>Ga0209979_1000093_pt1 | contig 152781 bp, 121 predicted proteins | sample AnhtaG_FD_183114 | JGI IMG/M metagenome (GOLD analysis project Ga0209979, IMG submission 183114) | Deep subsurface microbial communities from Anholt, Denmark to uncover new lineages of life (NeLLi) - Anholt_01485 metaG (SPAdes) (version 2) | ecosystem: Environmental > Aquatic > Marine >...
AGTCACTGTTGGGGCAGGCAAAGAAGGATAAAGGCAAATTGGCCGGTTCACGGTCATCCTGTTTTGCATGGCGTTTTTGTTCGGGCATATCGAGCCTCCTTGTAAAAATTGAGAAGTTGTCCGATAATACATCGGCCAAATGCTCTCAATATGCCCAATTTTGTTGTTATTCTTTACCAATATCATGAGTGAGAACCAAAATTGTGGAGTTGCCACAAAGCGGCAATGACTTCCTTAATTTTGCATTTTGATATTTGATTTTTGATATTATTTGTGGCAGAGAATGGTGCGATGTTTAGGGAAACCTGTCAACTGGTCAGCTATATCGCGCCGGCGGCTCCCGCTACGCGGCGGCCAGCGAGAGGCGATGAAGAGTACCTGCGTCCGGAGATGGGCTTTACGCCAAATTGGTACCGAACTGCGCTGGGGATTGACTTCGGCCGGCGATGGCATACGGACCCCACATACCGGAGCGAAACAGTCCTTGCTATGCGCGGTGAATTAAAACGCCGATTCGGCGGTACGAAAATCGGCGGTATCGACCGGCCGGATAAGCCACCGGACCTGCTGACAGGTACATACGGCTGCAGTAGCGTGGCTGCAATCTATGGAGTTCCAATCGTATATGCTGCGGACAACTGGCCGAACTGCGAGCATCAGTATCTCAGCGATGACGAGGTTGACAATCTTGAACCGCCTGAGCTTGATACTAACCCTTTCTTTCAGGAGCTTATGGGGCAGGTGGACTGGATAGCCGCTCACGAAGGCCGGGTTGAGGGATTTATCAACTGGCAGGGTGTGCTCAACAACGCCCACCGCCTGCGTGGCGAAAAACTTTTTTACGATATGATTGACTCGCCACAGCGCTGCCGCCACCTGTTCGATTGCATCTGCACCACAATGATTGAGGGGGCAAAACGGCTCCATAAGCGGCAATTAGAGAGCGGGGTAAAGGTCGGTTTCTTCACGGTCAGTAACTGCCTCGTCAATATGGTCTCACCCGAGCAGTACCGTGACATTCTGCTGGCTTTCGATGTGCGGATTGCGGAAGCGTTCGGGTGCATCGGCATCCACAATTGTGCCTGGAATGCCGACCCTTACATTGACGACTATGCGGCGGTTCCACACCTGGGCTATATCGATATGGGACTGGATTCGGACCTCGTACGGGCAAGAGAGGCAATTGCCAATGGGCGGCGCGCGCTTATGTACACGCCTATGGACCTGGCGAACAAATCGCTGGAGACGATACGGGCGGACCTGGAAAGGGTCGCGCGCGAGTATGCTCCGTGCGATGTTGTTGTTGGAGACATTGAGGCCGGGACACCGGATGAACGGGTCCTGGCGTTTCTTGAGTTGTGCGACGAAATTAATCTTAGAATGGGGAGCTAATAAAGATGGAATCGAACTCGAACGTATTACCGAGGCCGCTGCGCGGCATTATTCCGCCGATGGTTACGCCTCTTCTGGACCGAGACACACTCGATGTGGCCGGTCTTGAGCGGCTGGTTGAACACATTCTCGCCGGCGGTGTGCACGGGTTGTTTATCTTAGGGACAACCGGTGAGGCGCCGAGTCTCAGCTACCGGCTGCGATATGAGCTCATTGAACGCGTTTGCGCACAGGTCAAGAGGCGGGTCCCGGTATTGGTCGGAATTACCGACACATCTTTTGTGGAGTCGGTAAACATCACCAACAAAGCAAAAGATGCCGGCGCTCAAGCGGTGGTGTTGGCGCCGCCATATTACTTTCCTGCGGGTCAGGCGGAACTGCTCGAATACCTCAAGCATCTCACACCTGAACTGCCGCTGCCCTTGTTCCTTTACAATATGCCGAGCTATACCAAGCTGGTTTTCGAGCCGAAGACCGTGCGTGCGGCAACTGAGATTACCGGTGTCGTGGGTTTAAAGGACAGTTCCGGCGATATGGTCTATTTTCACCAGCTCCAGCCCCTTCTTAAAGAGCACCCGGACTTTTCACTGCTTATGGGCCAGGAGGAACTGCTGGCCGAGGCAATTTTGTTAGGCGGGCACGGCGGCGTGAGCGGAGGGGCCAACCTTGTTCCACGGCTTTATGTGGACCTTTACAATGCAGCGTGCTCGAGAGACCTGGCGGTGGTGGAGTCGCTGCGAAGAAAAGTTATGCAAATCAGTACGAGCATCTATAGTGTGGGCAAGTACGAATCGAGTTATCTGAAAGGGCTAAAGTGTGCGCTTTCGTGTATGGGTATTTGCAGCGATTTTCTGGCTGAGCCGTTTCATCGTTTCCGTCGCGCAGAACGTAAAGTGATTCGCCGGCACATCGAAGAGCTGGGAATTATGGAGTAAAGATAGAACTCGTGCTGCGTAGCGAGCTACTTCGCAGAGCAGGATGAGTCTGGATAAGGCGAAAGATTGTGCAGGGCAGTCTCGACAAAATTGATATCGGCATTCTGGCTCTTTATTCGTGCGTGCTGATAGTGATGGGAGTGTACTACAGACGTAAATGCCGTACGGCGGAACAATTTATGGTTGCCGGCCGGTCTATTCCCGCGTGGGCGGCCGGGCTGGCTGTGATGAGCGCCTATACGAGCAGTATTTCGTATATTGCCACGCCGGGCAAGGCTTTCGATAGTAACTGGCATCCTATTATTTTCTCGCTTTGCATCCTGCCGGTGGCGTGGCTGGTTTGCAGGTACGCCGTACCGTATTATCGAAAAAAGCGGCTGATATCCGTTTACTCGTTTCTGGAAGAGAGACTCGGCTCGTGGGGGCGGGTGTATGCGGCACTGGCGTTTGTGCTCTATATGGTCTGCCGTGTTGCTGTAATTCTTTACCTGGCCAGTCTGCTGCTGAGCACATTTGTTCCGTGGGACATTCGTGCCGTGATTGTAGTCATCGGCGTGGTTACCATTATTTATACACTGCTTGGCGGGATGGAGGCCGTGATTTGGACGGACGTTATGCAATCAGCGATTATGATTATAGGCATTCTGTTCTGCGCCGTCAGTTTGTCGTACTATGTGTTCTCGGGGCCGGAACCCTTGATACAAGCGGCCATTGAAAAAAGCAAGTTTAGCTTTGGCAGCTGGAAGTTTTCTCTGAACACCCAAGAAGATCCGGGCAACCGAACGATATGGACGATGATTGTTTTCGGGGTTGTAGAGAACCTGCGGAACCTATTGGCGGACCAGAATTATGTGCAAAAATATTGTTCGGTTGCCACCGAGCGGGAAGCGAAGCGGTCGGTCTGGATTGCTATGCTGATATACATTCCTCTCACGGCGGTTTTCCTCTATATCGGGACGACTCTTTTTGCCTTTTACTCTTCGCCGGAACATGCGCTGGGTGCGGATATAACAAAGGGCGACCAGGTTTTTCCGTATTTCATCGCGACACAGCTTCCGGCAGGTCTGAAGGGATTAATCATCGCTGCAATTCTCGCGGCGGCAATGAGCACGGTGGACTCGGCCTTGAATTGCTCGGCGACCGTTTTGCTGCTGGATTTCAATAAGCGGTATTTTAATCCGAATATCGGGGACAAGGCCAGCGTGATGTTTCTGCGTTCGATGACGGTGGTGTGGGGTCTGTTTGGAATCGGATTTGCCCTTTTGATGATTCGGGCAAAGAGTGCGTTAGATACCTGGTGGCAGCTCTCGGCAATCTTTGGCGGCGGGATTTTGGGCTTGTTTATTTTGTCTTTACTGCGAGTTCGCCTTCGTTTATGGCAGGGTCTTGTATCAATCGGGGCAAGTATCGCCGTAATCAGTTGGGCGACCTTTGTGCGGCAAGATTTTGTAACCGAACATCTGCCCGAATCATGGCACTGGGTCCAGTGTAACCTCGATAAGATTACCGTTGGCGGGGTGGGGACAGCAGCTCTGTGTGTGGTTGCAGGGCTTTTCGGGCTAACGAATCGAAAGCGAGAAACTCTGGGATGAGAAAAAGTGATTGTTGTCGAAAACATACCGCTGAAATCGGCGTCAAAGGGTCGGCGGATTATTTCTTGATTTACATCTTAACAAGAATAATATAGGATTTAGCATTGCTTTTGAAAGACTTGCCGGAAGTTGGCATAGAACAAGTGCAGTAAGAAAGGTAGAGTTATGGATTGGCCAGGTGATATCTTCAGTATAGTTTTAGCCGTCGTACTTGGTGCGATGATAGGGATAGAGAGGGAATTCAGCGGTAAGGCAGCCGGACTTCGTACAAACGTCTTAATCTGCCTTGGTGCAGCGGCGTTTACCATAATTTCCAAACGAATGGCCGGTGGAGATGACTCACTTACAAGAATAGCCGCTCAAATCGTTACCGGAGTGGGTTTTCTTGGTGCCGGTGCTATCATCCAGGACAGAGGTGGCGTCCACGGTTTAACTACGGCGGCAACAATCTGGTTCGTGGCGAGTCTTGGAATGGCTTGCGGGGCAGGTTTTTACGAACTGGCAGTTATATTGACTCTCCTTGCAATTTTCGTTCTGATAGGCCTTCGGCAAATGCAAAAACCTCTGAAACGTTATATCGAGAAACACAAGCCGAAAGCCGCTTCTGACGAACAGACCTGAACCAGCTCCACTTTTGTTATGGCCGTTTTGAACAGAACTCGGAGGAGTTTTATTATGCCTATTATTAAACTCAGTGAAACTATGAGAAGATGTTGTCTCGCCAGAGTAAATCCCGGTGTATTGTTGGTACTGTTCGGGATTATGGTGATTCTGATGATGCCGGTCGGAGCTCGCGGGGGAACAGTGGCGGAATGGGACTTCAGCAAAGGAGCTCACGGCTGGACAGGAAATAACAGGGTGGAAAATCTGCGTTCCTCGGCGGAAGGGCTGATTGTCAAATCAACAGGGCTTGACCCGTGGATAGAAGGGCCGGCGGCGGATTTTCCCGGCGACAAAATGATTAGAGTAAAAATACGTATGAAATCGAATGCGGATTCCAGTGGTGAACTTTTTTATGGTAAGGCATTCAGTGGCGGCCGCTCCGTTCCATTCCGTGTGCGAAACGACGGCCAATGGCACGACTACTCCCTTATTATTAAGGACAAGTTAGGCCCGGGGACACGTTTTCGGCTTGACCCGTGTGCGGATAAGGGAGAGGTTATAGTTGCTTTTATTAAGGCCGAAACGGTGAGCAAGACAGTCGCTCCCTCGCTGGAAAAACCAAAAAGGGCCGACAAAGACAAGAGAATACCGGTGATGGTGAAATCGGGAAGTCTGGAATTTGAACATTATGGAAAAAGATGGGGAAACTTTATTTTCAAAGTCAACGGCACCGAAATGGCGGCGGGATACGAGTGCGAATCGATTGGTGTGCTGTCTGACGGCCAGTCTGAATGGCTCAATCTCAAAAACGCAAGGGTTATGTTTGAGGACCGGCCTAAACGTAAGGAATTTAAGGTCAAGGCAATTATTAAAGACAGCAGAGGCGGAAAGTGGGAGATTCAAAAATGCGTAAAGGCGGGTGAACAGGAAGGGACGCTTGTAATAGAGGCCGAATTGAGAGTAAACAAGGACAGGGACGTTGTGCACGTGCCGTGGCTGACGATTTTCCCGGGTCTCGGCACGTTCGGTGAAAAGAAATACCAGGGCGTGCTTGCAGGCGTGGAGTACCTTTGTGATGAGCCCAGCAGCAGTGACGCAGACATAGCCAAGCCGAAGCATATCCGCCGTGTCCCTGACCCGGTTAAGATAACGTTTCCGCTTATGGCAATTGCGCATAACGGCAACTATATCGGGGTAATCTGGGAGCCGTCTGATATGGTTGCGGCGACTTTCGATTCGCCGGACAGGATTTACAATTCAGGCGCCCATTTAATGGCACTGTCTGGGCCTGCTGTGGGGGAGCTTCGTTTTGAGAATGAGTTTTCCGCCCGTACGCCTTTTAAGCTCGAAGCGAATAAGCCGTTGAAAGTCTCTGTGCTGATAATCGGCGGCAAGGGAAAGAGCGTTGTCCCTGCGGTCAAGCGTTACGTAGATTTAAAGGGATTACCTTCTCTGCCCCGGTTCGAGGGAGGTTTCAACGCTGCGGTCAATCTGCTTGCTCATGGGTGGCTGGATTCTGAAATAAATCGCGATGGTCTTTTCAGACATGCGGTCTGGGGTGAGAGTTTCGGGCCTGGTGCGGCGGCGGATGCAGCAATGTTCATCGACTGGCTCGGCGCTCATACCAAAGATGACAAGCTCCGCGAGAGACTTAACGGTGCGAAAGGTCAGGCGCTTAGTAGAATCCCATCGGGACAGCCTTTCTCAAGTGGTGTTTCACACGTCCGCCCGCCGACGGCGCCTTTGGTCTTCGGGCGCACTTATGAATTCGTGCAGCAGCGACGTAACGAAGCACTGAGGCTGCTTAAGGGTTTTGACGAAAACGGGATAAAACTCTACCGGCCAGGCAAAACGGACTATTCAAGAACCCATTTCGCAAAACATGCTAATGGTCTCTCAGGCCGGGACATAGTCAGGATTCTTGAAGGCGCGGCGTTGTCGGCGGATAAAGAGCTTATCGATAAAGCGCTCAAACTGCTCGATAAACAGACCGCCCTGTATGCCGACACCGTGCCGCGAGGAGCGCAGACCTGGGAGGTGCCCCTCCACACGCCGGACATATTGGCCTCCGCCCATATGATTAAGGCCTACGTTCTCGCCTATATTATTTCAGGGAAGGAAAAATATCTTGAACAGGCGCGCTACTGGGCGTGGACGGGTGTTCCGTTCGTCTATCTTTATCCGCCGACGTCCGGCAAGGTGGGTCTGTATGCAACAATCCCTGTGCTGGGCGCAACGAACTGGCGGGCGCCGCTGTGGATTGGGCGTCCAGTGCAATGGTGCGGGCTTGTTTACTGTTCGGCTTTGCACCTGCTGAGCGAATATGATGCGAAAGGCCCGTGGGAAAAAATCGCTAAGGGAATCACGACCGCCGGTCTGCAGATGTCCTGGCCTCTAACAGATGAGAAGCGTCAGGGATTGCTGCCGGATTTTTTCGAGTTACGCGAACAGATAAGTGCGGGGCCTGCTATAAATCCGGGGACGGTGCAGGCCCATTTAGCCGAGCTTTATGGAAAAGGAAAAATATATGATGTAAAGAAGCTCCGCAATCGCGGCTGGTTCGTTCATTCGCCCTGTGTAATAAGTGATGTTCGGGAAGACAAAAGTGGAGTTACCTTTATAGCCGATGGCTGGAGTTACAAACCATACTTTGTGTTGATTTCGGGCATTGAAAAGGAGCCGAGCGAGGTCGGTGTGCGTAAAGTTTTTCAGGAATCGACCGAACCGCCTCCTTTCAAACCCGCTAAGAAAGAGTTTTACAGTGAGCACGGCTATCTCATAATCACCCTGAAGGGAAAATCGCAAATCCGAATCAGATAAAGAATAGGGTCAATAGAAAATAATCAATCCTCAAAGCCCTGCCAGCCAATTATCAACAAAGATTCCAAGATCGTTGGTATCGACTGTTCCCAACTGGTCAAGGTCTGTCCCCTCGCAATCATTCGATGCGCCGCAGTTATCCTCCTGCCAGTGCCCTGCGAAAAACGAAAAATCAGCGAAATCTACACCATCCGGACAGAGAAAATCAGCTATAGGAATCTGCCAGAGAAATCTTGGATAATTCATTCCCTCGCAGATGTCCCATATATCATCAGTACCGTTTGCGGTCTCGCCAACAAAATCCCATCCGGCATTAGTAAAGGTACTCTGCATCTGCATCTCAGCCGTCGTCTTATCGGTGCCACCGGCACTGGTCGTCTGGCCGGTGGTATTCACATCCCAGAAAGAACTGACAATCGTCCCGCCGTTATTATGTGCTACCAGGCCGCCAACCATGCCGCTTCCATAAGTGGTCCCAACCGCGTAGCAGTTAGTGATTGTGGAATTATTAAACGCCACGAGTCCTCCGACAACGACTGCCCCTGAAACGCTGGCGCTTGAATAGCAGTTTGTGATTGTGCCGCCATTTGCCCCTGCCAGCCCAGCAACGCCCTGATCGCCCGAAACGCTACCGCTGGACGAGCAGTTAGTAATTGTTCCGTCTATATTTACCCCCACTATCCCCCCAACCGGCCCGCCGTTCAAAACGGCGCCGTTTGAATGACAGTGGCTGATTACCCCATTATTCACTCCCACGAGGCCGCCTACACGGTTAACGCCTGAAACGCTGGCTGACGAATTGGAACCTGTGATAAAGCCACCGTTATCTCCCACCAGGCCTCCGATATCATACTCTCCTGAAATGCTGCCGCCATAAACACAACAGCCAATGATCGTTCCATGTTCTAAGCAACCAACCAGTAAACCAAAATGCCAACCTGTTCCAGCATCAACATTAGGGTCAATCAATCTCAAATCTTTGATCTCTGCATTAGGATCACTGACATGCCCGAAAAGTCCTATGTAATCTCTACCTGTAGAAGTGAAGCTGAAGTTCAAAATCGCATGTCCATTGCCGTCAAAGACGCCGGTGAAGGCTTTATTGTCAGTGGAACTGATATAGTATCCAATAATATTAAAGTCTGTTCCCACATAGCCACCCAAATCGATATCCGCCATCAGCATGAAGCACTTGTTCCAATCATTGGAATCGGCCCCAATTGCATTCATCTGTTCAGCCGTATAAATCAGATACGGGTCATTCGGCTCCCCCGTACCGCCGCCGTATTTCGCTTGGGCCGGCAAACTAAAAAAGCAGATGTAAAACAATAGAAGTACCGTTATTGTCAATCTGCCGCTGCGTTTGTGGGCAGGCGATTTGGCGTTCCTTCTTGTAGTAGAGTACAGACCACCTGACAGGTCGAAAGATTTGCATAAATCACCCATTTTCAGCCTCTTTCGAAAAATAAAGAGAAGAGTTTGTCTTCTTCAAGCAGCATCATACTATTTATCCGAACTAAAATCAAGGTTTTTTTGGGCGAAAATCAAATTCTATGGGTTGCCATTTGAGTCGCTTTCGCCCCGTAAATTGAATCCGGCTGGAAGTTCCTGCCACATTAGATACTTTGTCTCGCCGGGTGTTTTATCTGCGAGATTACTTGCCCCGTTAGAAATCTCGCATTTTTGCGGTTTACGCCATTCTATGGAATTTCTAACGGGGCTTGCATCTAACGGGACAAGCAGCTATTATTACCGCATAGTGTTCAGTTTTTTTCCAAACGCCAGTTAAGGGAATCGTAGAATGTCGGTATTTCGTTCGCCTGATAATCCTATAATTGGGCCGAAGGATGTTAAACCGTCCAGTGGAGACTTTGAAGTTATCGGGGTCTTTAATGCCGGCGTCGCTCGTTTTGAAGACGAAATTATTCTGCTTCTTCGAGTGGCGGAGCGGCCGATTAGCACACATCCGGACGTAGTGTTAGCCGGCATTTACGATGTCGCCCAGGGTGATATTATCCTGAAAAAGTTTTCGAAGGATGAGCCGGAAAACGATTTTTCCGACCCGAGGTTAATAATAAGGCCATCTGAAAAATATTTGACATCGATTTCTCATTTGAGAGTGGCACGCAGCATGGACGGTATCAGCTTTGAGATTGAAGATACGGCTGCTATCAGCCCGGCAAACGAATACGAAACCTTCGGCATTGAGGACCCTCGGATTAGCTTTATTGACGGCAGATACTATATCAGTTACGTTGGGGTTTCACCTCTTGGAGTAACGAGCTGCCTGGCCTCGACGAAGGATTTTAAGTCCTTCGAGCGTCACGGTGTTATCTTCTGCCCGGAGAACAAGGATGTGGTGCTTTTCCCGGAACGGATTGACGGCAAATATTATGCTCTGCACAGGCCAGTTTCGCCTCTGTTTAAGAGGCAGGAAATCTGGATTGCGGAATCGCCGGATTTGCTTTGCTGGGGGAACCATCGCTATCTGATGGGGCCTCGCGCAGAGTCCTGGGAGGAGATAAAGATAGGGGCAAGTGCCGTACCTTTCAAAATCGACCCCCCTTCTTGCTTTCGCAAGAAAGCAGGGGGGTGGCTGGAGATTTATCACGGAGTCCGGCAAAAGCCGGAAAACAATCGCTATTGCCTCGGGGCAGTGCTTCTGGATGCAAAACAGCCGTGGAAGGTTATCGCAAGGTCCGATAAGCCGATTCTTGAGCCACAGGCCGATTATGAAATTAAAGGCTTCTTTGGAAATGTGGTGTTCACCTGCGGCCTGCTCTATGAGGATGATAAACTTAAGATTTATTACGGCGTCGCCGATACCGCTATTTGTTATGCGGAGCTGCCCCTGGAAGAATGTCTAAAGGGTTTGAATTTATAAATGCAGCGTTCACGACGTAAGATTTTTCTTTTTTGCCGGGTCTTTGTCCTTGAGCAGTTCCAATAATTGGGCTTTGAAGAAACCTTTCTTTTTGCAATACTGATACAGGAAGGAAACAGCTATGAGCGCTGCTCCCAGCACTATGAAGCCGGCAATCCGGTAGACACTTTCCAGAGTACTCATATCCCAGATAAACACTTTCAGCAGGACGAGGGTGAAAAGGCCCAGTGCGATGTATCTGAGGGTAACGCCTTTTCGCCAGAAGCCCATTACCATCAGGCCGGCCGCGTAGAGTGCCCACATAACAGATACGCACATTTCAGCCAGGAATTTCCAGTTTTCAACCGGTTCCGGCCCCCGGCCCCGATAATACCAGTACAGGTAGATTTCCCCCGTCAGTAGAACCCACAAGAGAAATATGGCAGTTAGCGAAGCCGCATAAGCCAGGTACTGCTTTTGTCGAACTTCTTTTTCCTCACGCTCGAGCAGATAAGCTGCTGTCGGGAGTGCAGAGACGAAAATTACTGCGATGATGAACGTAGGATTGGCGAAGATAACGAACGGTTCGCGATGGAAAGCGAAGAAGAAAATCATTACAAATATCGAACCGATTCCAGCAAAGAGCAATGCGAAAGTTTTGCATATCTGCCCTGCCGGACTGAATGGCCGCGCGGCAAAGGCCAGCATAGATGCGGTCAAAACGACAGTTAATCCCTCGAAGAAATACTGATAGTATGCAGCGCTGAAGTGTTCGCCGAGATTCAGGACTATATGATGGTGCCATTCCATTATAGAGGCGGCAAATAATGTCAGCACAAACCCCGTGTGGAGGGTTTGTGTAAACGTTTCGCGCTGGGGGGGATCCAGGTGCCCGGCCCGCCGGTAGATAAGATGGAACAGGTAAAGGGCGGCAGCCACAAAAAACCAGGACACAAATGGTTTGTTCAGAATAATATCAAAAGGTTCCGAGTGCAGAGGCAACTTGGCGAGAATGGCCAGGCCACTTAGCGCCAGGGCGACAAAAGAAGCGATTCTTGTGCACTTACTGTCATATATGTTACCAATAAGGGCAAGTATCACCGCTTGGGCGGCCCAGGCCATTAGCGCTGCGTATATTTCAAAGTACAGCGGTATCGCAACTGTTATACAGAACAAGCCGATTGCCAAAAAGGTAACCTGCAATCGCAGGTCGGCCCTGCAGCGTTTTCTTATCGCTTGCATCATTACCAGATGTGCAATAGCCATTGCCAGCACGCACAGGGCAAGGGCGTCTTTGTGGTCGGCATACAAAATCCTGCACAGATAGTAGAATACAATCGCTGCATTTGCCAGCGTCAACAGTGGTGCTTCCCTTTCGGCGATAGTCCTTTTAAGCAGCTCATAAAGGGTCGGCAGTATCAGGAATATGATAAAGAACACAGCCAGCCAACCAAGTGCGACTGCCAATTGCTCACGACCGGCGGGTACATAGAACTTTTCGAACCACCTGGTGTAAAGGATAAAGGTTCCTATAAGGGCAAGGATATTTATCGCGCGCCATTTTCTAAAGAACGAGCACAACATCGTGCCGATGCTCAGAATAGAGACGTAGGCAAACAGCGCAAATGGGCGGTTTTCGCTTGTTGACAGGATCACCGGAGATAGGAACCCGCCGAAAAGCGCAAGGAAAGCCATCACTATCTCATCAAGGCCGACCGCATAGAGCAGCGCCGCCGCAGTTATAATTATTGAAAGGGCGAAGGCAGGGGTCGAACCGATTAACCCGTAAAAGCCATAGGCTGAAAATACCGCGGCGTAAAGTATGGCAAAACCCAGGGCAGTAAGACCCTTGGCAACAATGCCATAGCCGCGCAGCCTGGTTAATTCGCCCACGCTAATTGCCAGAAGACCTATGACGGTGGTTATAATAACTCTGCCGAGCTCCGTTACCCAATGTTCGTAAGCGTATTTTAAGAAGAAGCATATTCCCACGATAAATGTTATAATGCCGACGATGTTGACCCACTTGGTTCCGATACGCTGTTCAAGAGACAATCTTGCTGCTTTAATTTTTTGTTTGAGTTCGGCATCGGTATCTTGAGGTTTTTCGCTGGACTGTTCGGTCTTGTCTCGAGAAACAGAATGAGATTCCGGTGGCATCGCAGCCGAGGGCGGACCCTCGTCAGCCGCTGGTGTTTGTTCAGCGGCGGGTTGCTCTGGTTGGGCAGGCGGTTCCTGCGGCATTGGTGGTTGCGATTTCGGAGTTGTCTGTGGTGGTTTGGGTGGGGGCAGTTCAGCTTCAGCTGCGTGGCTGGGGGGTTCGGGTTGCTGCGGCCCGGTCGAATCCAGTTTCTCTTCCATACCTTTGAGCCTTTTATTTATCTTGATGACAATGAAAAATACTATAACCGGCAGAAGAAGTGCTAACATTAGTATAACCAGTGCAAGAAATGCTAACATTTCCATTTCTGTTGCCTCCTAAGCAGATAAAGGTAAAGCAGTTTTATTCGGAACAAACTCTTAACCATTAATTCAATAATGCCGAAACAACAGTACAAAATTAGTCTAAATGGCCTGGTAAATCAAGAGTAATTATGTGCTTGTTCTGCCGCTGCCGGATGGTGGGCAACATAATCTCCAGGACAAATATTCGCTTGCCATTTGCGAGGAGTTTTAGTATTATACTATATTGTATGGGTATCGAGGGTTCACAATCCGGCTCTAAAACGAAGAGGGTTTTGTCTATTCGCCGCGGGGTTGCCCTTTTGCGAGTTATTGCAAAATGTGGCCGGCGCTTGTATGGCCTTTTAGCTCCGCGGGCTTATAGCGTGATTATGTTCGCTGCGCTATTTTGCACGCTGGCAGTAAAATTATTTTATTCCTTGCGCACCGGTCTGGTCAATGAATACTTTAGCTGGATTCTTGCCGATATTTCTACGCTGCTGGGAATTGAGGTTATTCTGGCACTGGTCTGTTTCGGCTGGCCTCGGAAGCTGGTTATCCGAGCAGCTACCGGCATTTCGGCTGTTGTGTGCACGTGGTCGGTTATGAACGCCGGCTTGATAATAAGAAAAGGAATGCAAATCTTACCCACGAGCATTTTGCCATTGTTTCGCGACCCGCTGAATGCATTTCCAATAATTGGGATTAATCTCGTAAAGATGCCGGTCGCAGCCGTAATCCTGCTGGGCCCCAGTGCTATTGCTCTTACCTTCTTCTTTTTTGTTATGGCAAAGCCGCCGCTGCCGGCTTACAACCGCAAACGCTTTGCAAACAGAGTTGTTATTTCTGTTTTCTTTGTGCTTGCCGCTGTTCTGCTTCGCGTCCCAGTGGCCAGGCGCGGCTCAGAACGAGTAACTTTCGTAATGCTGCGCTTCAATTGTCAACTAAGAGCTGTAACGTGTCTTTTTTCGTCTGCTTACGAGCATATAGTTCAGGCGCGTTCAGACGGCGAGAAGCGAAAAATTCCCGCCTTTGACGAGATAAAGATTGAACTGTTAGAGGGGCAGAAGCAGGTAAACCATAATATAGTTATAGTTGTTCTTGAAGGGATTCAATACAGGTACACTTCGCTTGCGGACGGTCGAAGAAGCGGTCGTATTATTCCTGATTGTGGGATTGCGCCGCCGAACAACCTGACGCCATATATGTTGAGCTTAGCTAATGAGGGTGTCGAATTTGTGAGCAACCGGTCGTCACTTACTCATACGACAAAAACGCTGTTCTCGCTTCTGACCGGGCGCTATCCCTCTGTCTCTCAGGATCTTGCTGAGACGGTTCCGGCGGTCAAGCCCTATGCCAGCTTAGCGACGATTTTGAAAGAGAACTTGAATTTTCGGACGGCATTTTTCCAATCGGCCAAGGGCAATTTTGAGTCTCGGCCCGGCCTGGTTCATAATCTCGGCTTCGACAAATTCTGGGCCAGAGATGATTTGGGCGACCCTAACGCCTTTATCGGCTACCTTGGCTGTGATGAGTTTGCGATGTTAGAGCCGATTGCCGAGTGGGTTAAAAACGACGAGAGGCCCTTTTTGCTGACGATAATGTGCTCGGTTACTCATGACCCCTATGATATTCCCGAGTGGTTTGAGGCCAAGATTCCCGATAGGTTAGCTTCGCTGGCGAACAAACCGGTGGAGCGGTATTGGCGAACGATTTACTACACAGACAGGTTTCTGGCTGCACTGGATGCCGAGCTTGCCAAACTGAATCTCACCGACACAACCATTTTTTGTGTTGTCGGGGACCACGGGGAAGCATTTGGTGAACACAGCCTGCATGGCCACGAGCGAATTGCCTTCGACGACGCTCTCCACGTACCTTTTGTTATGCGGGCGCCGTTTTTGATTGAGCCGGCAAGAAAGGTTGTTGAGGCGGTTGGCTCTGTCGATTTGACCCCAACTCTTCTGGCTCTGCTGGGATTTGATATCAACGGAACTGACTTTGAGGGGGTCAACGCGCTCGCCGATATACCAGATGACCGGAAAGTGTATTTCGCCGGGTGGCTGTGGCAAAGCTCTGTGGGTTTTGTCAAAGGTAATCATAAGTTTATCTATAATCCTGCAAATAAGAGGGTCTTTGCTTACGATTTGAGCGTTGACCAAGATGAATTGGTCAGGATAGAACTGCCGGAGGAGCAGGAACAGCAGATTGCGGACGGAGTTATAGCGTGGAGAAGATACAGCATTTTTCAACTTGACCAGGTGCGAACCGGCGAAAAAGTAGTTTTCGGCCACTGGCCTTGCGATTGGCGCAACCGGGTTTCCTGGGCCAAATATAGGAGATAGCGTTCAGCGTATTGCCTCACCGCCGAGTTCTATATGCTATTTGCCATTTTTGTTGTTGATTTTGTTCGCGGTTATGTTGTTTTTTGTAAACATCGGACAAATCCCTTTGTCATCCAACACTTTACGAGCAGTAAATATGTAAAAATAGGTTGGCTGGGTATGGTTGGTGTTGATAAAAAGCAACGCGCTGTTAAAATGCGCTATCTGCCTGTTCCTGGAGCTAAAATGGCATATACAAACGTAACTGTTTCTGATGTAAACTGTTAGGTGAAGCTGCAGGTGGTCTTTTGTTTTTATTTTTTGCTGCTGGCATATTTTTTGCGGAAAAGTCTTAATTCGCCTTTGAGGCGACGATATTGGGCGGAACATCCTAAACACGATATAAGGAGGAGGAAAGGTCCGCCCTTTATTAGAGGATTTCAAAATCGGTATTGCCGGTGCTGAAAACACGGCAGAGCTGATTTTGTTAGTAACATAGTGTGGAGTCGTGCCGGAGGAGGCACGACTCCATTTTTCTTTGCGCAACATTTAGCTCTTAGCGCAAAAAGACCGCTACAAATTATCTTTTCCGATCGTTTCGGTTTAATTTTTGCTACTCAATAGCGATTTTAGGTCGTATAATTAGAGCTGTTATGGAGCGAGCGGTTTATAGAATTATCGATGCCAATTTCAATCGCGCCCGCGAGGCAATTCGCGTAATAGAAGACTTTTGCCGGTTCGCGCTGAATTCGGCTTCACTAAGCGAGCGTGCAAAACAGCTTCGGCACGAGCTGTCAGCGGCTATCGACAAACTCGATGCCGGCCGGCTTATCTCAAGCAGAGATACGCCGGGCGACGTCGGTATCGGCAAAACGGTCGATAAGCAGCTTCAGCGTACAGACCTCAACGAATGTTTCATCGCCGGCTGCAAACGGCTGACCGAGGCGCTGCGGACGCTGGCGGAGATGACGCAAACGGTAAATCGGCCCGTCGCCGGGACAATCGAAAAGCTGCGATATGCCGCTTATACACTCGAAAAGGATATCGTTGTTTTCAGCGGGCCGGCCGAAAAATTCAAACGGGTCGGCCTGTATGTAATAATCAGCAGCAGTTTGCCGGCCGATGTACTTTCTTTAACTCACCGCTGCGTGGCCGGTGGTGCCGATTGCATTCAACTGCGGGCGAAGGACGCCGACGACGATAGCCTTTTTGCTATGGCTGTCGAGTTTGTACAGATATGTAAGGCCGGCAATGTGTTGAGCATAATAAACGACCGGGCTGATATTGCGGTTGCCGCCGGTGCTGACGGCGTGCATCTTGGTCAAAATGATTTGCCCATCGAGCAGGTCCGCAAGCTCCAGCTGGCTCCGTTAATTATCGGCAAAAGCACGCATTCGGCCGAACAATTGCGTGCCGCCTGCAAGGAGTGTCCCACCTACATAAGTTTGGGCCCCGTTTTTTCCACTGGCACAAAACCAGCCGCCGAGGTTGTTGGCGTGGACTATGTCAGAGAAGGGACAGGGGAACTTGCCGATACCGGCATCGGTAATGTTGCTATCGGCGGTATAACGCTGGACAATGTCGAAGAGGTTTTGAAGGCCGGTGCCGGAGCGATTGCGGTTTGTGCTGCGGTAACCGAAGCGGCCGACCCGACGGCGGCCTGTCGAGCGCTAAAGCAAAAAATCAATGCCTTCAACAAAGAGTAATCTTTGGGCATTAGTTCAGGGAGATAGAAATGATTAAGTCAAGACGTTTGAAATATACTGTTGCGGCAGGGCTATTGGTTTTGTTAATAGCTCCAAAATGCAAATCTGGGCCGTTATGGGATCTGGCGAATGAAAATAAGGGACTTCTGAAGATTTCTACACTGTTTACAGCGCAAAACGTGCGCGACCTTTTGTCCAGCGATGAGGGCATAAATAAAGCGAGCGATTGGTGTAAAAAGACCGGCGTTACGCATGTTTTTATCGAAACTTACAGGGACCGATATACCGCTGAAAGAAAGGTTCTGGAACACGCCAAATCCAGGTTTAAGGCAGAGGGGTTCGAGGTTTCAGGGTGCGTTACGACTACACGTATCGGGAAGATATCAACAGGTTGGAAAGCAATCTCCTGTTACACCAATGAAGGGACACAAAACCAGCTCCAGAAGATTTTTGAATACACAGCGTCGATATTCGACGAGATTATGATAGACGATTTTCTTTTCACCGATTGCGAATGTGATGAATGTAAGAGGGCGCGCGGCGAAAAATCATGGGCTGATTATCGATGTGAGCTTATGATGAGGATGAGCGGCGAAAGGATTCTAAAACCGGCAAGAGCGGTGAATCCGGGCGTGAAAATCATAATCAAATATCCTCAATGGTATGACCAATTCCACAATCGGGGGTATGAGGTTTTACGTGAAACAGCCGATTACGATAAAATCTGGGTTGGCACTGAAACGCGGGATTACGATAATAAACGCTGGGGAAAAAAAGTTCAATACGAAGCTTACTACATTATGCGGTGGCTTGGCGTAATAGGCGGCTCGAAAACGGGCGGCGGCTGGTTCGACCCTTTCGGCACCACAGAAGATACATACGTTGAGCAGGCGCGCCAGACTGTTTTGGCAGATGCGAGGGAGATGCTGCTGTTTTGTTATGGCTCGCTTTTGCGAGAGACCGGGCCGGCAAACGTCGAAAAGTTGCGCAGGGAGCTTGCCGGTTTGTTCAAACTCGCCGGGTTGGTGCGGAATAAGCCTATCAAAGGAATCTTAGCACCGAAGCCGGCGAACAGCGATGCCTTCAATGAGCAATACGTATTCGACTTCGTAGGAATGTTGGGGCTGCCGCTTGTGCCTGCCGTGAAAATTGACCCTGAAGCAAAGGCTACGTTTCTCTCGGTGCACGCGCTCAAAGACCCGAAGTTTGCCGACAAGCTCAGGAAAATGCTCGATGCCAAAAAACCCGTGCTGATAACAGACGGGCTGGCCAAACGGTTAAAGAACGTTGATCTTGAGGATGAAAATTTGACAATCCTAAAGGTGAGCGGAAATCCTCACAATTTGCTTAAGTTGACCCGAAAAGAACTCAAACCCATCCGGGATAAATTGCTGTCGCCGTTCGGAATGAAATTTGATGCCCCTAACAAAGTGGCTTTGTACTTAATCGGCGATAATTGTCTGATTGTCGAGAATTTCAACGATGAATCGATTAATGCAACTGTGGAATTTTCTCAGCCTGTCAAGGCACGAAAGACATTGGTTTTGCCCCCCGAAGGGAATGTTGAGTTTTCGTGTAATCGCGGGAAGCTGAAATTTAATAAGATAACACCGCGAACTTTAGTAGCGGTTGAATATTAGTGGACTGAATTAGATTATGAGGTTAAGTATGAGTGCAACACACAAAGACAAGCGGCTGTGGATGCTGTTATTTGTTCTTATTATCTTCGCGACTTTCTCGCAGAGCAGTGCGGCGGTAAACGTCGAAGCTCCGGGCGAGCGAGCCGGCGAAGAGCAGAGCACAGTGTCCCGGAAGGTTCTGACGTTTTATTATCCCTGGTACGGCACGCCTGATGGGCCGGGCGGTGCCGGCAGGACGGTGCACTGGGGCCGCATCGATGCGGCCAATAAAGACATCGAGGCGAGTACCAACTATCCGGCACTTGGCGCCTACGACTCGCATGACCCGAAGGTGCTCGACCAGCATTGTCGCTGGGCCAAACATGCCGGGATCGATACGTTCATTGTCAGTTGGTGGGGCCACAATAGTTTCTGCGACCGGGCGATGGACAAGATTCTCGATAGCTGCCAGCGCAACGGTTTGAGTGCGTGCATTTACTACGAGACCGTGCCTGGGCCGAAGACGGCCCAGTCGGCGGCGGACGATATTGTCAAGGTCCTAAATAAATACGGCAAGCATCCCGCTCACCTTAAAGTCAACGGTAAGCCGGTGGTATTTGTATATGGCCGTGCGCTAAACCAACTCGGCTTGACGAGCTGGCTCAAGGCCATCGAAATTATCAACGAGAAGTACAAAGAAGGCGTTACGGCAATTGGTGACCAGTTCAGCCATGGTGCGGCCCAGGTTTTCGACGGCGTTCATACTTATAACACCGCCGGTTCGCTAAGGGGCAAGACTCCGCCTGATGTGCGCAAGTGGGCCCCCGGGACTTACCGGTCCTGGGTGCAATTAGCCGACCAGGCCGGCAAGGTCAGTACCATCACAGTGATTCCCGGCTACGACGACACGAAGATTCGCAAACCCGGCCTCGCTGTCCAGCGTTACGACGCCGAGCTTTATCGTGTCCAATGGGAAGAGGCCATCAAAGCCGACCCGCACTGGATACTGATTACCAGCTTCAACGAATGGCACGAGGGAAGTGAAATCGAGCCGTCATTAGAATATAAACAACGGTATCTTGAACTCACCGGCAAGTATGCCAAACGCTTCAAGGCCAAAAAACGTAGCATCCGACGCCCGGCCACTTCCAGGGGGTTGTCCGCCGAAGAGAAGATGCGATTGCGTAAAAAGTTTGAGAAGGTGCGAATCGGCGTTCTGCCGAATGCGGATTCGATGGCCTTCTGGTGGCTTCGGAACGTTGGGGTAAGCACAGAGACTTTGACATGGGAGGATGTGGCAAAAGGTGGCTTGACGCCGCAAAAGTACCCCGTTTTACTTTACTGCGCAGGCGAACATTATCGTCGCAGCGTTCGCAAGACCGGCGACGTCGATGATGCGCTGGTTAGCTATTTAGAGGCAGGCGGCTACGTTGTGTTTTTGCCTGCGCTGCCGTGTCCCTTTTACTATGATGAAAACAATCAGGCGGTGAACCGCAGCGGACGGTTCGGCTTGACCCTACGAGGCGGATGGGAAAGTCCGCCGACGGACATAAAACTTAATTTCGTACAACCGCAGCGGTATCTGCCGCACTTGCCCAAGCAGTTTCCATTTCCCACTTCGGGTGACCTTCGCTGGAGGCCGTTCTTTGCCGGCGACAAGCATACCAGGCATACTTCCCTGCTGGTGTTACGAGACGCTGACGATAATTACCTCGGCGACGCTGTTGCCTACGCTGAGCTGAAAGGCGGCGGCCAAATCCTCTATGCCTGGTTCACTCTGCTCGACGGTCCTTATGCCGAAGGTTTGCTGTACAACATCTTTGACTTCGTGGCTGCACGGGCCCGCCAATAAAGCGATTAAGATATGAGGTTAAGTATGACTGTAACGCACAGAGACACCCGTCTATGGATACCGTTATTATTCATTTTCTGCGCAGCGGCCTTTGCAGCGAATGATGAACTGCCCAAAAAACCGCCTGGAAAGTTTTTCCCGCTGCAAGCGAGAGACCACAGAAGCGCCGATTCGTTCAAATTGGGTCAGCCAATTGTTGGAACAACGTATTTCTACTGGTACGATATCGACACGAAGAGTCATATTCTCAATCGTGACGGTACGGATGCATTAACTACCCACCCGGTTGATATGAACGGCATCAGCTACAAGCGGGTTTCCTGGCATAAACAGCAGCTAAAAGATATGATTGCAGCCGGGGTTGATTTCCTGCTGCCGGTGTTCTGGGGTGTGCCGGGAAAGTATGACGGGTGGAGTTTTGCAGGGCTGCCGCCTTTGGTGGAGGCGCATAGTATTCTGGAGAAGGAGGGACATCGGCCCCCTGCGATTGGCCTGTTTTACGATACGTCAATACTTAAATGGAATGGGTTTAATAAGAATGGGACCAGTTATCACGTTGACCTGACAACGGATTTTGGAAAGGACTGGTTTTATACAGCGATACGCGATTTTTTTAGCGTGATTCCCTCTTCGAAATGGGCACGTGTGGATGGCAAGCCGATTGTTTTCCTGTACTCGGCGTCCTTTGCCAGGAGACAGGACCAGAAACAGTTTGAGTATGTAAGACGCAGATTCAAAAAAGACTTTGGCTCGGATTTGTTTATTGTAAAATCGCCCCAATGGATAGGTCAGGCTGACGCAATGTATTCCTGGGGCGGCGCAGTAAACGGGCCGCTCATTTATAGGCAGGTCGCTGCTCTCGGGCCGGGATACGACCACAGCGCAGTGCCAGGCAGAGGACCGCTCGTGGTCGAGCGGCGCGACGGCAAGACCTATATTGAGCGATGGTCAAAGGTGCTGCAGCTTAATCCGAAACACAGGCCCTGGATGGTACACGTCGAAACGTGGAACGAATGGCACGAGGGTACGGATATTGCCGACTCCCGTGAGTATGGTCGGAGCTATATCGTCCTGACACGTCGTTTCGCAGATATGTGGCGGGCAAAAACGCGGCTCAGAGTTGACGGGCCGTATCCGGATGCCAATTCTGTTACCTGGGAGCCGAGCCAATCTGAAGGTCTGCGCCTTCGGCCAAGCACCGGCGACGGCGTCTGGAAGCAGCGGAAGTTCGGAAACATAGAAGCGGTCGTTTCCGACTCAAACCCGCATTCGGACAAAAGCCGTTACCTTTACTTTAATGTGGATGACGCATTCGCTTATGAACTGTTCGGCCGGACGGTTCTGGTATCCGTTACTTACCGGGACGCAGGATGCTCATCTTTCCGATTGGAATACGACAATGCGAACCCTCAAATGGGTCCGTTTGAAGGTGCTTTCCGCCCGGCTGGTAACATTTCGCTTGCCGGGACCGGTGAATGGAAAACGGCCAAATTCACGCTGCCGCAGTGCCGCTTTATGAATCGATGTAACGGCGCCGACTTTCGTATTGTCATTATTGGAGGCGAGTTAGCGCTTGCCATAAGCAGGGTGAAGCTTGTAAGAACGAGGTAGCCCCGTTAGAGGGCCCCCGCCTTGCGGGAACCCAAACAAGACGCCTTTTCTACGAATTATCCACTAACAACACAATTTTTCGACAAAATCTTACAATTTTTAGGGATTTGAGCATACGATTAGCCCACAAATCTGCCGGTAGATATAGTTTTGGAACGCGATTTGCGGCGGCAGATATAACTTCTTTATTTCAAACAGCTTACGACCTCCAATCTTTGATTTTGGATTGGTCGGGGAGGTGGCGGTAAAAGATTGTATCAATTTCGGCTGGTATCTCTGGCATCGTCGAAAGGAATCTATAAGAGGCGGAAGTTAAGTTATCAACAGGTTATCCACAGCGCTGAAATGCTTGCGAGCACAAGTTTGACAGACATTTTAATGGCAATATAATGTGAAAAAAAAACTCCGGGATTGTATAAGTCCTTGTGAATAAAAGTTATAAACGAAATAGCAGCCGGACGAGGTATTTAATATTTTTGTTTTTTAAGTTGTGCTAAAACGGCGGGCAATTGTACAGTAATATTCAATTTTGGATTATTTATTCGGCAAGGGCCATACAATGAAAAAACCGTTGATTTCTATTGGCGAATCAATCCACGCTTCAATCCCGAAAACCGGCGAAATAATGGCGCAGTTGGCGGAACTCGGCCCCGATGCGTACTCGGCTCCGAGCGAGCCATTGAATTATATCAAGTCCCTGATTGAATCGCAGGTGAGCGATGGTGCTGATTACATAGCAGTCAATCTCGACGCCTTCGGGGAGAACGCCCCGCAGGCTGCTGTTGATATGATGCTCGAATACGTCAGGATGGTTCGCAAATGGAGTAACGGCGTGCCGATTTGCATCGACAGCAGCAACGATGACGTACTGATAGCCGGCTTGAAGGAGTGGTATGATACTCAGGAGGATGTCAGGCAGCCACTTATAAACTCGGTCAAGGTCTATACGATGGATAACCTGCTGCCTCTGAAGAAAGATTACGACTATGCTTTCGTCGGGCTTTTGGTCAGCGAAGAAGCGCCTGCCGGCCCGGGCGGCTCGCACTCGGTTGATGAGCTGTATTCTTTAGGCAAGCAGATTTTTGACACGGCGGTTGGACAATACGGCTTTAAGAGTGAGGAGATTTTCTTCGATTCGACCGTGTTTCCGTTAGCGATAGATATGCCGATGGAATCGGGCGTGCCGGGCTATACCTACCGGGCGTTTGAGACAATAAAGAAGATTAAGAGCGACCCGGAGATGAAGGGGGTACATTGCTCGCTTGGGGTAAGCAACTGTGTCCGAGATTTGCCGGGCCGAAAAGTCGGTGTTTGCAGGGCATACGTCGCAAAAGCAATGGAGTATGGCCTTGATGCCGCCATTGTCAACGTTGCACACCATTATGGCGTTGTTGAGCCGGCTGCGGAATTGTTAGAGCTGGTTGATGCCTTCGCAAGGATGGACGGCTCGGCTGAAAGAATGAACAAGGCAATGGAGCTGATGGGCAAATTCTGCCGGGAGAACAGAAAACCCGGCACGACTTGAGCAGGAAATCGGGTTATCAGGGTACCAGGTTATCAGGCGACCTGATGCCCTGATTGGCGTAATATATTACAGCGTTTTTTGCTTTACCATTTCCAATGTACCTGATATTTATGCGTTTTACAAGAGTTTATGTGCGATATTTAAACCGATATTTCCCGGATGACCTGTACCCAGCCACGTCACTATTGCATTGGGGACGTTTGTTTACTTTACCAGAATCTAAAGCATCGATAGACTCACAGCCATTATTAACATACCCAGGACTATCCCTAAAATGACGGTATGGCCGTGACCATAACGATGAGCCATAGGGAGCAGTACATCCACTGAGATATATACCATAATGCCTGCGATGAATGCCGAAAGGGCTGCAAGAAGAACCGGCGTTAAGAACGGCAGCAATATCAGGTAACCCACAATAGCTCCTGCGGGCTCAGCGGTACCGGAAAGGAAAGAGTAGATGAACGCTTTATTTTTATTGCCTGTTGCATAAAGAATGGGTACTGATACCGAGATACCCTCCGGGATGTTGTGAATAGCAATCGCCAAGGCAATAAATGCGCCCAGCTTGATATCACTAAGAGCTGTTCCAAAAATGGCTAATCCTTCGGGGAAGTTATGAATCGCAATAATTAATGCAGTCAAAAGCCCGGTTCTCATAAGTCGCCTATCCACTTTCTTCGCCGAGGTATCATCAAGTCCCTCATAGTGATGAGGATTCTCTACTTCTGGTATTAACATATCAATCAATCCGATGAAAGCTATCCCTATGAAGAAAGCAGCGAGGCCCCGGATTTGGCCCACAGTCTCCAGAGCTTCCGGCAGAAGTGCCATGAAGGATACATAAATCATCACGCCGGCAGAGAAGCCCAGCGAAAAGGACAGGTAAATTATCTTTGGTTTCCTGATGAAATAGGCAATGGCACTTCCTATTCCTGTAGAAAGACCTGCAATAGCTGTAAGTATTAGAGCGGCAATGACATTTTTCGGTACGTCCATAGTTGGCCCTGATTGTCTAATGACTGAATATATTAGCTGCTATGCGGAACATAATAGTAGTGCCGGGAACTTTTAGCAAATTCATTTTTTCAATCTGAAGCGCCGCCGGATAGATTTTACTCTTGACCCCTGAAGCTATCCTTTGTAAAAGCAGTATCCGCTTATTGGCAGTGAAATGTTGATTGTCCAAAACCGAAAAAGGAGCAAAATATGGAAAAGATTCAAGTGTTAAAGAGTTACGCCTTTTCAATTATGGTTATCGTGTTGTTTACACTTTTAACAGGATGCCAAATGGAGGAATCGCATAAACTGACCCGCCTGAGGCGGGTACCCTTCACCGACGTGGCGTTCGCAGATGAGTTCTGGGCGCCGCGGATTGAGACCAACCGGAAAGTAACTGTCCCCTACGCTTTCAAGAAGTGCGAGGAAACCGGACGGATCAGCAACTTCGCCAAGGCCGGGGGGCTGATAGAGGGAAAGTTTGAAGGCATCTACTTTAATGATTCGGACCTTTACAAGGTAATAGAAGGAGCTGCCTATTGCCTGAAAAACCATCCCGACCCGGAACTTGAGAAATACGTTGACGGAGTGATTGAAAAAATCGCAGCCGCTCAATGGGAAGACGGTTATCTTTATACCTTTTATTCTGTGCCCCGGCGACAGCCGGAAAAGCGGTGGAGTGATATTCGCGGCAAACATGAACTTTACTGTGCTGGGCATTTTTTCGAGGGTGCGGTTGCTTACTACCAGGCCACCGGAAAAAGAAAGATTCTGGATGTCGCCATCAGGCTTGCCGACAAGATTGATTCGGTTTTCGGCCCCGACAGAAAACGCGATGTGCCCGGTCACGAAGAAATAGAGATAGGCCTGGTGAAGTTGTATCGCGTAACCGGCAACGAAAAGTACCTGAAGCTGGCGAAGTTCTTTCTCGATGAGCGTGGCCGGGCCGAGGGACATAAGCTCTATGGCTCGTACAGCCAGGACCACAAGCCGGTGATTGAGCAGAGCAAAGCGGTCGGCCACGCCGTCCGAGCAGGTTATCTGTATTCCGGAATGGCAGATGTCGCAGCGCCGACCGGTGATGCCAATTACGTGAAGGCGATCGACCGGATATGGCAGGACGTCGTCTCGAAAAAGCTGTATCTGACCGGCGGTGTCGGCGCCCGACGCGGTGGTGAATCCTTCGGTAATGATTACGAGTTACCCAACAAGACGGCATATTGCGAGACCTGCGCCGCCATTGCCAACGCTATGTGGAACCATCGCATGTTCCTGCTGCACGGCGAGGCAAAGTACATCGACGTTCTGGAGCGGGTAATCTACAACGGATTCCTTTCGGGCATTTCGCTAAGTGGGGACAAGTTCTTCTACCCGAACCCATTAGCCAGTGATGGCAAACACCAGCGAAGCCCGTGGTTCGGCTGCGCCTGCTGTCCCACGAACATCGTGCGTTTTATGCCGTCGCTTCCCGGATATGCTTACGCATATAGTGGTGATATCGTGTATGTGAATCTTTTCGTCGGCGGAAGCGCTACAATCAAGATGGATAACAATACCGTGCGCCTAAGGCAGGAGACGCGCTACCCCTGGGACGGAGAAGTGAAGATTACGGTTGAGCCGAAACGTTCGAGGGAATTCGCGATTTACGTTCGCATTCCCGGCTGGGCCCAGAATCAACCCGTGCCCAGCGATTTGTACCGGTATATAAACAGAAGTGAGGAAAAGGTAACGCTCAAGATAAACGATAAGCCGCTTGCTCTGGATATAGATAAGGGCTTTGCCCGCATCCGCCGGAAGTGGAAAAAAGGCGATGTGGTTGAGCTGAGTTTACCTATGCCGATACGGCGCGTGCTGAGCCACGAAAATGTCAAGGACAATGCAGGGAAGGCGGCCTTGGAGCGAGGCCCGATAGTGTACTGCGTCGAATGGCCGGACAACGGCGGACAGGTCACTCATATCATCCTGCCGGATGACGCGGAACTTAAAGCTAAATACCGCAAGGACAAGCTGGGCGGCGTCACCGTGATTAGCGGCACGGCTCTCGGTGTGCAGTTAAGTAAGGACGGAAAATCACTCATAAAAGATAAGGGATACTTTGCAGCAATTCCCTACTACGCCTGGGCGCACCGCGGCAAAGGCGAAATGGCGGTGTGGCTGGCTCGGTCCGCCGAAGGAGAAAGCAAATGAAAAGATGTTTCGTCTTTGTTACGGCTTGCAGCATTTCGCTGTTCGTTTTGCCGTCTTTTGCAGTTGAGCAAGCGCCCGTGTCGAGTCAGGTTAAATCCGGTACTTTCTTCGTTGCTCCGGACGGCAACGATTCCTGGTCGGGCCGGATACCGCGGGCCAATGCGAATCGCACAGACGGTCCGTTCGCTACACTTCACGCTGCGTGCCGTGCGGCAAGAAAGCCGGGCACGAAGCGACCGCGAAAGGTCATTGTTCAGGCGGGGCAGTATTTTTTCGACAAGCCGCTGGTGCTCAACGATAAAGATGCCGGGCTGACCATAGAACCGGCACCGGGGGCCAGGGTCTGTATCTATGGTGGCCGGAAAGTGGCCGGCTGGAAAAAAGACGGCGAGAAATTTTACTCGGTCGAACTGCGCGGTGTCAAGGAGCGAAAGTGGGACTTCCGATGTCTCGTGGTGAATGGGCGCTTTTGCCGGCGTGCCCGGCTGCCTGAGAAAGGCGTCTTCAAACACCTTAGTAGCTTCAATGTGCCCTGGATGACCAGTACGGGCGGCGGCTGGAAACGCAAACCGACGAATGAGGAGCTGACCAGATTGAAATACAGCGCCGGAGACCTTGGCTCCCGGCTGGACATCAACAATGCGGAGCTGACCGTTTATCATATGTGGGACGAGTCGCTGGTCGGCGTCTCCGCTATGGACACGGAATCCCGAACCCTGACCTTTTCCAATCCTGCAGGGCACCCGCCGGGGGCGTTCGGCGTCAAAAAGTACGTCGTCTGGAACGTGCGCGAAGGGATGACCAAGCCAGGGCAGTGGTATCTCGACCGCACGGCCGGCAAGCTGGTTTATTGGCCTCTGCCCGGAGAGGACATGAGCAAAGCACTGGTTTTGGCCCCGACCATCGAGTCCATTATTCGGATTCAAGGCACCAGGGGGAGGCCGGCCAGGGACATAACCATTCGCGGCCTGGCGCTCTCGGTTACGACCACGCCACTCAAGGCGGGGGGCTTCGGTGCGGGAAGGTTCGACGGGGCTATCTCCGTGGTTTCTGCCGAGAGCTGCCGTCTTCTCGACCTCGAAATCGTCAATGTCGGCGGCCAGGGCATCAAAGTCTCGGGCAAGGGCCTGCGTATCGAAGATTGCCACGTCCACCACACCGGCGCCTGCGGCATCAGATTTGGTGGAGCCGAAACCATTGTTGCCGACAATCATATCCACGACGTCGGTCTTACCTATCCCAGTGCTATCGGGCTCCAGGGAGGCGGCAAGGACGCCGAGGTCAGCCACAACGAAATTCACGACACGCCCTACACAGCCATCAACTGCGGCGGAGAGAACAACCGAATCGAACACAATCTGATTTATCGCGCAATGCTGGAGCTCCACGACGGCGGCGGTATCTACTGTTTCGCAGGCAAGAATCTTGTGCTGCGGGGCAATTTCATCCGGGACATCATCGACACCGGCGGCTACGGCGCCTCGGCTTATTACCTCGATGAGCGGTCGGAGAACTGCCTGGTCGAGGGCAACCTGTCACTTCGTGTGGCCAGACCGTCGCACAACCACATGGCGAACAACAACACCATCCGCAACAATGTTTTTATCGTTGACGGAGAAGCGAGACTTACATTTCCCAGGTCATCGAACTACGTCTTCGAGAAAAACATCATCCACGCGAAGGGCGGGATTACACTGGAAAACGCTGATGCGCTCACGACATTCCGGAACAACGTGCTGTTCAGTGCAAAAGGCAAAGTGCAGTACCAGAAGCTCGAAAGGTACAGCCGAAAGGGCACCTATACGCTTGAGCCGGAGAATGGAAACCTGCTGGTCGACCCACTCCTTGTCGAGTTCGACAAAGGCAGGGTGAGCTTTGCCGCCAAATCGCCCGTGCTCAAGCTCGGCATAAAACCGGTCGATGTTAGCTCTGCGGGTCGGCGTCCTCGAATTGACGATTGACGATTTCCGATTGACGATTGAAAATCGAGCGAGAGCGCGAAATTTTATTCTTGACCCCTTAACCGGTCTTTGTTAAAAGAAAATCAGTTTGTTAAGTCAGAGATAACTTAATCGAAAGGAATTGGACTATGGCAGAAGAGAAGGAAACCCCGGAGCCGGTAGAAGAATCAGGCGGCGCTGAGCAGCCCGCAGGCGCGGAAGAACCCGTAAGTGCCGAACAGCCCGAAGGTGTTCAAGAGGGCAAGGCGGCTGAAGAAGTCAGTAAAGATGCCCGTATGTGGGGGATGTTGTGCCATCTTCTGGCTATTTTTACCTGCTTTATAGGGCCATTGATTGTCTGGCTGGTGAAGAAAGAAGAGGACACATTTATTGACAATCAAGGCAAGGAGGCGCTGAACTTCCAGATTACTGTTGTGATTTGCGGATTTGCGGCGTTTCTACTAACCGCTACGGGCATTGGCGCATGTGTGGGGCTACCACTGTTGGTTGCAGTTTCGGTTGTAGACCTGGTCTTTTGCATCATGGGCACTGTAAGTGCAAATAACGGTGTAGCTTATCGTTATCCAGTCAGTATCCGGTTCATTAAGTAAAAATATATCAGCGGCAACGGGAATTAAACTAACTGCTTGTTGACCCGGCCTGCGGCCGGGAATTTCGAATTTCGGCCTGCGTTTCACCGGCCCTTGTTAAAAGAAGGGCTGGGTTGTCGAGTCGGATGTAACTTGAGGAAAGGGAGTTAAGCTGTGGCAGAAATAAGCGAAACCCCTGCCGGGCAAAACGTTAATGCCGAACAGCCCGGAAGTACCGAACAACCCAAAAACGTTCAACAGGGCCAGACGGGTAAAGAAGTCAGTAAAGATGCCCGCATGTGGGCGATGTTTTGTCATCTGGGGGGGCTTGCCGGATTATTACCTATCGTGCCTGCCATTGGCAGCATCATCGCGCCACTGATTATCTGGCAGATAAAAAAAGACGAATTCCCATTTGTCAATGAGCAGGGCAAAGAGGCGGTGAACTTCCAGATCTCGATGCTGATATATGCGCTAATTGCAGGAGCTCTTATTTGTGTGGGCATTGGGATTTTCTTGTTGCCAGTAGTGGGTGTTTTTGACCTGGTCTTTTTGCTGATTGCGGCGGTTAAGGCCAACAATGGTGAGCACTATCGCTACCCGCTGACCATCCGGTTCATTAAGTAGGAATTTGGTGGTGCTGATTGCCGTGATGCCTTTGACCGGGCTTTGTTAAGAAAAGCGCAAAACCTAAGACTTTAGTCTGTGGTTTTTGCTTTGTAATCTTTCCTGGCTTGTTGCCGGTTTTACTCGTTGGTGGTTGCTCAATAGATAGCGAACCGGCCGGCTGGTTTAAGCTTTCAAGAAAAACAAGTGGAGGAGCCCTTTGGTGAAATCTAAAGTGAACCGACGTGGCTTTCTGAAAGCTATGGGCCTTGGTGCGGCGGCGCTGACGATGCCGGGGTGTGCGAGTGGCACACAGCGGCTGAGGGGAAAAACGCCGGCTCAAAAGCGGCCCAATATTATCTTCATGATGGCTGATGACCAGCGATGGGATGCTATGGGCTGCATGGGCAACGACGTAATCAAGACACCCGATATGGACCGGCTGGCTTCGGAGGGAGTCCTTTTCGAAAACGCCTTTCTAACCACCTCCATTTGCATGGCCAGTCGTGCCGGCATTATGTTGGGCCAGTTCGAGAGTCGACACAAATGCAATTTCGAGCGTCCCTCCAATCGAACAATATCGTACGATGAATTTGATAAGAGTTATTCGCGCCTTCTGCAAAAAGCCGGGTATCGAACGGGCTTTATTGGCAAGTTTGGTTTTGCGGTGAGCAAAGAGAAGATACAGAACTGCCCGGTCAAGGCCGATGGCAGTAGAGATTCTCAAGGACAATTGTGGAAGAAACGAGAGTACATGCCCAGCGATAAATTTGACGCCTGGTATGGCTTTCCCGGCCAGGGCGGGTATTTTCCGAAGGGCAAGGAGGGTAAGCATTTGACCCGGCTTATGGGCGAACAGGCAGCCGAATTTCTCAAATCCTGCAAGCCCAATCAGTCCTTCTGCCTTTCGATAAGTTTTAAAGCGCCGCATGGCCCCACTCAACCGGACCCGGCATATAAGGATATGTATAAGGGCGTGAAAATTCCCCGCCAACTAAATGATGGGGATGAATATTTCGAGAAATTGCCAGGGGTGGTTCGGGAACACTGGCGTGGGCGCAGAGTCTACAAAAAAGAAGCCGGGCCCGATACCTACCAGAAGTTTATGGAGAGGTATTATCAATGCATCACCGGAATCGACGCCGTCATCGGCCAAATACGCGATGAGCTAAAGCGCCTAAAATTAGATGACAACACGGTCATTATCTACACTTCGGACAATGGCTACTTTTGTGGCTCCAAGGGATTGGGGGGTAAGGCCCTGTTATATGAGGAATCCATACGGACGCCACTGATTATATTCGATCCCCGCCTCGATGCCTCTAAACGAGGAAGTCGCTGCCGGGAATTGACTCTAAATATCGACTTTGCGTCAACTATTCTCGATATGGGCGGTGTTAAAGTACCGGAGACGATGCAGGGAAAGAGCCTGCTGCCTCTTGTCGAGGGAAAGAAAACCAAATGGCGCGAGTCGATTTTTACAGAAAATAATTTCACATCACACTTTATGCCCGCCCTCAGTGACGCCGGTGACCAGCGTCAGAAAGTGCTTCAGCGAAGCGTCCGAAGTAAAAGTGTTCGAACCAAACGGTGGAAGTATATTCGCTATTTCGAACAGCGTCCTATGATTGAAGAGCTTTTCAATATTCAAAAAGACCCTGTAGAAGCAATTAACCTTGTCGACAAACCAGAATATTCTGACATCCTCAACTCTATGCGCAAAAAATGCGACGAATGGGTCCATAAAATACAATGACAAAGGGGAGAAAATAAATCTACGCTGAACTCAGCGTATCTGAATATCGCATAAGAAATAGGAAATGGGAGATTTTTCAATGAACAGAAATATGAATAGACGTGATTTTCTAAAGACCGTGGGCCTGGGGGCGGCGGTGCTGGCGATGCCAGGCTGTGCGGGCGTCGCCGGGCAAATTTCAGGCAAGGCGTCTATGGACAAACCTAACTTTATTATTATATTCTGCGACGACGCGGGCTACGCCGATGTCGGCTGCTTCGGGGCGAAGGGATTTGAAACGCCGAATCTGGACCGTATGGCCGCCGAGGGTGTGCGCTTTACGGATTTCTACGTTGCTGCGGCCTCGTGCACCCCATCGCGTGCGGCGCTGATGACGGGGTGCTATCCGCAGCGTGTGAGTCTGCCACACGTGCTTGGCCCAAAAGCGAAAATCGGCATCAGCAGCGAGGAGCAAACAATCGCTGAGCTCCTCAAATCGCGCGGGTACGCAACGGCATGCTATGGTAAGTGGCACCTGGGACATCATCCAAAGTTCCTGCCGAAGCGCCACGGCTTTGACGACTACTTCGGCCTGCCTTACTCGAACGATATGTGGCCGCGCCACCCGACTAATAAGAGCTTCCCCGACCTGCCGCTGATTGAGGGTGAGAAAATCATCGAATACAACCCCGACCAGACGAAATTGACTACGTGGTACACCGAGCGGGCTGTCAAGTTTATTGAGGCCAATTCGGACCGCCCGTTTTTTGTTTATCTGCCGCACTCGATGCCGCACGTGCCACTGTATGTTTCGGATAAGTTTAAGGGTAAGTCGAAGCAGGGACTGTACGGCGACGTCATTATGGAAATCGACTGGTCGGCGGGCCAGATTCTTTCGACACTGAAACGATTGGGCATTGATGAACAAACGCTGGTGATATTCACATCGGACAACGGCCCCTGGCTGAGTTACGGCGACCATGCCGGCTCCGCCAGGCCGCTTCGTGAGGGCAAGGGCACGACGTTTGATGGCGGCCAGCGGGAGCCGTGTATCATGCGCTGGCCCGGCAGAATCCCTGCCGGTACGGTCTGCGATGAACCGGCTTCTGCGATGGACGTCCTGCCGACGCTGGCGAAACTGGCCGGAGCGCAGCTGCCGGCCCTGCGTATTGATGGCAAGGACATCTGGCCGCTGATGTCAGGCCGACCCGGAGCCACGAGTCCGCACGAAGCGTTGTTCTACTACCGCGGCTGGGCACTGGAGGCGGTCCGCAGCGGCAAGTGGAAGCTTCACCTGCCGCACAGCTACCGCACATTAGCCGGACGACCCGGCGGCACAGGCGGCAAACCAGTCAAGTACGAGCAGGCCAGAATCGGTTTGGCGCTGTTCGACCTGGAAAAAGACATAGGTGAGCAGCACGATGTCTCTGCGAAACATCCGAAAGTGGTCAAGCGGCTTTTAGGCCTCGCTGATAAAATGCGTGAAGACCTCGGCGATTCGACAAAAAAGATGACAGGAAGGAACAGAAGACCGCCCGGACGGCTATAGAGCGAAGGAGTCCGTGTTATGAATCCCCAACACTTAAAAAGCGTGGTTACCAAGTTTCTTTGTTCTACTTTGTGCAGTGCGCTTGTCATTACCATTAGTTATGCAACGGATATGGTAAGCGCGGCTGCCAAAAGGGATGAACAGACCAAGCCGGTGATGCAGCAATGTGGTGACCCTGTCAAAATCGTTGTAGATGCTACTGTCTCAGGCGCGCCGCTGCGGCACGTCTGGCAATACTACGGATACGACGAGTGCAACTACACGACCACACCCCGTGCACGACGGCTGATGAGAACGCTGGCCGGGATCAATGCCGCACCGGTTTATCTCCGCCAACATTATTTGTTGGTTACTGGTGATGGCAATCCGGTGCTGAAGTGGGGATCCACGAACGTCTACACGGAGGACCCTGCCGGCAACCCCCTGTATGACTGGCGGATTATGGACGAGATCATGGATGCCGTGGTTAGCTCCGGTTGTCGACCACTGGTAGAGATCGGCTTTATGCCGAAAGCTCTCTCCGTCAAGCCGGAACCCTACCAGAACGCCCGGTCGTTTTCGAAAGTGGGTGCCGGGGTCTCGCATCCGCCCAAGGACTACAACAGGTGGGCAAAGCTGATCCGCGAATGGGCGCGCCACAGCAAGCTAAGATATAATCAGGTCGCGGAGACCTGGTTGTGGGAACTGTGGAACGAGCCGGACATTTTCTACTGGCGAGGGTCGCTTGAAGAATACTGCAAGCTGTTTGACTACACAGAATATGCCCTGCACGAAGTAATGCCGAAAGCGATTCTTGGGGGCCCCCACGTGGCGAACGCCGGGTCAGCCTTCTTTCGCCAATTCCTGGAGCATTGTGCGTCCGGCAAGAACGCCGTCACGGGCCGGCGGAGCACACGTCTCGACTATATCGGATTTCATTCCAAGGGAAGTACGAAGTTCGTCAACGGACATCCACAATTGAATATAGGGCGGAATTTATCTAATATCGAACGTGGGTTTTCGGTGATTGCAGGTTTTCCGGAATTCAGCCACACTCCCGTCATCATCGGCGAATGCGATCCGGAAGGCATGGCAGCCCGCTCGTCGCGAGTCCATCCTGCCAACGGCTACCGCAACGGCAGTCCCTACGCTGCCTACGAGGTTGCGCTGATGAAGCACACCATCGATCTGGCAGCACGCCGGGGCATAAATCTGCAGGGCGTGCTGACGTGGGCTTTTATGTTTGATGGAAAAGATTACTTCGAGGGGTTTCGCACCCTGTCAACCAACGGAATTCACAAGCCGGTGCTAAACGCCTTTAAGATGCTGGGAATGCTTCAGGGTAAGCGTATCCCGGCAGTCAGTAGCGGGTCTCTTGGTCTGGCTCACATTCTTGAAAAAAGCGTTCGTGAAAGGCCGGATATCGACGGATTGGCCACAGCTACCGATGAAACCGTACAGGTCCTCGTTTGGAACTACCATGATGACATGGTCCCGGCGGCCCCCACTTCCGTGCGACTGACCATCAGGATGCCTAAGGACGCTCACTTACGGGCACGGGTGAACCATTATCGGATTGACGATACCCACAGCAATGCCTACACGCGGTGGCTTGAGCGCAACAGTCCGCAGAAACCCACACCTGCCGTGCTGGCCGAATTGCATGCCGCCGCTGAGCTGGAAATGTTCGAGCCGATCCGGTTCTATGATGTTCGCAACGGAGAAGTGCAGCTGAATTTCAGCTTGCCCCGATATGCAGTCTCATTCGTCGAACTTCGTTGGTGGCCGTGAGCCGCGCCTCGCCATGTGGCCCTTGATAACCTTACGGCCCATACCGTTTTGTAAGCCGATCGCAAATGCAGTGCGAGTCGCTACCGGCCAGTCTTCCACCTTGTCAGCTACCGGGTAACACCCGCCTTTGCTATTGCAAAGTTTGCTGTTTTTAGCTATTATATCACAGATGGCAGCAAAATCAGGGAAGAACAAGCGTAAACAGGGCTTGGCGGCAGTTAATAAAAAGGCCTATCGAAATTTCGAGCTTATCGAGAAGTTCGAGGCCGGCCTTAGCCTGCTGGGCACCGAGGTAAAATCGCTGCGTGCCGGCCAGGCTGACCTTGACGGCTCATACGCTAAGATAGAAAACGAGCAGTGCTGGCTCGTTGGCGCCAAAATCGCCCCCTACCAGCAGGCCGGCATGTCTTCTCATAAGCCGACCAGAAAGAGAAAACTGCTGCTGCACAAGACCGAAATCCGCAGGATAAGAATCAAGCTTGAGCAGCGGGGATTTACCTTCGTGCCTTTGCAGATTTATTTTAACGACAGAGGCCTGGCAAAAATAGAGCTGGCGCTGGCCAGAGGCAAAAGACAATACGACAAACGAAAGACAATTGCCGAACGCCAGCAGAAGCGAGATATCGACAGGAATATGAAAAAGTACAGAAGAAAAGAAAAAAGGCAAAAGTAAAAAGAAAGAATTAGCCACAGAGGACACAGAGAAAAAAACAAAAATTAAAAAGTAAAAAATTTACAGGGGTTTTTAGAATGGCTGAAGAAGGAAAAAAAGAAGAAAAGAAAATTGACGAGGATTGGAAGCAGCAGGCTCAAAAAGAGAAAGAGATATTAGCTGCGCAGGAAGAAGCTGAGAAGGAAAAGACCCAGGAAGAAAGTAAGCACCGTGGGCCTTTGCCGAGGGGCAATTTTGCTGCGCTGGTAAGTATGCTTGTTACGCAGGCATTATTTGCTTTAGGCGTGCTGGAAGTAAGGGGACAGGAGAAAAGAGAGCCGGATTTGGAGATGGCGAAATACAATATCGATATGCTTGCGACACTTGAGGAGAAAACGAAAGGCAATTTGACCGAAGAGGAGAAGAGAGTTCTTGAAAATACACTCAACGAGGTCCGTATGGCCTATGTAAAGGTCACAGGGTAAAAAAAAATCAAAAGTTAAAAATCAAAACGCAAAATGACAAATAAAAATTCAAAATGTAAATGTCATTGCGAGCCCGAACCCCTGCTTTGGGTTCCCACAAGGTGGGGTCCCTCGCAGGGGCAAGCTTGCACCCGCAGAAACTGGTGTGAGGGCGTGGCAATCTCTGACTTGCGAATGGTCGAGATTGCTTCGTCGCTTCACTCCTCGCAATGACACTTTGTATAATTTTTGCATTTTGATACTTGATTTTTTTGTGGGTAAGCTGCATTGGCGAATATATTAGATAAAATCATTGCGGACAAAAGGGCGGAAGTTAAGCATCGGCAATCGCAGAGGAGCCTTGAGCAACTTAAGGAACAGGTTCGTTTGCTGGGCAAGTGCCGCAACTTCTACAAAGCTGTCACCAGGCCCAACAGCCGGGGCATAAACGTTATCGCCGAGGTCAAAAAGGCCTCGCCGTCGGCCGGGGTTATTCGCGAGGATTTCGACCCAGTGGCCATTGCGCGAACCTACAAAAAATGTGGTGCCGATGCAATCAGCGTTCTAACCGATGAGAAATATTTTCAAGGCCGGCTCGAGTACATAGACCGGATAAGGGAGGCGGTGGATTTGCCTGTTTTGCGAAAGGATTTTATTATCGACCTCTGGCAGGTGTACGAATCCCGCGCCGCCGGCGCCGATGCGATACTCTTAATAGCAGAAGCTCTAAAACCCGGCAAGCTGATGGACTTGATGATAGCGGCAGCGGAGCTGACGTTAACGGTGCTTCTGGAAGTTCACCGGGCCGATACGCTGCTGGCTGTGCGCAGCATGATCGGCTTTCCTAAAAAAGGATACAGCGTTCTCGGAATCAACAATCGGAATCTCGCCACAATGGAGGTGGATTTGAATATGACCAGCCGGTTGGCGGAACTTCTCGACAACAAGAACGAGCTGGTTGCCGAAAGCGGGATAAAAACGCGGGCCGACATCGAAAAGCTCAAGTCCATCGGTGTAAGGGCCGTTCTGATTGGCCAGGTGCTGTGCGAAAGCGCTGATATAACAGAAAAATTCGCTGAGCTATTCGGCTGATAACTATCTGATATGGACTATTTTATTTTAGCGACGATTGGTGTTCTGATGGGTCTTTTCGGCGGCCTGCTTGGCATCGGCGGCTCGGTGGTTATGATTCCCGCCCTGGTATTTGCGTTCGGCGAAAACCAGCATCTCTATCAGGCCTCGGCAATGATTTGCAATTTCTTCGTTGGTGCTGCAGCGGTAATAGTTCATAAAAAGGCTGATGTCTTAGTGATGGGCGTTATTAAATGGCTGGTTCCCGCTGCGGCTTTGGGGATTATAATCGGCGTTGCAATCAGTAACAGCTCCGTTTTTGCCCGCGACAACAGTTACCTTTTGGCCCGGATATTCGGGCTCTTTATGGTTTATGTGGTTGTTTACAATTGTTTAAGATTCGGCAGGCCTCGCGGCGGAGCGGACGGCTTTGATATTTCCAGAACCCGCCGGTCGGTGCCTTTGACTATTCTCTGCGGCCTGCTAAGCGGAATATCAGCAGGGCTGTTGGGACTCGGCGGCGGCTCTGTCTGCGTGCCTGCTCAGCAGTTTTTTTTGAAAATGCCGTTGAAAAGGGCCATCAGTAATTCCGCTGCGACCATCGCTTCAATCGCCCTTATAGGAGCGTTTTACAAGAACATAACGCTGCCGCAGCACAATATCGGCGGGACCCCATTTTCCGACGTATTGCAAAACGTCAACCCGGTAGTGGAATCCCTGAGGATAGCAGTCGTTATTATCCCCGGTGCCATCGTGGGTGCCTTTTTAGGCAGCCGGGGTATGCATAAACTGCCCAGCAACATAGTCAGGGTTGTCTTTATCCTGTTGGCTGCTCTTGCCTGTTATAAACTGTTTACGGTAGCACCGGCCGGGTAGCCGTTAGCAACAAGCCCGAAGGCGGCAATTAGCGTAAAAGACGTTGTCCGTGGCGAGGGCGAGATTTACCTACTTTTTCTTTTGCGCTTTCTGGATTTTAACCCACGGGTCCCGCAGCGTTACCGTCCGATTGAATACGAGATTCCCGACAGAGCTGTTGGGGTCAACACAAAAATAGCCCAGTCGCTCGAATTGGTATCGACTTAGTGGTGCTGCGCCAGCCAGAGATGGCTCAACACGGCACGAGACAAGCGTCTCCAATGAGTTCGGATTCACGTTAGATTTGAAATCAACGCCATTCTCTACATCGTCCGGGTTTTCTTTTGTGAAGAGATGGTCGTACAGTCGGACTTCGGCTTCGAGCGAGTGGGCGGCTGAAACCCAGTGCAATGTTGCCTTTACCTTGCGTCCGTCAGGAGCGTCACCGCCTCGTGTTGCCGGGTCGTATGTACAGTGCAGCTCGACGATTTGGCCGGTTTCATCTTTGACCACATCTGTGCAGCGAATGAAATACGCATATCGCAGGCGAACCTCACGGCCGGGTGCCAGGCGGAAGAACTTTTTCGGCGGCTCTTCCATAAAATCTTCCCGTTCGATATACAGCTCTCGCGAGAAGGGGACCTTCCGCGTGCCGGCGCTTGCATCTTCCGGATTGTTCACGGCCTCGAGCTCTTCGACCTGGTCGGCGGGATAGTTGTCAATAACCACCTTGAGCGGCCGAAGCACGGCCATCACGCGCGGCGATGTCTTGTTCAAATCTTCCCGGACGCAGTGTTCGAGCAGGGCTATATCAACGGTACTGTTGAACTTGTTGACGCTGATGCGTTTGCAGAAGCTTCGGATGGCCCGGGGTGAGTAGCCGCGCCGCCGCAGGCCGCAAATGGCCGGCATACGCGGGTCGTCCCATCCGCTGACAAGACCTTGCTGCACCAGTTGCTGAAGCTTGCGCTTGCTCATCACGGTGTAGCTCAGATTGAGGCGAGCAAACTCGATCTGCTGGGGATGATAGACGCCCAACTGGTCGAGGAACCAGTCATACAACGGCCGATGATTCTCAAATTCCAGGGTACAGATCGAATGGGTGATTCTTTCGATGGAATCTTCAAGCCCGTGGGCCCAGTCATACGTCGGATAGATGCACCACGCATCGCCGGTTCGGTGGTGGCTGGAGCGCAAGATTCGATACATAACCGGGTCTCGCATATTCAGATTGGGAGATGCCATGTCAATCTTCGCTCGAAGGACACGTGAGCCCTCCTCAAATTCGCCTGCCCTCATCCGCTCAAACAGGTCAAGGTTTTCTTCGACGCTGCGGTTGCGATACGGACTGTCCTTGCCCGGCCTGGTCAAGGTGCCGCGATATTCTCTTATCTGGTCCGGTGTCAGGTCGCAAACGTATGCCTTGCCGGCCTTGATAAGCTGCACGGCGTACTGGTACATTTGCTCGAAGTAGTCCGATGCGTAGTACAGCCGGTCCTGCCAATCGAAGCCGAGCCAGCAAACGTCTTGCTTGATTGATTCGATGTATTCTTCTTCTTCTTTGATGGGATTGGTGTCGTCGAATCGCAGGTTGCAGAGGCCGCCCTCGTTTTCGGCTGCGATACCGAAGTTGAGGCAGATACTCTTGGCGTGCCCGATGTGCAGATAGCCGTTCGGCTCCGGCGGAAAACGCGTAACCACTCGACCGCCCCATTTATTGGTCTTCAGGTCTTCTGCGACAATCGCTCGGATAAAATCAAGCCTGGTTGTAGAGTCATTTGTCTTCATAATTAGTGGCAGCTTTTATGTTTGTCCTGTCGTTGTATCATAGTTTAGCACATTATAGTTGTCCGGGAAAGACAAAATTGGTGCTTTACATCGTGATACGAGCTTGTGGACTCTGCGTGAGATGATAATGTTCACTTCACGAGTTTGTTTTTAAATGGAGCTTTCGATTGCGTTCAAGGTGATGATGGGTATGTCTTTCCCTCGTCGCGCGACACGAATAATCTCCCGTTCAATTTCCTGGTGCAACAGCACCCGATGTTCTTTATTTCGTCGTTGCTGTCTTTGCTTTGGCTACTTTTTCACGGAAACGACGTATATCTTCCGATTCATCCGCTGTGGCGCTTAAAAAATCGGCGTATGAAGCAAACTCCGTCTTGCGGGCCTGGTACTCCTGTCTTAATTCTCGTTGGATGCGATTTTTCATCTTTACGCAATCAAATGTTTTCGTCCTGCTCATCATAAGTTACCTCGAATGGACTCAATATAGTCAAAGAACGGTATCCGTGACTGACATTTACGCTGTTGAACCCTCTGATTTTGTCGTAATTGACGATGTGCTTGAAGTTCCAGCTTAGAATCAGGTCCGCCCCGGCCACCGTTGCTGCCGTCACGTGCAGCGCATCGCCTTCTGAAGCCTGTGCCAACACATTGGCATCGATGTAGGATTTTGCCAGTTCTTGCATCTCGTCATCAATGTTCAAAACCTCAACCAATTCGGGCGGAAGGTTTTTCCAGACAGCCTGAACTGCCTCAGGAGCTTTTACGAGCTCGCGAAGTGTCTCGGTGGATAGAAGTACCACAAAGTTTCCTTTGTGTACCCGCTCAAAAAAAAGTTTGCTTATCTCGACAAAATCTTCATCCTGAGTACCACCAAAAACAGACGTATCTACATAAACTCGTATCTTATGCATTACGGTCCCCTGCATTTACATTATCTCATCACGCGACATGAATTAACTCCCGTTCAATTTTCTGGCGAACCTGTGGGCGAAGTGCTTTGTCAGTTACCAGGTCAATTGACGTTTCCAGCAGTTCTTCCAAGTAGAATTTCAATTCCATAAAGCCATCAAAATTTGCTTTTTGGTCAAATACCACCAGCACGTCTACGTCGCTGTTATCAATTGCTTCGTCCCGTGCTATCGAGCCAAAAATCGAAAGCGACTTGACCGAAAAACGCTGTCGGATTTCTTTGATACTGCCTGTAAGTCGCCTTAGAACTGCCTGCTTATCCATCGCGAATCTCCTATTATCAACACATTGTCAAAAAGATATTTTAGCACATTATAGTTATCCGGAGCAAAATTGACAGTAGAATTTATCGGATTTAGCTGTCAGCAGTACAAATTTGCTGAGGCCAGCATCTGGTTCTTGACAATGGTGGTTTTGTAGCTTACTGTTACGGTTTGGTATGTTTTCCTGAGTTTATGAGGTTTGCAATGGTCGTAACACGTTTTGCACCGTCACCGACAGGTTATTTGCATGTTGGTGGAGCCAGGACGGCCCTTTTTAACTGGCTTTTTGCCCGGCGGATGGGCGGAAAATTCATACTCCGTATCGAAGATACGGATATCAAACGCAATACACCCACAGCTACCCGGCAGGTTATGGATGACCTGCGCTGGCTCGGAATCCAGTGGGACGAAGGCCCTGAAGTCAGCGGGCCGAACGGGCCGTATCTGCAGTCCCAGCGAAGGGACATATACGATAAATACATAAAACAACTCGTTGATGAGAAAAAGGCGTATTGCTGCTTTGATACCCCCGAAGAACTGCAGGTTATGCGTGACCAGGCCGAGGTCGAAAAGAAGTCGCTTGTTTATCGGCGTCCCAAAGAGCTGCCCGACGAAAGCGATGCCGAAAAGGCAAAGGCCCAGTGTAAATCGGTGACAGTTCGTTTTGCAATGCCGCTGACCGAGATTGTTGTAACAGATGTTGTTCGCGGTGAGGTCACGTTTGCAGCCGACCAAATAGGCGATTTTATCATACAAAAATCCGACGGCTTCCCAACATATAACTTTGCTTGTGTGGTTGATGACTATTTGATGAAAGTTACCCATGTCATTCGCGGCCAGGAACACCTTATGAATACGCCCGGCCAGCAGGCATTATGGCAGGCGTTGTTTCCCGACATCCAACTGCCAAAGTATGCCCACATGTCCGTTACCATCAGCGAAACGGGCGGCAAACTTTCCAAACGCGAGCGTCCGAAAGCCCTGCGCAAAATCATCAAGGCGGCACAGGATATTGACCTGGAAAAACTTGCCGAGGTCGGTAACATTACCCTCGAAGAGGTCGAAACTTTTATCAAGGGAAAGACCACACTTGATATGCCCAGCATTGATGCAATAGCAGACTATCTTGGCGCTGCCCTGCCGGAAATCAACATCGTTGATTTCTTCAGGAGCGGCTATTTGCCCGAAACAATGGTAAACTTCCTTGCACTGCTTGGCTGGAACCCCGGCGGCGACCGTGAAATTATGCCGCTTGACGAATTAATCGATTGTTTTGACCTTTCGCGTTTGACAAAGGCCAACAGCTTGTTCGACCGCAGGAAACTTCTTGCTTTCAACACTGAGCACATCCGTCAGGCCGGCGGCGAAAAACTTCTCCAGCATTTTAAGGATTACCTAAAAGCCGTCGAATCTCCGGTAATTTCCGCGGACGATAAGATGCTCGAGAAAATTTTAGAAATTAGTGCGGGTACCAAAACCTTGGCTGATATTGAGCGCAAAAGCAGATTCATATTTTTGAACAATGACCAAATCGAGTATGATGAAAAAGCGGTCGAAAAGGTTTTGTTAAAAAATGACGGCCTGGCTATTCTGCAAATCGTCAGGGACAAGCTCGCTGTGATGGAGCAATTCACTGAAGAGAATATTGAGACTATGCTGCGCAACTTAGCCGAGGAAAAGCAGGTCGGCCTGGGCAGAGTCGCTCAGCCGCTGCGTGTCGCTCTATGCGGAACAACGGTCAGTCTGCCAATCTTCGATTCGGTGCAGATGTTAGGTAAAGAAAATACCTTAGCAAGAATAGATACTACGCTGAGAAAAGTCGAAACAAGACCTCAAATTTAAAGAAACCTGGAAATGTCATTATTGGTAACAGGCTCAATAGCTATTGACACCGTTAAAACGCCTTATGGGATTAGCGAGAATTGTCTTGGCGGTTCTTCCGTTTATTTCAGTATGGCGGCGAGTTTCTTTACGCCGGTCAGGCTCGTAGGCGTTATCGGCTCGGATTGTCCGTTTGATTTGGCTAAAGTTTTTGCCGGCAGAGATGTTGATTTGACAGGTCTGGAGGTTAGAGAAAACAGCAAAACCTTCCGCTGGAAAGGCACTTACAGCGATAATATGGATGACAGAAGAACTGATTGCCTGGAATTAAACGTCCTTGCCGAAGCGCCGCCGACAGTTCCGGCTGAATATAAAGACAGCAGGTACGTCTTTCTTGCCAATACGGCGCCCGCCCTTCAGCTTCAATTGCTCGAACAAATTGAAACTGGCGTTTTCGCAGCGGCTGATACAATGAACTGCTGGATTGAGAATGAGCTTGATGATTTAAAGCGGCTGCTTAAAAAAATCGACTGCTTGATAATCAACGAGGATGAAGCAAGGATGTTGGCGGACGAGCATAATCTGATAAAGGCGGCGAAAAAGATTCTGGATACGGGGCCGAGCGTTGTTATCATTAAAAAAGGCGAATCGGGTTCAATAACGTACAACAGCAACGGGGAAGGATTTATTCTGCCGGCCTTTCCAGCCGTCGAAGTCAAAGACCCCACAGGTGCCGGCGACAGCTTCGCAGGAGGCCTGATGGGCTATCTGGCACAAGCAGGCAAGACCGATTCTGAGTCGCTAAAGACAGCAATTGCCTACGGCACAGTGACTGCCTCGTTTACGATTGCCGATTTTTCACTGCAGGGATTGACCTCGATAGACAAAACCGATATCGACAGCAGATTTGAAACCTTGCGAAAACTAACACATTTTTAGTAGGCTAATGAGCTAATGCGAGTGTTTATAGCGATAGATATTGATGAAGAAATCAGAGCTGCATTAGGTGACTTGCAGCAGCAGCTCCAGAGTAAAGTTGATATTAAAAAAGGCGACGTCAAATGGGTAAATCCGGAGAATATACACCTGACACTTAAGTTCCTGGGCGAAATTAAAGACGAAAAAATCGTTGAGGTCTGTAATATAGTCAAAGAGGTTGCGGGCAGACACAAGAGCTTCGAGCTGGATATACAAACCGTCGGCTGTTTCGGCGGCAGAAGCGCCAGAGTTTTATGGGTTGGCGCAGGCGAAGGAAACGACAATCTATTAGGATTGCAAAAGGACCTTGAGCAGCAGTTGGCCCTGGCCGGCTGGCCTAAGGAAAAGAGAAAGTTTTCCAGCCATCTGACACTCTGCAGGGTAAGGAACCCCGGGGCAGGTGTCAAGCTGGCGGCAGCGAGTGAAGATTACAGGGATTTTAAGCTCGGGACTTTGCAGGCCGATTCGGTCTCGGTTTATCAGAGCCAGTTAACACCGACCGGCCCCATTTATACCCTGTTAGGAAATTACAAAATGTGTGAAGCGTGAAATGTGAAGTGAAGCACGAGATACTAAATAGGAGATTGCGAAAATGGCAAAGACAAAAACATCCCAAACAAGTAAGAGCAAGATAGAGCGTTTGAGGCCCCAAGCAACCGGCAAAGAAGCCGCCCTGCAGCGTGTGATTGCACAGATTGAAAAGCAATACGGCCAGGGTGCTATTATGCAAATGGACGAGCACAAGTACGCTAAAATTGAGGGCATACCCACCGGCTCATTATCGCTGGACATCGCCCTCGGCGGTGCGGGTATCCCGCGCGGCAGGGTTACCGAGATGTTCGGCCCGGAGGCGTCCGGCAAAACCACCCTCGCGCTTCACATCATTGCAAACGCGCAGCGTGCAGGCGGCGTGGTCGCATTTATCGATGCCGAACACGCCCTGGACCCAACCTGGGCGAAAAAGTTGGGCGTCGATGTCAGCAGCCTGCTGATAAGCCAGCCCGATACAGGCGAACAGGCGCTTGAAATCACCGAGATGTTAATCAGGTCCAACTCTGTCGATGCTATAGTTATTGATTCCGTCGCTGCACTAACGCCAAAGGCAGAGATTGAAGGCCAGATGGGTGACACCCACATGGCATTGCAGGCAAGATTAATGAGTCAGGCGATGAGAAAGCTTACCGCTGTCATCGGCAAGAGCAAAACCGCCCTTGTCTTCATAAATCAAATCCGTATGAAAATCGGCGTGATGTTCGGCAACCCGGAAACGACCCCCGGCGGAAGGGCACTGAAATTTTACACCACAGTCCGAATCGATTTAAGACGGCTGGCAACCATAAAGGAAGGTGGCATCGCCATCGGTAACAGGGTCAGGGCCAGGGTGGTAAAGAACAAAATCGCACCGCCTTTCCGTGAATCGGAATTCGATCTTATGTTCGACAGTGGGATCAGCTACGAAGGTGATTTGCTCGATTTGGGCCTCGGCTGCGAAGTAGTCGAAAAAAGCGGTGCCTGGCTGAACTACGGCGATATCCGGCTCGGTCAGGGCAGAGAAAACGCCAAAAAATATCTGGCTGAAAATAAAGATTTGTGCGAGGAACTAAAAAACAAAGTCCTCGTTGCCAAAGGCCTGGTGTGATTGACGAACCATAAGCCACGCAATACGAGATACGATATGTTGAGCGCAAAGCAAATCAGAAGCGGCTTTATAGATTTCTTCAAGAACAAAGGCCACGAATTTGTCCCCAGCTCGCCCATTGTGCCTGCCGGCGATGAGACCTTACTTTTTGCCAATGCGGGAATGAATCAGTTCAAGGATATCTTTGTGGGGCTGACCCTGCCGGAATACCGCCGGGTGGTCAACAGTCAAAAATGCCTGCGGGTAAGCGGCAAACACAACGACCTTGAAGAAGTGGGCAAAGACACGTATCACCACACGTTTTTTGAAATGTTGGGCAATTGGTCGTTCGATGATTATTTCAAGGCGGAAGCAATCGAATGGGCCTGGGAGCTTTTTACAAAGATTTGGGGCATTGAGCCGGACCGCTTGTGGGCAACGGTTTTTGCAGGCGACCAGGCCGATGGCCTGCCGGAAGATGACGAAGCAGCTAAGCTGTGGACGAAAGTAACCCCAATATCCGCTGACAGGGTTCTGGCCTTCGGCAGGAAAGATAACTTCTGGGAGATGGGCGATATCGGTCCCTGTGGGCCTTGCAGCGAGATACATATCGACCTTGGCCCTGCGATATGTGATATGAAAGAGACAAAAGGCCATAAGTGCGGTGTCAACAGCGGCTGCAGCCGGTTTATCGAACTGTGGAATCTGGTCTTTATACAATATAACCGCACCGAGGACGGCCAGCTTGTTGACCTGGGTGCCAAATACGTCGATACCGGCGCCGGCCTGGAAAGAATCGCTGCGGTGCTGCAGAAAAAAAAGAGCAACTACGATACCGATTTGTTCACGCCCATAATCGAGGCCATTGGTGATACCACCGGGCACAAATATACGTCCGAGCTGAACAACAGAATCGATAATGCCTTCAGGGTTATATCCGACCATATTCGCTCGCTCACTTTTGCGATAACCGATGGCGCAACGCCCTCTAATGAAGGACGTGGCTATGTGATTCGCCGGCTGCTTCGCCGGGCTTCGCGGTTCGGCAGAGAGCTGGGAATGCACGAGCCGTTTATGTATAAACTTGTGCCGATAGTTGTTGATTGTTTAGGCGATGCGTTTGGCGAGATAAAGGAAAGGGCCGACTACGTCTCAACTGTAATCGAATCGGAAGAGGCAAGCTTCGGCAGAACGCTCGATAGAGGTATTGAAATCTTCAATACCGCCGCCGAGCGGGCGGAAGCCGGCGAAAGGACCATCAGTGGCGAAGATGCCTTCCAGCTTTATGATACCTACGGCTTCCCGCTTGATTTGACCGAACTTATGGCCGAAGAACGCAGCCTCAAAGTCGATACAGCTAAATTTGACGAGCTGATGGAAGAGCAAAGAGAGCGCTCAAGAACGGTGACGAAGACTTTCACTGCTGATGCAATACTTGTTAAGTTGCCAGCAACGGAAGACTTGCATAAATACATGCAAGACAGTTGCGACAGCAAGATAGTGGGCTTTGTCGATAGCGAAGGTTTCAAAAACGAGGGTAGAATTGAAGCCGGCGTCGAGGTTGGCCTTATTCTTGACAAGACCTGTTTTTATGCTGAGGCAGGCGGCCAAGTCGGCGATTGTGGACGTTTAGAATCGGACAACGGGCGTTTTGTTGTCGAGAATACTACAAAGATAGCCAACTATGTGATTCACCGAGGCAGAGTTTCTGAAGGCACTTTTAGCGTCGGCGGCAAGGTGACTGCAATAGTCAGCAAAGATAGAGACGCGACAAAGAAAAACCATACAGCCACTCACCTGCTCCAGTGGGCGCTGCAGGAGGTGCTCGGCAAATCGGTAGCACAGCAGGGCAGTCTCGTCGGGCCGGACCATTTGAGATTTGACTTTACCTACCCAAAAGCGCCGAGCGCCAGGCAGCTAAAAAAAGTTGAACATTTGGTCAGGGAAAAAATTGCTGCGGACCTGCCGGTTGCCTGTGTGGTAATGCCAAAAGACCAGGCCCAAAAACTTGGTGCAATGGCACTATTTGGTGAAAAGTACGGAAACGAGGTTCGGGTAGTGGCTATTGGCGCCGACGGCAAAGACCAGCTCGGTGAGGCCTTTAGCCGGGAGTTTTGCGGCGGCACGCACGTCGATAGAATCGGCTCTATCGGCGGATTTAAGATAATCAAAGAAGAGAGCATCTCAGCCGGTGTCCGCAGAATTACCGCACTGACCGGCTCCGGGCTGGCCGGCTTTCTCGAACAGCGAAGCGAGATTGTTGATAAGCTTTCAGAGACGCTAAAGGTTCCCGCTGAAAAGCTGGCCGACAGAGTTGAGCGGCTAATAAAGGACAATAAAAAGCTGGCCAAGGAGCTCAAGTCAGCCGCCCGACAAGCCGGCAGTGACACTATGGCCGAAGCAAAACAGCTTCTGGAAAAATGTGAGAAAATCGGGGGGGCATCAGTAATCATTGGCCGATTGTCGGCGACTTCGGTCGAACAGGCCCGAGAAGCAATCGATATGCTCAAGAAAAAAGCAAAATCCGCTGCTGTCGTTCTGGGCTTTGCTGATAACGGCAAGGTAACATTGTTGGCAGGTATGACCAATGATTTAGTCAAGAGGGGGTTGAAGGCAGGCGTGCTGGTTAAGGCGATTGCGCCGATAGTTGACGGCGGCGGCGGTGGGCGACCACAAATGGCCCAGGCCGGCGGAAAAAAACCGGAAAAAATCGACGATGCCCTCGCAAGAGCCGCAGAACTGATAAAAGAAAAATTAGCAAATCGATAATCACTTGTCCCGACTTCAAAGCATTGAAAGGTGGACGATGTGAAAGTAATTGAGGAGCCTCAGTTAGAGGTTGAAAGCACGCTGCCTTGGTTCATTAATGCGCTGTTGTATCCTATCAGCTTACATGGGATGATTCAGATAGGCATTTTCTGGTTTGGGTTGTTCCTAATAGGTTTACTTGCCCCATTTGTTTTTTTGCTTTTCCGCCATTACGGCTCAGTAATAATTCTTCTTCTTCGTATACTGCTTATTGGCTATATTGCCTTCTACTTTGGCTATTGCATTTATGACAGCTCCAGGGGCGGCAGGCGTGCGCCAAATATTCGGGCTGAGCATATACCTGACAAGGAAGACTTTATTTCGCAGCTATTTCTTATACTGGGTTGTGTCGCTGTTTGTTTTTGGCCGGTAGCGGTCTATTACGCGTTTGCCAGACGAACTGACTCGATTTTTTGGGTGCTGGCAGGATGTGGGGGATTCTTTTTTCCAATGGCATTGTTAAGAGGGGTGTTGTTCGATGCATTCGATGCACTGAACCCGATATTTATAATCGGTTCGATATTCAAAACGTTTCTCTCATATTGCGTGTTGATTCTATCGTTTTGTGTTTTTGGCGGCCTTGTCGCAGCAATAGTCTTTTTTTTACGGCGTCTGCCGGTTCTGGGTTTTATCTCGAACGCGGTCAACCTTTATCTGTTATTTGTCGCGGCTCATCTTCTGGGCAGATTTTACTGGTGGTATAAGGACAAACTTGACTGGGGAATTTAGCCTGTCACTACGGCTCAATCCTGCTGGGTTCCCGCTTTGCGGGGTCCCTGTCGGATTTTTATGCTTTTTGCGTGGGCGTCGAGGCCTTCGGCTTCGGCTAAGCGAATAATATCGTCGGCACTTTCAGCTAATTCCTTTTTATCGTATTCGATAATACTCGTTGACTTGATAAAGTCATTGCTGGTAAGCGCGCTGGAGAACCTCGCCCCCCCTCCTGTTGGTAATGTATGACTTGGCCCGGCCCAATAATCACCAACAGCAACGGGACTATAATCGCCTATGAATATCGCACCTGCGTTTTTGATTTTGTCGGCGATTTCTCTGCTTTCGTCTCCGCATTGAATCTGCAAATGTTCTGCTGCAAATTCGTTTACAAGATTAATCACTTCTGTCATATTATTCAAAGCAAGAATAGCACCGAATCCAAGTAAGGATTTTTTCGCATCTTCAGCTCTTGATAATTTTCCCGCTTGATTTTTCAATTCTTCGAGGATCTTTTTGGCAATTGTTTCTGAATCAGTCACAGCGATTGCACTACTGTCTGAAGCATGCTCCGCCTGACTTAGCATATCCGCTGCAACCCAGCCAGGATTTGCCTTATCATTGGCAATTATTAATACTTCACTCGGCCCAGCTATAGAGTCAATACCAACATAATCTTGAGAAACCATTTTCTTTGCGGTCTGAACCCACTTATTGCCCGGGCCGACAATCTTATCGACCTGGGGGATAGTTCCTTTGTTGAAAGCCAAAGACGCCACTGCCTGCGCTCCACCTATGCGATAGACTTCATCTATTTCCAATTCGTAACAGACAGCTAAAGTAACCGGATGAATACTGCCGTTCCATCTTGGGGGAGAAACAATAACAATTGTTTTAACACCTGCAACCTGTGCAGGTACCGCTGTCATTATTACTGTCGATGGCAGGGGAGCTGCAGCGCCCGGCACACAAATGCCAACCCTTTCGATGGGGATGTATTTTATTCCGGGATGTTTTTTGTTGCCGATGAATATTTCGGTTTGATATTTTCTGACATTCTCGATCGCCTGACAGATTGATTCTAAGAGTTCTATGTCAATCTCATCGTGAGCCTTTTTCAAATCTTCTTTACTTACTCGAAACTCCTCAGGCTTTAGCTCAACTCCGTCATAATCTTTTGTAAAACCTGCCACTGCATCATCACTATTTGCATATTTTCTTTTCTCCTTGGGCCCTTCTTCCGCAACATCTCGCAAAATATTGCGTACATCATCAGTTTCGCTGTCACGACCAGAAAACCTACCGGCCGGGGCTTTTTTCTCGCGTAATTTCTCCAATTTTTGGTTGTAGTCATCGTGAGATGGCAAAATCAGAATTTGGTCGAGTTCTTCGTTCACTGTTTTTCCTTATCTTTGTTAATTTCTCTGTGTCCTCTGTGGCTAATTCTTTTTTTTATCTGCCGAAGTTGCCGTGACTGTAAACTCTTGTTGTCCGCTCCAGCAGCAGATAGTGATTGCCTTTGTATTTCGTTAGAATCCCTGCTATTTTGAATCGCAGCCGGTCCGCCTCAGCCGACTGCCGGCGCTCGGCCCACTCCAAAGTCTGGCAGGGCAGCAGCCGAAGTAAAATCTGCTGGACGTTCCGGCCGAGAGCGTCAAAGACAAATTCGCATTGCGTATTGCGTATTGCGTATTGCGTTTTTCCTTTCTCCTCTTTTCTTTTTTCTTTCACGCGATACGCATCACGTATCACGCAGGACGAGATAAAGCCGGTCCTGTCAGCTAAGATAGAATCCTGCTTCAATTCCAATCCTTTTTTCAACTGCTCGGGGCGGATGATTCTCCTTGTTTTGAGCTTGTCTAATATCTCTTTTGGTATGGTTAATACATCGTTCGGGTCATTGATAGCTGGCCCAGCCTTTTTCCGGGATTCTTGTGATGTTGACGGCGGGGGCTTCTTTGTTTCGCCGAGGGGCAAAAAATAGATGGGGAATATAAAATTCTTGCCCTTGTATTTGGTCACTCTGCCCCAGAGTCTGTAGGTTGCGGCGGAATGCTTTTCCACATCAGCGGTCATCTTTTCCAATGCTGCCGATGGCAGCAGTTTTAAGCTTGTCCCGGCTTTGACGACGGCTTTATCATCGCTTATATCTGAGTCAAATTCAAAGAACCATCCGTGGCAACCCTCGTTGCTGTCCTGGAACCATATGTCATTGCTGTCGGCACCGGTCAATTTACCATCAACGCCTGTCAGGACAAAGCCGTCCCGAAGCAGAGTTTTGCGAGCTGTTCTTGCCCCTTTAGAAGTCCGCATCGGGGCCACGGTCCGCCTCGGGCGGACCTTTGGCGACTCACTTCTAACCGGGCCTGCGCCGAACGCTGCGGCACTTATAAAAAACGCAAAAATCGAAATTACGAGTCTCTTGCCCATATCAATAATCGGTAATCAATTCTACAACCTGTCCCGGCCCATCTGCCTGCTTTACGTATCGGATGCTGTCGGGGTCGTCGCTTGCAATCAAATCGACCAGCAGCTTCCAGAATCCGCCTACAAGTATAATCGGTTTATCTGCTTCGAGAAATCCTTTGTTTTTTAATTCCCAGACCTTTGCCAGTTCCAGCAGCGTTCCTGTTCCGCCGGGCAGCACGACATACCCCTGCCCCAGTTTTATCAGCGTATCAAGTCGTTCGTCGAGCGAATCGGCAAGGATTTCGCGACTGATATATTCATTAGCTGTGCTGCCCTTGAAGCTTGCGCAGGTAACGCCAATAATTTCACCGCCTGCCTCGGCTGCTGCTTTGGCTGCGGCTAACATTGTCCCGCCATATCCGCCGTTGGCGATGGTGAAGCCGGCTTGAGCCAGCATTTTGCCTGTCTCGTAGGCCAGTTCATAAGCCGAATCGCCGGGCACAGCTTTAGCCGTTCCGAAAATGGTTATAGTTTTTTCACTCATTGGTTTTTTTGCGCGTGTAGTTCAGCAGGCCGGCCGAGAGCAAAATTTCCCTGTCCCTGTCGCAAAGTTTCAGCTTGCCGACAAATTCAAATGAGCCGGTCTTATTGACAATCTTAACTTTGTCACTACCCTTTATCGCTTCGAGTAGATTGTCGATTTGCAGTTGGTCATCGGGTTTGATTTTGTCATAGTCAGCCGGCTCAGCAAATTCTATCGGAACGATGCAGAAGTTAATCAAATTGGCCTTGTGGATTCGCTCAATACTTTTCGCGACTACCGCCCGCACTCCCAGATACATCGGGCAAAGTGCAGCGTGCTCTCTTGACGAGCCCTGGCCGTAGCTTTCACCTGCCACAATTACACCGGCGATACCTTTTTCCTTTAGCTCAAGGGCGCGCCGGGCAAATGTCGGCCTGCCTTGCTCGTTGAAACAATTAAAAACCACCTTTGCATATTCGGGGACATTCGAGCGTAGTTTCAGGAAAGCCCCGGCCGGCATAATATGGTCGGTGGTTATCTTATCGCCACATTTAATCAGGACCCTGCCCCGTAATTCCTGCGGCAGCGGCGGCGGTGCTTCGGGCACAATAATCGTAGGCCCGCGCAGAACCTCTGCTTTTACCGCCTCTTCTTCGCTCAAAGGCGGCTCTATCATATTGTCGTTAATGATGAATTTCTCCGGCAATTCAATTTTCGGGTATTCTATTGAGAAAATTTCAGGCAAATCGCGCGGGTCGGTAATTCGTCCGGTCAGAGCCGAAGCAACCGCTGTCTCAGGACTGACCAGATAGACCCGGTCGCCTCTTGTGCCGCTTCGGCCGGGAAAGTTCCTGTTAAACGTCCGCAGACTTACCACTTCATCACCCGGTGAAAAGCCCAGGCCGATGCACGGACCGCAGCCCGATTCTAAAATCCTGGCGCCGGCTGAAATCATATCCGCCAGTGCCCCGTTTTCAGCTAACATATTCAAAACTTCTCTACTGCCCGGAGCGATTGCAAATTCGACCATAGTGTTTATTCGCCTCCCCCTCAATATCTTTGCTGTCGTCATTAAATCGGCAAAGCCCGAGTTGCTGCAGCTGCCTATTACGACCTGCCCTATTCGAATGCCGGCAATTTCCCTGACAGTTTTGACATTATCCGGCGAAGACGGGCAGGCCGCCATCGGCTCAAGTTCGGCCAGATTGATTTCGATGCTCCGGTCATACTCGGCATCCGGGTCGGCGGTCAATTCGCCACAGGCGAAATAGTCCTTTTCCCGTTCTTGGGCGGCGAGGAATTTTCTGGTTTGTTCATCGCTGCCGAAGATACTCGTTGTTACGCCCAGCTCCGCTCCCATATTGGTAATCGTTGCCCGCTGCGGCACAGTCAGCTTCGAGGCGCCTTCGCCGAAATATTCGACCGCCCAGCCCACATTGCCTTTCGTCGTAAGGATGCCGAGCAGTTTAAGGATAACGTCCTTGGCTGCCACCCAGTCGCCCAGGTGCCCGGTAAGTTTTACTCCTAAGACCTTCGGACAGGTCAGGTAGAATGGTCCTGCCGCCATAGCCACGGCCACATCCAGCCCGCCGGCTCCGATGGCAAGGGCGCCGATTGCGCCGCAGGTCGGCGTGTGTGAATCGCTGCCCAAAAGTGTCGCCCCAGGTTTGCCGAACCGTTCCAGATGGACCTGATGGCAGATACCGTTGCCCGCCCGCGAATGATAGACCCCTGATTTGGCGGCTACCGTTTGCAGATATAAATGGTCGTTATGGTTTTCCGGCCCGAACCCCGATATATTATGGTCAATATAGCTGACCGAGAGCTGCGTTTTAACGTGGCCTGCCCCCATTGATTCAAACAGCAAAAATGCCGTTGTCCCGGTGGCATCCTGCGTAAGTGTCTGGTCAATCCGAATGCCAATAACCTGGCCGGCGGCGATTTTGCCGTCAACCAGATGCCCGGAAAGTATCTTATAGACAAGCGTTTGCCCCAATTTCACACTCCCTGAAAATCAAAGCACCCAACCTAACATAAACGCCGGCCAAAGACAAAAACAAATCTGATTTCTCGATACAATGTACAATGGAAGTTCATTGGCCTTCTTTTTCGATACAGTAAAGATAATTCGCGATGCGAATCAATATACAGCCATCGGCAATGGCCGGGGAGGCATAGCAGCGCCCTTGCAGGTCATTCTCAGCAAGCACCTTTAATTTGGAATCCGCGGCAATCACCGTTGTTACGCCTTTAGTGTTACAGGCATAGACTTTACCGTCGCCCGCAACGAGGGACGATAAATATCTGCCTCTTAGACGTTTCTTCCACAGTACTGTTCCCGACACTACCTCATAGCAGGTCATAATACCTGTATCGGTAACTACAAACAATTTATCATCGTAGATAACCGGCGAAGAGCACCCCGGTGCGCCGCGACTCGATTGCCAGAGCACATCCACTTTTGTGTCCTTACCCTTGCCGTTAAGACGCATCATGATGGTAGCTTTTGGTCCATGAGTACTCCCACCAACACACAAAAGTGTACCTGATCTTGCCATACTCGCCACCAGTTGTTGTGTGGGAATTTCTTGCATCCACAAGCGTTCTCCAGATTCGATGTCATAGGATGCCACGTTTTCCCAGGATGAAATGAGTAGCTGCGTGTTAACACCATCTCGATACAACAAAGGTGTTGTACAACATATGTATATGTTCATCGGGTAAATTTTCCAGCGAATCCGGCCTGTTGCTTTTTCAAATAGGGCAATCCAGGTTGGTCGCTTACTGTTCCATTCGCTCTCTTGTACCACGATTACCATATCATTAACAATTAAGGGGGAGCTGACAACGCCATATCGACTGTTTTTAACATATCCGGGGTCCGGGATGCGCCATAAAATATGACCCTCAAAATCCAGGCATGCGATGCCTAAGCCGAAGTTAACTATGATGTGCCTGTCATCAGCAGCAGGTGTCGGCGTAGCGTATGTGTTTTCGCTGTGCTTGCGTTCTGCTGGTGCAATGAATACAGGTTTTTCCCACAATATATTTCCACTTTTCATATCTACACAAACAACCACGCGTTCCACTCCGAGTTGTGATTGCATAAAATTCGGTGGTATAAAGACCAGAACAGACAGGCCTGTTAGCAACAGTACAAAGAATAAGGCCTGTATGTTGCCAAAACGCCGGATGTTTTCGCCTCTCCAGCGGGCTTCTAAACGACTCAATGTATACAAGGGCTCGACCATCAGTCCACGAAGTGTAGATGTTGTTTTTTTCCGTAATTCAGTTCCTTTCTTCATCTGAATTTTTAAGCAGTTCAGGATATGCCAGGACGCGACCAGCAGTCCGGGAAGTGTAAATATCAGTTTTTTGTGCAGTCCAATCTCTAACTTCCATTGATCTAAAGGCGTAAACTTTACCAAAAGGTATGCAAAAAGGAAAACCATGGCTGCCCCAAACAGAGACCAAATTGATTGCGCCCTAAGCCATCCCATGGACACAGCCAATCCCAGCAAAGCAATTCCACCCGAAGTAAGCCAAACTGCTGCCGGTGACCCCTTAGCCATCGAGAGCAGATGCGAATGATAACCTCCTAAACTCGATACGAGAAAATCAAACCTTCCAAAAACCAAATCAAAATATTGTGGTTTCATAGTGGCAACCAACGCAACACAAACGAAGCTAAAGGATGTGACCCCGATAAATGGCCGGTTGAACCGTTCGGTTAAACCGCGCCTTACAGGCGGCATCTTCTTTTGTGTTCTTTCTCGCCGTTTTCTAAGAAACTTTACAGCACATCCCGTAAAAAAAGCGGCCGCCAATACAAAACCCATTGTGCTCACAAACTTGTGTGAAATTATAAGTTTCGAACTTTCGTATGCCGTTGTCAGAATAACTCGACCATTACTAACAACGGGCGACGAAGCACCCTCCCCCGGAATTCTGACCTTCCATTTTATATTCTGACTTTTAGTATTCCAAATCTCAGGCAAATTCTGCTCAGATGACACGCCTGAGCCATTAGGCCCTCGCCACTGAGACCACTGTCCTTTTAAGCTGACCTCAAAATCGGTTACGAATGCTCCTCTACACAGGTTCATCCCCCAAAACAGAGTTGTTACTAACAACGGGCCACAAAAAAGACAAAACTTCTTAGCATTTTGCATTGATGCCTCTTAATTCAAAAAATCTATCTTAAGTTCCGCCGACATATCCTGATTTGTAGATGAGTGCTCGTCCCAATTGTACACTCCATCAAAATCAAAGCTAACAATTTAACATAAATGCGGGCTGAATACAAATTTTGAGAATTGATTACTGTAAGCGTTCACCGGGTAAATGTGCCGAATTTCAGCCGGTTTGCGTCATCGCGAGCGAAGCAACCTCATTTTGCAATTTGCTATTCCCTGTTCGATATTCTCTGTATAATTTGGTAATGTTGAAGTTCTCTGCTCTTAAAATCTGGACGAAATACCCGTATTTCTGGCACTGGTTTGTAAATATTACGGTAGCATCAGTGTGGTGCTATTATGCTTATGAAGGCCTAATGAATTTGAGTAAACCGGGGTATTTTCTACTGAATATCGCGATGATATGCAGAAACACGGGCATAACATTAGTGTTTTTGCTTCGACGCCCGTCCAAACTCACTTCTCACAAGGTTGTAGACTGGATCGTGGCCATAGGAGGAACTTTTATCACTTATCTCTATACGTCCAGGGGCACAAAACCGATTTTCCCCCCTTAATACCCGCTACATACGCTGTTATGGTGGCAGCGGCATTTCTGAGCGCAATTGCCATTGTCAACCTTGGATGCTCTTTGGGCATTGTACCGGCAAACCGTGGTATCAAAACAAAGGGTCTTTACGCAGTTGTGCGTCATCCAATCTATTCGTTATACATGATGCATGATATAGGGTGGAACCTTAACTGTTTTTCTGCTCATAACTTTTGGGTATTTGTTTTATATTGTCTGCTTACTTATAGTCGAGCGAAGTGTGAGGAAAGGCTTTTACGGCAGGACCCGGCCTATCAGGAATATGCGTCAAAAACCCGCTATATGTTTTTGCCGGGTATTATTTAGCGTACCTATTCACAGGTATCGGTCAACTGACCAATTATGAATAAAAGAAAGCGGCCTTATGCTCAATCGCACAAGGCCGCCTGTAAACAACCGAATGAAAAACCACACGGCTTACGGCGGTGGTGGCGGTGGTGGTGTGCCCCCTCCCCCTTCATTCACCAGTAGTGAATCTTCTTTATGCAGCGGGAGAGCGCCACCATCATTAGGTGGATTGCCTTGCTGCCTATTGACCCCTGTTGCACTTGGCCAGGCGGTGTAAACGTTATCATCCATAACGCCGCAAAAAGCCCTTTTTTCAAAGGCCACGTGGCCGTCCTGAAACAATACATTTTGTCCATCGTCCTGGTGAGCAGCGGCGTTTCCAGCTTTCTGCTCGTTAGTGCTGCCGTCCCATTTGAAATCGCTTATGCGTGCTGCTCGGTCTACAGCAGGGTCTAACCATGGGCTCCGGTCGGCCGCCACTGCCATACCGGGTTGGCTTCCTGCGGTGGTCAGAGCAAAGGCGCTGTTGTAAGCCGAATGATAGGAGTAGCTGCAATAGTCTACTGGCCTGTCACCGAAATCCCAGACATCAATAAGATCTAAGCCAGCAGTATTAGGATAATCAGAAAGTTTAAACCCTGTAGTGTCGGTACCCCTGCAGAGAAACTGCTTCGGCCCCACCTCGGCATACTTTACCAGAAGATAGAAGCTGGACGCAACGGTTACCTGGCCGGGGGGGGTGCCGTAAGCTGCAGCTCGAGTAGCGCCGCGCCAGTTGGGCAGTCTGGGGGCCCAGACGGAGTTTCGATAACCTGCCTGTGGAAATTCATCCTCGTAATCGTTGGCATAAATCAGCATTGCCTTGCCGAGACCGGACAGGTTCGTTCCGCAGACCACGCGAAAGGCAATCGCCCTGACCTTCGCCAGAGCGGGCATCAAGATGCCCATCAACAGCGCTATGATCGCAATCACGACCAACAGCTCAACCAATGTAAAACCTTTGCTTTTCTTTTTCATTTTTGTCTCCTTTACTTTTTTCGAGATTCGCACACCCGACCGTTCTCAGGCCCACTTTAGTTATGTTTTTAATAGATTAATGCAACTAACTGCCGGAACCCCATGCCACAGGGGAACGTAAAAAAACTGCTTTTTTGCGAATCTCCTTCATTTATTATTTCCGCCTGAAAACGGTCGGTTCAAATTCGTAAAGCTGAATTTTGCCTGTAAAGTTCATACAATCGGTTCCATTTACGTTCAAGGCTGTCAACTCAATGGCAAAACTGCACTGAAAAAACTCTTTTGGCAGGCAGATTCAGGTATGAAATAGAAAGTAGTAGGGTATAATAACGGTTCAAATTATAATAAACTTTTCAAACCTACCTGTCTTTAGTGTGTATTTTAGCACAAAACAACTTTGCTGTCAAATAAAATTTCAGCAAATTTGCCAAAATTATTGAAAATTTTTACAATTTGCTTAATATCTTCGGTTTTCGGCCTGGGATTACAGATATGACCGCCCAAAAAACTTTTGAAAACATAAAAAAACTGCTAAAAAAGCACAATCAGAGTCACCTTCTGGCGTTTTGGGAGCAATTAAACGCGGCCCAGAGGCAGAATCTGCTGGCACAAATCCGGCAGTTGGATTTCCCGAAAATAGACGATTGGGTGGCCGACTTCGTCAAAAAACCCTCTTCTGCTGAAATAGGTGCCGATTTCGCCCCTGCTCAGTCCTACAGCCCCGACCCAGCCGACGCAGAGCAAAAGCGCAGGTACCGCAAAGCCGTCGAGCTGGGCAGAGAGCTGATACGCCAGAGCAAGGTTGCCGTCCTGGTCGTGGCCGGCGGACAGGCAACCCGACTCGAATTCGACGGCCCAAAGGGGAATTTTCCCATCAGCCCTGTTAAGAACAAAACGCTGTTCCAAATCTTTGCCGAAACAATCGCAGCAGTCTCGGAAAAATACCAGTCCGTCTGCCCCTGGTACATTATGACCAGTCCTTTGAACTACGCCGAGACCATAGAAATTTTTCGCTCGAATGATTATTACGGCCTGAAAGAGAGCGATGTCTTTATATTTCAGCAGGGCACACTGCCGAATTTTAGTTTCGACGGAAAAATCCTGCTGGCCGACAAAGCCACTATTGCCTGCTCGCCCGACGGCCACGGCGGAAGCATAAAGGCGCTTTACCAGAGCGGCGCCCTCGAAGATATGAAAAGACGCGGCGTGGAGTTCATAAGCTATTGGCAGGTAGATAATCCGCTGGTAAATATTTTTGACCCGCTCTTTATCGGCCTGCACGCTCTCGATGAGGCCGAGATGTCCTCAAAGGCCCTGATAAAAGCCGGGCCAAAGGAAAAGGTCGGTAACTTCTGTCTGGTCGATGGCAAAGTAACCGTCATCGAATATAGCGATTTTCCTGATGAGCTGGCTGAGAAACGAAACCCCGACGGCTCATTAGTTTTTGAACTCGGCAGTATCGCTATCCACATTATCAATACAACCTTCGTTGAAAGACTAAACGCCAGCGGCTTTTCCTTGCCTTTGCATAAAGCCGTCAAGAAAATCTCGCATGTCGACCGAGACGGAAAGCTTGTGGAACCTGCTGAGCCAAACGGGATAAAGCTGGAAAGCTTTGTTTTTGACGCCTTGCCTTTGGCCTCAAAGTCGATAATCTCACAGACATTACGAAGCCAGGAATTTGCCCCGACCAAAAACCTCACTGGCGTTGACAGTGTTGAAACCACAAAGCTGATGATGGCTGCCCGTGCTGCTGATTGGCTCGAATCAGCCGGTGTAACTGTCCCCAGAAAGCCGGATGGCTCAATTGATGCGACTCTCGAAATTGCCCCCGGCTTCGCATTGGAAAAAGATGACGTCAAGGCAAAGCTCAACCAGATACCCGAAATCAAGCCAAAGGACAAGCTCTACCTGGCCTAATTTGGAATGCCAGTCAGTTTGATGGTTTGGCGTTTCGCCATTTGATGGTCCTAAGAAAGCACTTTTGTCAGCGGGTTTTATTTCAAAAAATATCCAAAGAACAGGAGATTAAGATTATGAAAAGTAAATCGGGACAGTCCGGATAGATGTACCAAAATAAATTCCCTGCAAAACCGCTATTCCCATCAAGAAATTTTTTTTTATCAAACACGATTCAGGTCAACCATATCCGGCTCAACAGCGTCTTAAATATAGACTTTTTTGGGTAATTGAGCTAAAGTCGTTTGAAATTAAGTGATGTGATATAGTAATAGTCAGGTGGGAAATATGAAACATTACAAGCTATCGTCTCTTTTAATGGCTCTTTTGTATGTGACGTTGTTATATGAGGGGTGCGTTACAAGGCAAGCAAGTCGTGATGTCAATGGCACGAGCTCGTTGGCTGCCACCGATAAGATTGAACTTCCCGGTCTGGCAGTGTCGCTCGGCATGTCCGTCGATGAGGTAGCGCAAGCGTTCACAAACATCGACTTCAAACACACGCCAGAGCAACGCTGGCAACGCAACAGCCATTCCTTCTTGAAGAAGGAAGAGATTCGGTGTGACGTTGTCCACCTTCGTCCGCTTAACAACCAACTGGTTGACGCCCGGTTTATCTTTGAGAACCATCGACTGGTCGAAGTGGCCTTGACACTGATTTCAGTTCAGAATTCACTCAAGCCGGTGGTTGATGCGCTTGACCTCCATCAGATTCAGCCCGGGGTTTTCGAGGGATTGAATGGTAGAATCGTGATGCGAGGCGGGCGCAGCGACGCTGAGAAGGCCACGTGGATAATCAGTCGCAAGTAGCGGCCGGCTAACATCCAGCTCAAGCCGGCAACAGATAGCGCGCTTCGCTTGCGACTTGTCGCAACCTAATCCCAACATTATCAAACCCATCCGGTTTGTGAAATGAACAATTCCGGCCGAAGACCTGGGGCTGAATTGCTATATGTAGGAAACTTTTTTGCAGAAACCGTTTTTTTGCTGATTTTACGTTGAGAAATTATTACAGTACTGCCGAAAATTGAGAATGTACAAACTCTTTACAAGTGAATATGCGGATTGTACAGCATAACCGACAAAAGATTTAGGAGAGAACACAATGACAGATAAGAAAGCTGACCTGGCCGGGCCTGGCATTGGTGACTATGCAGAGCTGGAGAAAATCCTGCCGAAGGATTACAGCTCTCTGCTATCGGCAAAGGAAACGCAGAATGCCACCTATGCCGTCAAAGACTACATCGAGGAGAATCTGTGCAAGGAGCTTAATCTGATTCGCGTTACGGTTCCTCTGATAGTAGACGTTGAGAGCGGGGTCAACGACATGCTGGACCGCGATGGCTCACGTACCCCAATCGGGTTCCACATTTCAAATGACAATGACAAGAACCCAATCGATGCCCAGGTCGTACAGGCCGCAACCAAGTGGAAGCGCATCGCTCTCAAGCAGTTCGGGATGGACATCGGCGAGGGATTGCTCACCGATATGCGAGCCATCCGCAAAGACTACTTCCTCGACCACGACCACAGCGCCTACGTGGACCAGTGGGACTGGGAGCTGGCGATAACGAAAGAGCAGCGCAATCTGCGGTTCCTGAAGCAGGTGGTCGAGAAGCTCTGGAAGGTCATCAAAGGTGCCGAGACCCATGTCCAGGAGCTGTTTCCCCAGTTGAAGACCGACAGGTATCCTGACCTGCCGGAGAAGCTGACTTTCATCCACGCCGAAGACATACTCGACAGGTATCTCGACCTGCCGCGCAAGCAGCGTGAGACGGAAATTGCGAAGGAACTCGGCGCGACGTTCATCTATGGAATTGGCTGGGTGCTCAAGGACGGCTATCCGCACGAAATGAGAGCTGCAGACTACGATGACTGGGTCACCGAGACAATGTCTGAGGACGGCAGGCCAATGCATGGTCTCAACGGTGATATTCTTGTCTGGAACCCGGTGACAAAGCGCCGCCACGAACTGACATCGATGGGTATCCGCGTCAACGCCGAGACGCTCAGGAAGCAGCTGGAGATTAGCGGCCAGCTCGATTTACTGAAGCTGCCATACCACCAGGCAATCCTGAATAACGAGATCCCGCTCAGCATCGGCGGCGGCATCGGGCAGTCGCGGACCTTTATGCTTCTCTTGAAAAAGGCGCATATCGGAGAGGTCAGTGCCACCGTCTGGCCAAAAATACTCAAGGACATGTGCAGGAAGAAGAACATCCATGTCATAGAGTAAACAATGTACTGCTGGAAGCAGTTGAAGTGCGTCCAGCACGTGTTTGCACTGATGTTTGTTGTTATCAAAACGCGCCTGCTTCGTGAAAAGGACAACCCCGGCGAGGCAGCCCTCTTTGTCCGCATTTCAGGTAGTTTCCAAACAAATCTTGTAGGTTTAGGTGTAATGGTTATAATTCGGGTCGTTTCAGGCCGTGATAAAAGAGAAGTTATTGCCGGAGATATACTGCGGGGTAATTGTAAGTAGTAGATTATGAAGGGGATGTGTAAATGGCGCTTTTGTTAGGATATGATGTCGGAAGCTCATCAATAAAAGCGACGTTGATGGAAGCTGAGACGGGTAAGGTGCTGGCAGCGGCGACGTCGCCGGAAAAAGAGCTGGAGATTATCGCAAAAGAGTTAGGCTGGGCTGAGCAGCATCCCGGCATTTGGTGGGACAACGTCAAATCTGCTACGCAGGAGATTAAGGTGCAAGCGGAATTTGAAGCTGCCGATGTGGAGGCGATTGGGATTTCTTACCAGATGCACGGACTGGTTGTCGTGGATGAAGATAAAGAAGTATTGAGACCTTCGATAATCTGGTGCGACAGCAGGGCGGTACAAATCGGCGAACAGGCGGCGGTGGATATCGGAAAGGAAAAGTGCCTTAAGAGATTGTTCAACCTGCCGGGGAATTTTACGGCCTCGAAATTGAAATGGGTTATGGAAAATGAGCCGGAGGTTTATTCGAGGATTCATAAGATAATGCTGCCCGGCGATTATATTGCGATGAGGATGACGGGCGAGATAAAAACGACTCCATCAGGTCTATCTGAAGGGATAATGTGGGATTTCGAGAGCGATGGATTGGCTGAATTTGTCCTCGACAACTACGGGGTCTCCACTGAGCTGATTGCGGAAACGGTGCCGACATTTTCCGTCCAGGGCGAGCTGACTGCTGCGGCTGCTGACGAGCTGGGGCTTAAGGCGGGAACGAAAGTAACCTACAGGGCCGGCGACCAGCCTAATAATGCTTTGTCTCTTGGGGTATTGGAGCCCGGCGAGATAGCAGTAACGGCCGGCACTTCGGGGGTGGTGTACGGAATCAGCGACAAGAAAAATTACGACCAGCAATCGCGGGTGAATATATTCGTTCATGTCAATCATTCAGCGGAGAGTCCCAGATATGGGGTGCTGCTGTGTCTTAACGGGACGGGAATCCTGAACAGTTGGTTGAAACATAATTTTGTCGGCGGCGGTGGTGGATTAACATACGAGGAGATGAACGAACTTGCCTTGGAAGTGCCTGTCAGCTCCGACGGGCTGGTTATATTTCCCTATGGGAACGGTGCCGAAAGAACACTGGAAAATAAAAATATAGGGGCATCCGTCCACGGATGGAATTTTAATGTACACAAAAAAGCACATTTTCTCAGGGCGGCTCAAGAGGGAATCGTTTTTGCGCTGAATTACGGGCTTGGAATAATGCGCGATATGGGAATTGAATTGACAACCGTCAAAGGCGGATATGCCAATATGTTCTTAAGTCCGTTGTTTGCAGAGGCGTTTGCTACCGTAACAGAAACTACCGTAGAGCTATACAACACCGACGGTTCGCAAGGCGCTGCGAGGGGAGCGGGTATCGGTGCTGGTATTTACAAGAGTTTGGAGGATGCTTTTGTTGGCCTGGCGCCTGTTAAGACCATCGAGCCGAATGAGAAATTAAGAGCAGCATACAAGCAAGCGTATGAAAGATGGGAAAATATTTTGAAGCATGAATTGAAAAGGAGTAGGTAAAATGGCGGCTAAAAAATCTTTACACAGTATATGCAGATGGACGTTTAATCCGGGCAAGGGCGGGTTTGTGCCGGCAGATATGAGGCCGGAATGGGGAGCAGATTTCGGGACGCCGGATATGATTAAGCTGGTCAAAGAAAAGATAGTCCCGCGATTGCCCGACAACATCCAATTGGGAATTGAGATGCACTATGATAACGAAGTCAATGAAAAGACCGCTCCTGAAGTTGCTGATGCTTTAGTTGATACAGGAATATATTTAGCAATGATAACACCTGGTGCTCACGTGCACTGGGGTTACGGCGGTGTTGCATCGTTGGATACAAACGAAAGAAAAGCTGTGGAAGACTTCGGACTGCGAACCGTTGACCTTGCATACGGGCCATTGAAGAAGGCGTGGCATCCGGATGCGGCGAAGGCGCCGTCGCTTATAATCTGGAACGGGTCGTTTGGCTACGACCTTGCCAGTGTCGGCATCCGGCAGATGTATCAGAATCTCAAGGAAAGCATCGCGGGGTTGTGTAAATATGAGCAGGGGAAGGGCGGAAGTCTCTTTATAGGGTTCGAGCCGAAACCGAATGAGGGACATCCGGCGATGTTAATCCCGACGGTGGCAAGTGCGATATTGTTCTGGCGGCGTATAGAAGAAGAGTTCGACGTAACCAGAAAAAAGAAAGGCGTGAACAAAGAGTTCGGACACTCGGAAATGATAGGGCTTGACCACGTCTATGACTCGGTCGAAGAGTTGGACAACGATATGATGGTACATATGCACCTCAACAGCCAGGGTTATAACGATGGTATTATTCTTGGTGGGCCGGGAAAGTACGACATAGACCACGGGGTGAGAGTGAACGGTATGAATATTGCCATCGCGGGGCTTATCCAGCAGGCGGGCTTCAGTCGGTGGAAAGGCCACGATATGCAGACGCGGGCATACGATAATGCAGAGCAGGGAATCGACAGAGTGGTAAGAAGCGTGTTGAGCTGGGAGGCGTGTGAAAAAGCTGCACGAGAATTGGACACAGCCGGGCTGCTAAAAGTGCTTGGCAAACGAGAAACTGCCAAAGCTGAAGATATGATGAGGGCCGCGGTGGTAAGCGCTCAGCGCTATTTCGATGAAATGTATAAGTGATGGTCCATTTTGTGAGGCGCAAAAATGAACCGACGGGAATTTATTAAGCTTGTTGCAGCCGGAGCGGCGGTAACGTTGCCGGGCGGAAGTCCGGTCGGATTGAAGCGTGCGATGTATGCGTCGCCGGCGCCGCGGTAGCTGTTCTGGAAGACCCCGTTTGTTATGGGCAGGTTTGTGGAGTAGGTGTCTCCGGCGAAGACGATATCGCCGGAGCTGCTGCGCGCCAGGTCTCTTATTCTGTCGTGACCTGACCCGCCGAAATGTGAAGAGTAGCGCAATTTGGATAGGTCGGGTGAGAGGACCGCGAAGAAGGCTTCGTTTTCCCCGCCTGGCGTTTGCCTGAATGCATCAGAGGTTACGGGATGGTCGGTGATGTTGCCGAATATGCTGCCGCTTACAAAGATGTTTGCCCGGTTATCGAGGCATAGGCCGGAGGGCTCGTAGCCGTTTTCGGGTGAGCCACCGAAGTAGGTTGAGGCCAGCAGGGTTGTGCCGTCGAGTGATATCTTGGCGATATAGACGTTATTACTGCCTCTTAGATTTGTCTGAAATGCGCCGGGCGTTGTTGGGAAATCGGTGGAGTGTGTAGTGCCGGCGACGATGGCGTTTCCGTGTTTGTCCAGGGCGATGCCGTGCTGGGCGGTTGATTTTTCCATTCCGGAGCCGCCGAGGAAGGTTATGTAGTGCAGTACGTGTTGGTGGGTCGGCGTTAGTGAGAATCGGGCGACAAAGGCGTCGCCGTACCAGACACCGCTTATTTCTGTACCGGCGAATGTTCTCTGGTAGGCGCCGGGTGTAGTTGGGAAGTCGGCTGCCCCGGCCACGCCTGTGACGATAATGCTGCCGTCGGAATGAAGACGCAGGCCCGAGAAGGCGTGGTCGGGCCCTGTGCTGCCAAGGTATGTTGAGAACAAAAGGGATGAGCCGTCTGCGGAGAGCTTGGCGACGAAAGCGTCGCCGTAGCCTCCTTTGAAGGTCTGCTGGATTGCGCCGGACGTGGTTGGGAAGTTGGTCGAATCGGTATAGCCGGACAGGTAGATCGCCCCTTGTTTGTCGAAGTCCATTCCGCCTCTGCACTGGTCGGTACCCGAGCCGCCGAGGAAGGTAGAGTAGACCAGGGATGTGCCGTCGGGCCTGAATTTGGTGACGAAGACATCCATCTGGCCGTTATGGCTTCTGTCGTATGCACCGGGAGTCGTTGGGAAGTCGGAGGACCTGGTCCAGCCTACTGCGTAAACGAATCCGTTCGGGTCGGCGTAGATGCCGTAGACGTCGTCGCGTGCGGTGCCGTGCAGGTAGGTGGACCAGATTATGCTCGTGCCGTCGGGTGCTATTTTTGCCACGAAGCCGTCATTGGAATTATTGCCGCTGCCTGTGGTGTCGTATGCACCGGGTGTGGTTGGGAAGTTCGCTGATTTGGTGGAGCCGGCGACATAGATGTAGCCGTTGGCGTCCACGAAGACCGACTGGACCCTTTCCCATTTGTCGCCGCCCATAAACGTGCAGAACTGAAGGTCGTATGGTTCGGCTCGGACGCTCTGGCCGAGTGTCAGTGCTGAAATTGCCAGCACGCTACAAACCGCGGTTGTCAATGTCCGGGATTTGAGTCTTACAAGTTTCATTACGCCTCCGACGCACAAGAATGTCCAACGCCGCCTGGTTATTATGCAAAACCTACGTATCATAGTGTACCAAATTGGCCGGTAGAATGCAAGCACCTGGGGCACTTATAGTAACGCAAAAAGCTTTGACTTGGGGCTTTGAATTTGGTAATATTATCCTCGGTGATGAAAGGGATGGCACGGTTTGAATTGGAGATTTGATTAGGTTAAGGAGTTGGCTGATGAGTTCCACAATGAATCGGCGAGATTTTCTGAAAAAGTGTGCCGCTATCGGAGCAGGGGGGTTTTTGCTGTCGAATCAGTCTTTGGTGCTCGGTGTCAAGGGCAGGCGGCCTAACATTGTTTTGATAATGGCTGATGATATGGGTTACTCCGACATCGGCTGCTACGGGGGTGAGGTCAACACGCCAAATCTTGACCGGCTTGCTGCCGGCGGTCTTCGCTTCACGCAATTTTATAATGCAGCCAGATGCTGCCCGACACGAGCATCGCTGCTGACCGGATTGTACCCGCACCAGGCGGGAATCGGCCATATGGTAGGTAACAGGGGGTATCCTGCTTATCAGGGTTATTTGAATAAGCGCTGCGTGACCATCGCGGAAGCTCTGAAAATGGCTGGTTATAATACACTTATGTCCGGTAAATGGCACGTCGGCGAAAAGCGTCCCCATTGGCCGGTCGACCGGGGCTTCGATAAGTATTACGGCATAGTTAGCGGTGGTGCAAATTACTTTGATATTACGAAAGCCAAAGCGCCGGGAGTAAAAAGGACTATGGCAATTGGAGACAAACCTTTTATTCCCAAGCCGGGAAAGTTTTATATGACCGACGCCTTCAGCGAGAATGCCGTAAAGTTTATCGAAAGTCACGGCGGAAGCAAAGAGCCGTTCTTCCTTTATCTTGCATACACCGCCCCGCACTGGCCGTTGCACGCCTGGCCCGAGGACATCGCAAAATATAAAGGAAAATATTTGAAAGGATGGGACCGGCTACGCGAAGAACGGCACGAACGGATGATAAAGATGGGACTGGTCAGCAAGAAGTGGAAAATGACGCCGCGTGACTCGGCGACGTGGCCGTGGGTGGAGGAGAAGAATAAGGAACTGTTGGATTTGAAAATGGCGGTATACGCCGCACAAATCGAACGGATGGATTGGGGCATCGGCAAAGTGCTTGAGAAAATAAAAGACATCGGGGCTGAAGAGAATACCCTGGTTCTGTTCCTCGCCGATAACGGCGGATGTGCCGAAGGCGGGCCGGTGGGTTTTGACAATCGGAAAAACGGCCTGCCGCCCGGCGGCGTGGATTCCTATATGAGCTATGGGCTTTCCTGGGCCAATGCCAGCAACACGCCCTTCAGGAGATATAAACACTGGGTCCACGAAGGCGGCATCGCCACGCCATTGATTGCCTGTTGGCCGGCGGTAATCAAAAGACGCAATACCATTACTCACCAGAGCGGCCATATCATCGACATTATGGCAACCTGCCTCGACGTCGCGGGAGTAGAGTACCCAAAAACGTACCAGGGGCGCGAACTTATCCGGCTGGAAGGAAAAAGTCTTCTTCCGATATTCAAGGGCAAAAAACGCCTGGGACACGAAGCCATCTACTGGGAGCATGAGGGCAACCGGGCCGTCCGGCAGGGTAAATGGAAACTTGTCTCTGCGCACAAAGGGCCGTGGGAGCTTTATGATTTGGAAGCGGACCGGACGGAATTGAATAACCTTGCCGAGAAATATCCGCAAAAGGTCGGGCAGCTAAAGACGATGTATAAAAGCTGGGCCAAGCGCTGCGATGTGCGACCCTGGCCCATAAAAAACTAAAAGTGAAAAGCGTAAAACTAAAAATTGCCGAACTTTAAATTCGACAGCTTTTAGTTTTTAGCTTTAAGTTTTTAGTTCTCATATTATCAGCATTGCGTCGCCGTAGGAATAGAAACGGTATCGCTGCTCGATGGCGTGGCTGTAAGCGGCGAGGATATTTTCCAGGTCTGCAAAGGCCGCCACCAGTGCAAGCAGGGTGGATTGGGGAAGATGAAAATTCGTTACCATAGCGTCAACCATCTTGAATTTATAGCCGGGCTTAATGAAAAGCGCCGTTGTGCTGGTTGTAGCTTTTACTTGTGAGGCGGTGGCTACTGTCTCGAGGGTCCGTGCCGAGGTTGTGCCGACGGCGATTATTCGGCTGCCTTTGTTTTTTGTGGTGTTTATTATGCAGGCATTTTCTTCATCAATGCTGAATCGTTCCTGATGGATTTGGTGGTCTTGGAGATTTTCTGCAGTTATCGGCTTGAATGTCCCCGTTCCTACATGCAGTGTTATATATGCAAAGCGGATGCCGGCCTGTTTTAATTGCTCGATTAGCTGATTTGTAAAATGCAGCCCGGCCGTTGGTGCTGCGACTGCGCCGGCTTTGCGAGCGTAGACCGTCTGGTAGCGCAGTTTATCTATTGCCGCTACGGCCGGGTCATCATCTCGCTTAATATATGGCGGCAGGGGTGGAAAGCCGATTTTATCGAGGATAGTTTCGACGCTCCCGATTTTATCGGAACCTGTCGGCTTTCCGTTTTGCGATATATTGAAAAGTGGGGTCCTCTCTATCTTCAGCCGGCATCTACCCTCACCCTTCTTTTCGAGCACTACGGCCCTGCGAAAATCCTTCTTTGCTTTGTCTTTTAGATAGAGCTCATCACCAGGTTTTACTTTACGAGCGCCTTTTAACATCACTTCCCAGGTTCCATGTTCGCTTTCGGCCAGAAATAATCCTTCGAGTTTGCCTCCGTTACTGCGCCGGCCGAAAAAGCGAGCTTGCAAAACTTTTGTATCGTTAAGCACAAGGCAGTCGCCCGGCAATAAGAAATCGCCGATGTTGCTAAATCGGCTGTCGATAAGCTCACTACCTGAGCGATTAAAAACCAGCAGTCGTGAGCTGCTTCGAATGTCAGTCGGCTGCTGGGCAATCAACTCCGGCGGTAAGTAATAGTTTAACTTTTCTGTTTTCATAACTAAACGTTATCAGACGGTCAGCAAAATGACAAAAAAAAATTTCGCTCGGTAATAAACCAGTTTGGGTATCTGGGCTGCAATAGAGATGTCCAAACGTACTATTTTGCGTTTGCCGACGCCGATACAAAATTTCTCGCAAAAGTGGCTCAGCGGCAGGGACGATACACAGGATTGATGATTGGTTATTAAAAAGTCAGCTTCAATAGTCAATTATCAGTGACAAACCCAGCTTACGGCAATAGTTTTTCAAAGGTGAGAGCAGTGGCTTCGAGAAGATATTTCGAACAAACAGCAACTTCAATCGCTGCTTTGGGCAGGGACGAACTTAAGAGGCGAATCAGAAGTTTCAGAGGCCGATTTAAGCTGGATTTTACCGAAGATTACCTCAACGCTCTGAGTGTAGACAGGTTAAGACATATTCTTTTGGCCGCCTTAATAAACGCGAAGCCACACGATTGACCCTGTTAGAAGCCCCCGCCATTGGGGGACAGGTGGCTCAGGCGGCCTGCTTCCAACAGGGCCGGCCGAATAAAAATCAACCGCTATAAAAAACCGTGCCGATTAATGTGTAGGATTATACCCTAATTTCCCCCAACATGCTCTCTGCATCCTATACAAGTCCTGAAAGCCCTCATCGGTGTCAGGTATATGGCCCCCCCCCCAATCCCGGTCGCGCTCCTTGCCAAACTTTATCGTGTCTCTGCCTTTCCACTTCCAGTATTCGCTGTGCCCGTCTGCAAAAGACAAACTTGTCCCATTACCGTGTCGGACCATAGGGTCATCAAACCACGTCTCCTGATGATAATAAACAGCATAACTGTCCGGAGTTATCCAGCCTTCGTCAATAAAAACGGCCCTCTGTTGTGGTTGGTCAAGCTGCATGGTATTGTTGACCCAGACCCCGTCGTTTTTAGTGTTTTTTCTGGCCTTCCCATTGACGCTATCCATTGCAGCGTAGGTGACCATCTCTCCGCGATAACCGGTCGGGCAGCGGTAAAGTTTTATGTTCGAACAATATGGCCATAGCGCTCCCTCCATAATAGCTATTATTTGGTCGCCTTTTGGCAATACTACGCCAGTCCTCCAACCGGGCTCCGCCCAACACCTGCCTATCCAGGCCTCTTCGCCCGGACGACTACCACCTGCTTCGCCGTTAACCATGCAGTCTTCGTTATCATGTGTATACACAAGCCAGGCAAGCGTCAACTGCTTGAGATTGCTAAGGCAAACCGCGCGCTTGCCCTGCTCCCTGGCGAGCCTCAGTGCCGGCATCAATATCGCCATCAATATTGCAATAACGGCAATCACGACCAAAAGTTCTACTAACGTAAAGCCCCTTCGTTTGTCCATAATGGTACCCTTTCCTTTTGCTTCTAAAATAAATTTTCAAAAATTACTGCTTATCTCTGCAGTATTGTTATTTTACCATATAACCCTCTGCACTTCAAGCAATAAATGGCTACTTTCAGCCTGTCGATGCCACCGAGTAAAAATCAATAAGTACAAAAAACCGTGCCTATGAAGGATTATACCCTAATACCCTAATCGCCCCCACGTGGCCTTCTGCATCCTCCACAAATCCTCCTTTCCCTCAGGGGTTGTAGGCGTCATCTGGTGCTCCGGGTTGGCCTGCTTGCCATTCTCTATCGTCTCCTTGCCTCTCCACTTCCAGTATTCACTGTGCCCGTCTGCAAAAGACAGGTTCGTCCCCTCACCGTGTCGCACATAGGGAGGGTCCCACCATCTCGGATTAACATAATGAACAGCATAACTGTCCGGAGTTATCCGGCCTTCATCGAGGAAAACGGCCCTGTTATGTGGGCTGCGAATCTCGGATGTGTTCTTAACCCACAATACTGTCCTGCCTACTATCACTCCCACGCCATCCTTGTGAGTTCCTGTCCTGCGAAGAGCATTCATAGAATCGACTATGGCGTAGGTCCGCATCTCTCTCCACTTTCTGCGAAGGCCGGTCGGGCACCGGTAAAGTTTTACGTTCAAACAATATGGAAATAGTGCTCCGGCTTCGATAGCTCTTCTTTGTATATCTTCCGATAATTGGTTGCCCTGTTGGTAACCACCGGCGCAATCGTCGCCTGTCCACCACTTCTCGAGGGGATGTCTATTATGGGATGGCCCAGGTACAGGACACTGGCCATCTCCGCCGTTATATGCTTCGCCGTTAACAAGGCTGCCTTCGTTCTCATCTGAATACAAAATCCAGGCAAGCGTCAACTGCTTCATATTGCTAAGACAAACCGCGCGCTGTCCCTGCTCCTTGGCTTTCTTCAGTGCCGGCATCAATATCGCCATCAATATTGCAATAATGGCAATCACCACCAAAAGTTCTACTAACGTAAACCCTTTTCGTTTATCCATAATGATACTCCTTATCTTATCACTGACGTTTCACCACCTGTAAGATGCGCAAAACCGGCCTTCTGTTCCGTTAATTTTGCCTTTTTACCATTATTTTAACCGTATTTTGCCAAGGCAAATAGTATACCTTAAATCTGATTTTCCTGCAAGATTAAAATCCAGATTTTAAAATATCAGGTGCGGTTCCCGTTCGTGGGTGGATTTTCATACTTCTGACAGCTTTTTCTCTCACAATTTTTACTATTTTACCATTTATCCCAATCCCTGTCAAGGCCGGCGGCAATACCGCAGGAGCTTTTGTAGTTACGCCTGGCCTTTACCAGGCCCAGGCCAGCGTTTGTCAGGGAATCTCCAGTAGCTGGCCGAACCTGCTTGCAGAAGAACCTATCACTGCTCGGTTCGACTAACTGCGGGCAAATTGGGCGTGTGCGAAGCGCATAAAAAAGGCCGGAATCTTTAACGACTCCGGCCTTTGTGAGACAGCGTTTCATTTAGAGAATAAAGTCCAAACCTATAAGAATCTCCACTGTCTCACCAAAACCAAGACATTATAGAAGAAAAGAGCAAACAAATCTTATTACACTCGTAATTATAACCCCCCCACTGACTTTTGCAAGCATTTTTTCAATTTTTTTTCATTTTTTTTCATTTTTTTTGTTTTGCTCACTCATTTCCCCGTTTTTGGCCTCTCAGGGCCGATATCAGCCTCAGGAAAGTGGCCTACGGCAGTGATAATCTTAAAAAAAGAAGGCCTCCAACGAACAGAAATTTGGCTTGCCGTCCTCGGAAGGTTCTATTCGCCTGACTTTCCTGATTCTTGTTCGCCTGATTCACCAGTTACAGGGGCGACACAATAAATGTAAATAAGTGGTTTTGTGCCGGTATTTTTGACGTCGTGGACGGTATGCGGGGGTATGTAGGATACTTTCCCTTCGCCGACCTGGAGAGAATCTTTTTCCCCAATTAGCAGCAGTCCGTGGCCGGAAAGGAAAACAAGCACTTCCTCATGATGGCTGGTAGTGTGCCGGCCACAGGTCTGGCCGGGCTGCACATACACTCTGCCTGAGCGCATTCCACAGGTTTGTGGGTGACCATCTAAAAGCTCTTGATATTCGGCGCTCTTGTTCAAATCTATTATGAGTACTTTTTCTGGCGACATCTTAAAACCTCCCTGAAGCCGGTATTTTTGTTGTCAAATGAGCGTATTAAAAAAAAATTATCATTTTCTGTCAATTATTTTCTTGACGCGGTAGCACGAAGTTTATATTCTTATGCGCCGGATGCGATTTTGTTTTTGAACAGATAAGAAGTAAATATGAGTAGAGTAAGGATTTTTGTAAGTGTGGTGCTTTTGTTGGGTGCAGCGAATCTTTCACGAGCAGACAACGCCAAATCCGAAAAGACAGATTACCCTGGTAATATCTGGCAGCGAGAGACACTGACAAACGGATTCTTTGGTCTCGGTGACGGTCTTGCCGAGAGCGGTATAGAACTGGGATTAGGTGTTACGCAGATTTATCAGCAGAATGTTCGCGGCGGCATCAGCAAGCATCGCAGGGCCGGTCGATATTCTGGCAGCTATGATCTGGAGCTTTCGGCGGACCTTCGAAAGCTGCTTGGTATCGAGGGCGGCAGCTTGTATATGCTCACCGAGGGAAAATGGTCGAAATCCGGCGGCATTGATGCTCCATCGGTAGGCAGTGCATTCGGCGTAAACGGTGATGGCGCACCCAGACGCTCGATGGATGTTAGCGAACTGTGGTATGAGCAGGTTATGTTCGATGATACTTTCCATCTGCGGATTGGTAAGATGGATTTGACCGGCGGATTCGATTGTCACGGCTGCCCGGTATCGTTTGATTGCAGCAGCTACGCCAATGATGAAACCACCCAGTTCCTTAATAACGCCCTGATTAACAACCCGACCATTCCGTTTCCAGACTACGGCCTGGGCATAGCTGTTCACTACAACCCCACCAGGTTCTGGTACGTATCGGCAGCGGTAGCGGATGCTCAAGCTGATGCAAGAGAGACCGGATTTGGAACCACATTCCACGACGAAGATTATTTCTTGTACATTTTCGAGACGGGCATTACGCCGCAATTTGATTCTGCAAACGGCCCGCTGCAGGGGGCATATCGTGCAGGCCTGTGGTATGACCCTCAGCCGAAGGCCAACACGGACTATGCGGACGCCGGCAAGAGTTACCGCGATGATGTCGGCTTTTATCTAAGCTGCGACCAGATGCTGGCCAAGGAGAATGCTGATGCTGAGGACAGCCAGGGCCTCGGTGCGTTCTTCAGGTATGGCTACGCAAACAGCGAGAGGAACGATATTGCCAATTTCTGGAGTGTTGGTTTTCAGTACCAGGGCCTTTTAGAAGGCCGTGACGACGATGTGCTCGGCGTGGGTTTTGCTCAAGGTGTTTTCAGCGACAAGGCATCTACAACCTATACCGATGATTATGAAAATGCTCTTGAGCTTTATTACAGTATCCGGGTAACGCCGTGGCTGAATATCAGTCCGAGTGTTCAGTACATTGGCAACCCCGGCGGCGACGAAACAGTCAGCGATGCCGTTGTATTAGGCGTGCGAGCACAAATGGCTTTTTAAGTGCCAGGCTTTATATGGTGAGAACAAAAAAGCAAAAAGGTTGACCAAAAAAAGATAACAGGAGGATTTCATTATGCATATGGCCAACGAATTACTATCGGTCCCGGTTGCTGCCGGAACACTGGCAATAGCCGCCGCCGGCCTGGGCTTTATCTGCAGGAAGGTCAGGCAGGTTATCGCCGCAGAGAAACTTGCCCTGATGGGTATTTTAGGAGCATTCGTTTTTGCCGCACAAATGGTCAACTTCCAGCTTCCGGCAATGCCCGGAACAAGCGGACATATGGTTGGAGCGGTGTTGCTGGCAATCATATTAGGTCCGCACGCCGGAGCAATAGTCATATCTTCGGTAGTGATTATTCAGTGCCTTATTTTCCAGGACGGCGGGCTGCTGGCCCTCGGATGTAACATTATCAATATGGCCCTTGTGCCCAGTTACCTCGGTTACTTTTTGTACAAGACTGCTACGGCGGGGCCATTCAGCAGTTTGCGGGTATACATTGGCGCGGTGCTGGCCTGTGTGATTGCCATGCAGGTGTCAGCGGCCCTGGTTCCGGTACAGGCGGCGCTGTCGGGTGTATTGGCGGTTCCGTTCTCGACTTTCCTGATAACAATGCTCGGTGTCCATCTTCTAATCGGCCTTATCGAAGGGTTGATTACCGTGGCGGTATTGGGATATCTACAGCAGGTCAGACCGGATGTGTTTGTGGATTCTCTGCCGGGTAAAGTTAGATTAAGCAGAAAAGCAGTGCTGATAACGTTAGTGATTTTTACTATTGTTATTGGCGGAGGACTTTCTTTGCTGGCTTCGGATATGCCCGACGGCCTGGAGTGGAGCTATGCCGAGAGACCCGACCAGCCGGATTTTGAAGCTGCCGTATCCAATGATAGTACGGCAATTGCAGCGGTGGATGATTTCCAGGCCAGGTATTCTCCGCTGCCTGATTACTCTCGGAGAAGTTCGGCAATCGGTGAAACAGGCGAAGCCCAGACGGATATATCAGCCGGCTGGACCAGCTTTGCAGGCGTGGTCGGCTCAGCAGTAACAATGGCTGCCGTTTGGCTGACAGCGTGGATTTTGAGGAAAAAGCAGTCAATTTGAGATTTGAGATTTCAAATTTGAGATTTAAGATTCATGCACCACGCATATATAGACAAATTTGCTTATCAGGATTCGCCCATACATCGGCTTGACAGCAGGGTAAAGTTTATAGTTGTGTTTGTTTTTACCGCTGTGGTTATTTCTCTGCCCCGCACCTCGCTTTCTATCGTGGTCTGTTACGCTGTTGGGCCGTTTACAATTCTGGTATTAGGCGGAATTCCGCTAAGATTTGCCTTCAAACATATACTGCTGGTCAGCCCATTTGTTTTGGTTTTGGCCCTGAGTTGTCCGCTGTATGATAAGACCCCTTTTACCGTTGCCTTTGGGCCATTTCTCTGGCAGAGCTCACTCGGCTGGGTGCGATGTTTCACTATTCTTGGAAAATTCGTCGTTACGATGCTGGCTCTGATAGCTCTGGTGTCCACAACTCGGTTTAATGATTTACTTGCGGGCCTGCAACGGTTGGGAGTGCCCAAGCTACTGGTTATTCAGCTTGGTTTTTTATACCGCTACATATTTGTTCTTATCGACAGGGCTCACCATATATTGCGAGCAAGGGCAGGCAGGACGCTGCGAAGTCTCGGGTTTAAGGCGGAGCTCAAAATCGCAGGCGCTATGCTTGGCTCTTTGCTCATCCGCAGCATTGACACCGCCGAGCGCATAAATATTGCAATGCAGGGGCGAGGTTTTGATGGAAGATGGCGCAGCATTTCAAAGTTGCAAATTCGCCGTACTGATTTACTGTTTGCTCTTATGGCTGCATCGTTTATGTTGGGACTGTATATTTTTGTAAGACCAGTTTTGCAGTAAGAATCATTTATGGCAAAAGCAATTGAAATAGAAGATTTTTCGTACGGATATCCCGATGGTACGTCCGCCCTTAGTAACATAACTCTGAGTGTCGAACACGGGCAAAAAGTTGTTCTGATAGGTCCGAATGGAGCGGGCAAATCAACATTGCTGCTTGCAATGGCCGGCTTTGTAAAAGGGACCGGAAAAGTGCTTATTGAGGGCTTGCAAATCAACAGGAAAAATCTAAAAAAGATTCGCACCACCATTGGCTCTTGTCTGGAAAACCCCGACGACCAATTATTTATGCCCAGATTGTTCGACGATGTGGCGTTTGGCCCACTTAATATGGGCCTCGAAGCCGAGCAAGTAAAGCTGCGTGTCGCCGATGCGCTGCAAACCGTTGGCTTAACTGAACTGGCGGACAAAGCTCCGCACCATCTCTCAGCCGGACAAAAACGAGCTGCTGCAATAGCAACAATACTGTCTATGGCACCGAAAATAATTACACTTGACGAACCCGACGGCAGTTTGGACCCAAGAAACCGTAACAATCTTATAAAGCTGCTTGGGAGTCTGCCTCAGACTTTGATAATAGCAACCTGCGATATGAATTTTGCAGCCGTACTTGCCGACAGAGCCGTCCTGCTCGACAAGGGCCGCATTATCGCCGATGGTGACGCTAAAAAGATAATGTCGGATTCAAAACTGATGACCGAACACGGCCTGGAAGTGCCCTCCGTAAGGAGTCCCAAGGACCACAAAATGAAGTAAGGAGACCCGTAAAAGCTCTGCAAAAAAATATGGAGGTTTGTTGCGTATTACAGCCTGGTACGCTATCATAATGCCCTGTGAAATGTTAAGTCTCAGGGTATGACTTTTGCTTCTGAGCCGGCATTACTTTCTCCTGGGTTGGAAGAGGGAAAAATGGGAACTGATGCGTTGCGAACCTTAATAGAGCTTTTCAATAAATCCCTCGTTGGGGCCGAATGGGGGGCCAAGCAGTATCTGGAAATCGTCAGAACAGAGCGACAGGAGACCCTTACCTTTGAACAGCTAAAAACGAGGGCACAAGACTTTGCGTTATGGCTCATCCAGGCCGGAGACATCCGAATAAAAGACAAAATAGCAATATTAGGCAAAAACCGCGCGGATTGGGATGTAGCCCTCTGGGGGATTATACTTGCCGGTGCCGTGCCGGTACTGATTGACCCCGAAAGGGGTGTCGAAGGGGTAAAAAACCATCTGCTTCATACGGACGCTCGCCTGATTGTTATGGCTGACGATTACAGCCAAGCCGATTCCCGGCAGGAGCTAAAAGAGTTTACCTCCAGCCGGGGCCTGGGTCTAATTGAAATGACCACCTATGAAAAAATCAGTTCAGATAATACCCAAACAGGCGAATTGCTAAATAAAATTCGCACTGAGATAAAGCCGGATGACACTGCAGTAATTCTGTGCACTTCGGGCACCACCGGGGACCCCCGTGAAGTTGAGCTAACCCACGCTAATCTTATTGCCAATATTCAGGGTGCTCTGGAGATAGTGAAAATAACCGCCGCCGATAATCTTGGCCACATCATTCCGCCCCATCACTCTTTTGGTCTCACGGTTACTAAACTGCTGCCGCTCTGGGTTGGAGCAACCAATGTGTACACTAATAGATACCGCCAGATATCGCAGCTTATCAGGGACAAGGACATAACTATTTTTATTGGAATACCTGCCCTTTTTACGATGCTGGCCAAGAGGATTGAAGAAAATCTGGCGAAACAGAAAGAAGAAAATCTGCTCGTTAGATTACTTGACTGCTACTTGCCGAAATTGGTGGGGAAAAGAATCGTAAAAAAGCAGGGCTGGAGGAGTCTTCGGTTCTTCATCTCAGGAGCTGCCCCTGTTCCTAAATGGGTGCTGGAAGTATTCTGGAAAAGAGGTTTGCAACTGCGTGAGGGCTATGGCACTACTGAGAACTCGCCGGTTTACGGTTTTAACGCCGATGCGCGAAAATTAGGCAGTGTTGGTAAACCCATTGCGACGCTGCTGGTAAAGATTGTCAATGAGAAAAATCAGACCCTCCAACCGGGTGAAAAAGGAGAGATTGTTCTCGGCGGCCCGTGTGTTATGAAGGGCTACTATAAAAATCCCGGAGCTACCAGCGGCGTTATTAAGATAGACAATAAAGGCGTCCGCTGGCTGCATACCGGCGATTTGGGCTGCCTTGATAAGGATGGCCACCTTTTCATTACCGGCCGAAAGAAATACGTGATTGTGCTGCCCGGCGGCAAAAATGTTAATCCGGAACTCGTTGAATCGGCGCTTTCCCAGGCGCAGTACGTAAAAGAGGTATTGGTGGTTCCCGGCTTGCAGAAAGATTCAGCCGGGCAAGCAGAGGAAGCTGTCGGGGCGATTGTCCAGCCGGCCTGGGACGCAATACAGAGCAATACCAATCTTTCCTATTCTGATTTAGTAAAACAGCCGCAAGTTCTTAAAAACCTCATCTGGCAAAATATCAACGAATGCCAGCAGCAAAGCCGACAGTTATCTCATTTCGAGAAGGTGTCCTCGCATCATCTTGAAATAAAAATAGACGAATTTCAGAAGACCTCGACCGGTAAAATTAAGCGCGAGCTTTATATTAAGATGGGGCGGGGGGATTGGGTTTGATTGGGTTTGTTTTCCCCGCGTCTGCGAAGTGGTACATTTTCATAATCCTTTGTTTTAACAGAATTTACGTTCATTTGAGCATCCAGCAAATTGGGTTTGTTTTGGCTTTGTTTTTTCATAGCCCTTATCCGCATTTTTCTTCATAATCCTTTGTAACTACACACTTTGCATCAATTTTACCCTCTGGCAAATTGGGTTTGATTGGGTTTGAATTGGGTTTGTTTTCACCAAGTGTCCAATTGGATTTATTTTCATAATGCTTTGTTATAAAAGAAGTTACGTTCATTTGACTTTTTTGGAAATTGGCTTTGTTTTGCATAAAAGGGTCGATTTGTAAAGCGCTCTCTACAGTTGTAGTGCCTTATAGGCACGTAAATAACTGGATTATCGATGTTTGTGAGTAGTTCATTGTTCATTGGTGACGTGAATTTCAAATCTCAAATCTCAAATTTCAAATTGTACTGTCTCTCTACTATTGGGCGAATATGCGCGTTTGAGTTGAGAATAGTACTCGATTCTCGATTCCTTATTCCCGTAACTCGTTGTCAGAAAAGGAGTAAAAAATTTTTAGAAAAATCTGAATTTTCTAAAAACTACCTGCACTTTTAGTCGAAAAACCGCAAAAATCTTGCCTAAATTAACACAAAAAAAGAATATTACCGCAGAGACCGCTGAGAACGCAGAGATTATTAAATTTAACCACGAAGACACGAAGTATTTTTGCCACAGAGCACACAGAGGACTCAGAGAATTCAATAATATTTAGACGCAGATTTCGCAGATTACGCAGAGAAATATAGCCACGAATTAACACGAATTGGCACGAATTTATTAAGCCACGAAAAGGCACAAAAAGCACAAACATTTTTTAGACCACGAAGAACACGAAGAAAGACTAAAAAACAAGTTCATTGTTCGTAGAAATATAGCCGCGAAAAGGCACAAAATACACAAAAGGGACAAAAAAACGGCCAAAAAAGTGCTTTATAAGCACATAAATAGCTGGATCCCTGCCTAACTGGGTCCCTGTCTACAACATACAGGGATTCGGGCAAGCTACGACATGCAGGGACTCGGGCAGGCGGCGGAAGACAGAAATTGTTTTTGACGGGAATTGCGGATCAGGGGATGTTTTGGGGGAGATGACGTAAAAAAATATCTGGTTTTTTGGTTTTTTTGTTGAAAACTATTTCCAGATAAGGTAAATGATGCAGAACTGCTTCGTAATCTGGCGGTTGAGGGAATTCCTCACGCCTACCTTAAACTGACAGTCGGAGGAGCGGTAGAATGAAAATCCGTCGGCAAGATACAAGTTTTACTCTCGGGGGAGATGGTTCTGCAATATCCTGCCCTGTCGGTTTGCATCCAGTTATGCCTGTAATGCTTTTGTTAATTGCCTTCCAGCGGAGTTCCTGCGCAACAGGTGCGCTATCCCATAACAACAAACACCCTGAACTGGTGCTGTTACGGGACTTTAAATATTAACAATTTTTTGAGAAGGAGATGAAAAATGAGAACAACAAAAAATCTAAACATGTGGGTCGTAATGTCAGTATTTTTGTTAGGGATGGTGTGCACGGCTGCGGGAGAAACCATCTATGTCGATGCCGACGCCAGCGGAGTAAATAACGGCTCATCTTGGGCTGATGCTTACAATTATCTTCAGGATGCCCTCGTAGCCGCCACCAGCGGTGACCAAATCTGGGTTGCCCAGGGCACCTACACACCTGATTGTAACTCAGACGATCCCGATGGTAGCGGCGACCGGACAGCCACATTCCAGCTCATCAACGGTGTAGCTCTCAAAGGCGGGTACGCCGGCTCTGGTGAACCAGACCCTGATGCCCGAGATATAGAGGCATATGAGACCATCCTCAGCGGCGACCTTAATGGTGACGACGTTGGTTTCACCAACAACGGCGAGAACAGCTACCAGGTAGTTACCGGCAGCGGGACCAATGCCACGGCCGTGCTGGACGGCTTCACAATTACGGCTGGCAATGCCAATGGGTTGGGGACATACGGGTACGGCGCAGGGATGTATAATGACCAAGGCAGTCCGACGCTGACAAACTGCACCTTCAGCGGCAACTCGGCAAAACGCGGCGGCGGGATGTCCAACAACTACTATAGCAGCCCAACAGTGACCAACTGCACCTTCAGCGGTAACGAGGCATGGTGGACCGGTGGGGGGATGTATAACACTAACAGCAGCCCGACGGTGACCAACTGCACCTTCAGCGGGAACACCCTTACGAGCACATATGGTGGCTTCGGCGGCGGGATGTGCAACTGGGGCAGCAGCCCGACGGTTACGAACTGTACGTTCAGCGGGAACTCGGCGCTAGGGAGGCCCGGCGGCGGCGGGGGCGGCGGGATGTACAACAATGGTGGCAGCCCGACGGTAACCAACTGTACCTTCAGCCGTAACTATGCGTGGCAGGGCGGGGGGATGGTCAACTTCTACTTCAGCAGCGCAACAGTGACCAACTGCACGTTCAGCGGAAACGCGGCGGGCTGGGTGGGAGGGATGTACACCGCCGGCAGGAGCAGCTCGACATTGAGCAACTGTATCCTGTGGGGCAATAGCGCGCTAAGTGAGTCAGAGATATATGGGTCACAGATATACAACGATAGCGGAAGTTCGGCAACTGTTAGATACAGCGACATTCAGGGTGGCTGGCCCGGTGAGGGCAACATCGATGTAGACCCGTTGTTCGCAGATCCTAACAATGGTGACTACCACCTCAAATCCGAAGCGGGCAGATGGGACTCAAACGGTGAAACCTGGGTGATGGATGACGTTACCAGCCCGTGTATTGACGCAGGAGACCCTGCTGCTGATTATTCCAGAGAGCCGTTGCCGAACGGGCTGTGTATCAACATGGGGGCCTATGGTAACACCCCGGAGGCCAGTAAATCACCTTCTTTGTCCGAGACATCCTCGGTGGAATCGGCTTTAGTCGAGACTGTTATGGGTCAACAAGCCGTTTTGGAAAATGTTACGGTTACAGGAGACTTTGACAGCGTCCTTAACTTTACTAATTTTGATATTGTTACTATTACGACCGGCCCCTGGGCTGGTAAGGGATTTTCTAAAGGGCAGTGGCAAACCATACTCGACGGTATCCCCTACCAAGGTGATTGGAAAGGGGTCCTATTCCTCAGGCTCGACGAGAGAAAAATTTATCTAAAAGGAGCGATATCCGGAGAAATTTTCGCTACCGTTGAGGGGTATCTTTCCGAATCTGTGCCAGAAAGCGGCGTTTATGAGCAGTATCAGGCTACCTGGAAGGTCGGCCGCCTTGGTGCTACTACTACCTCAGCAACCCTCAACCTGAACGGGAATCTTTCCTATCAGAGCAGTTCTGAGTTTCCTGCTACGGAACTTTATGTCCTGCAAACCAATGTTGAAGGAACTGTCTCGGGCGATTACACGGGCCCCTTAAGTACCGTTGTAAATCATGTCAGAATCGCGGATGGAAACAACCCATTTTTTGGTGAGGGGTTTTCAATAATATCTAATGTCGCTGGTTCTGGCTCAGGGCAAGGCTGGACTTACGATAAACTTGTCTCTCCTGGCAGAGTAGAGCTGAAGGGTCTATTTAGCAGCCCCCTCTTTGGTGTCGTTTCCGGCACATTGGATGAGAGTGAGCAAGCAAGAACTTTGTTTCTGAAGGTGGAAAGAGTTGACCTTGGTCTGCCGCCGGTGCCGGACCCGAAGGTAGAAATCTGGGGACCGCGAAGGGTCAGTCCAGGTCAAACGATAAGTTTCGTAATAGAGCTAAGAAATGATGGGCTGGCAGAAGGGAAGAATTACAGCGTAATAACTAAACTTCCGGAATACAGTAAATTTACTTACGCTACAGAAGGATACAAGTTTTACAGTATTGCTGACTGGGATGAAAATGATAACTACAGGCCTGTTCCAGTAGTTCGCCGGGATATTTCAACAGTGTCGCCCAAAACCTACTTAAACCTGGCGGCTCAGACAGAATTGTTTTTCGGTGTAACAACGCCACAGACGGCTGAAGTTTATATTTTACCAAAGGAAAAAGCAGACGAAATTTTCCCCGTGTATGATCCAGAAGGAGACAAAGGAAACGATATTACCTTTGCCAAAAGTTCGCTTGATGGCCAGGTAAGACCAACTATAGAAATGGACTGGCCAACAGATGGTCGTTTTATCACTCAGCATTTTGAGGACCCAAGCAACCCCGATCACAAAGGACTTGACGTTAACTTAGAAATTGGGGATGAGGTAAGGGCTGCAACTGATGGGATAGTCATAGCAGTAGTTGGTAACGCTGATAATGATCGGGATCCGATGACAGGTTCTAGTTGGGGAAATTACGTTATAATCGATCATGGGGCTGGTGTGCACACTTTGTATGGTCACCTTGATAAAGTAGACGTTTCAGTGGGCCAAGAGATCTATCAAGGAGCGACGAAAATCGGTACTGGAGGCAATACAGGCCATGTTAAACCGAAGAAAGACGACCAGGGCAACTTTATTACTGATGGTTCACATTTGCATTTTGAAGTTAGAACAAATTGTACTGCTGGAGTACCCCTAACCGGCACGACAGTGGACCCGGAAGAATGGTTATTTAACCGGCCGAATGTCCAACCCGATTTGGATGATAATTCTATAACCGATTCTACTGCGGGTATTGGTTTCGTGACAGCCCGTGACCCGAGTGTCAAGTACGGCCCTGAGGGTCGAGTTTCTCCTGGACAGAGATTGGATTATAGAGTCGAGTACGAAAATGAAGGTGAGGGAATTGCCTTTGGGGTTTATTTTACGGATACGTTGGATGAGGACCTGGACGATTCGACTTTGGAAATTGGGCTGGTGATAGACGTAAATGATGGTTCAATCGTTGGCGAACCCGGCATTTACAATCCTGCGACTCGAACAATAACCTGGTTTGCTGGCGAAGTTGGCCCCGGCCAGGGTGGCTTCGCAGACTTTAGTGTAAATGTAAGAGCTGATGCCAATGATGGCACGGAAATAATCAACTATGCTACCATTTACTTCCCCAGTGTTCCTGAAGAGACGAGAACCAACGGTATTGTCTCTATTGTTTCGCTTAACCAGCCGCCGGTGGCAGATGCGGGCCCTGACCAGACGGTTGAGCAAAGCAGTGCTACCGGTGCAGAGGTAAAGCTGGACGGTTCAGATTCAAACGACCCTGATGGTGATGCCCTCACATACGAATGGACGTGGGACGGTGGGTCGGCGGTCGGCGTAAATCCGACCGTGATACTTCCGCCAGGATTAACGACAGTTACCTTGACCGTATCCGATGGTCAGCTTTCTGATACCGATACGGTGGACATCAATGTGGTGGACACGACGCCGCCTGAAGTTGAGGTCATAGTTCCACAGGCCAATGCAGCGCTTCAGGATGGCGTGACGTTGACGGCTGAGGCGTCCGACATAAGCGGAGTTACCGAGGTGTACTTCTACATCCGCGAGCCGGATGATGGGAATGGTGTTGCAATCGGGTATGAAGACCTTCCAGGCACTTTGAATATTACTTCCGGCAAATGGGAGTACCCCTTTGATACAACCCTGCTACTGGATGGTTACTATGTTATTCTGGCCAAGGGCATAGATACCTGCGGCAACGAAGGCTGGAGCGAGGTCGTGCCATTCAGCATCCGGAACTGGGCGGTCATTGAATTGCTGCCGGCTTCAGAAAGCAACAAGGCCGGACGAACAATGCCGGTGAAGTTCTCATTGCGAATAGTGGAAAGTGTCGACCCGGCCATGCCCTTTGTCTATAACGAAGGGCTGGAGATCAGGATATACGATGCAGCAGAGCCAGCAAACATCCTGCAGACATCGGTTTATGGCGATGGGGCCAGAAATTACCGGATTGACAGTATCGAAGAGCTATACATCACCAATTTCAGGACGAAGAAGCAGCCGGCACAGTATGTCGTGGAAATCTGGAGAATCAGTAAGAATTTCCTGGTGGGAAGCTTCACCTTCGAGACGGTAAAATAGCGGCCAGAATAATTGACCGCTTATATCGGCTGAATTACCAGCTTAAGGGCTGTGAGCAAGCTGCTTGCAGCCTTTTTTCGTTTTGGGCAATCACGTAGGGTCGCCCCTACATTGGGGCGGCATTCCGGCCCCGTTAGAGACACAAATGAAAAGACTCTTTACCGGGATGATGCCAAAAGTCTCTAACGGGGTTGACAGCCCTGGCATCCTTTAGTAGAATCTCATTTCTCTCTGCAAGCGGCCCCCACCGTTTTGCTTGCCCCGCTGCTTCTTGTGAAGCAAATCGCGGGGCTTCGCGAAACGAAGCAGTGGGGGTGCTCCAGGAAAGGAACAGTGTTTATGCGATTGATTCTGGTTGACAGCCCTGAGGAGGTCAGAGGCAACTTTTACCCGCTGGCGTTGAGCCGTCCGCTGTGGGAGCTTCGATGCGGCTTCGGTTCGTTAGGAGAAAAGCTCATCGTTAGGGTCGGCGTGAGTGATGCGGCCTATTTCGTGGCTGATTATATGGCGGATGCGTATCGGGCGAAGGTAAAATGCCCGGTCAACGATTCGTCCGTTCTGGATGGCGATGACCTGCTTATCGTGGACCCGCGAGTTAAGGCGGACAGCTTTGACGTGGCGGCCAAGGGGCCCAGTGAGGTCGGGCTGGATGAGCAGGGTAATGTGCTGTATGCCCGCGTGGCCAAAGACGACGCGGCGAAGCTTCCGAGAGACGACATCAGGAAGTTCATAGCCGCGGCCAAGGCGAAGCTGCCCAACGTCAGGTCGGCACTGCCAACGTGGCAGTACATCTGGGACCTGATTCTGGCCAACGCCGAGCAGATAACGGCTGACTTTGCAGCAGCGGGGAGAGACGGTATTGAGGGGATGGTGGAACAGCCGAGCGCCATTCGGGGCAACAAGAAGGACGTCTATATTGCCCCAGGCGTGACGGTGCATCCGATGGTGGTCATCGATGCTGAGGACGGCCCGGTCTATATCGACGAGGATGCGGAGATTCATCCTTTTAGCCGGATTGAAGGGCCTTGCTACATTGGGAGAAAATCGGTCCTGCTCGGTGCAAAGTGCCGCAAGGGCAATTCAATCGGGCCGCTCTGCCGGATTGGTGGCGAAGTGGAAGAGTCGATTATCCAGGGACATTCGAATAAGTATCACGGCGGTTTTATAGGGCACGCCTATATTGGCGAGTGGGTCAACGTCGGGGCGCTTACGACCAACAGCGACCTGAAGAACGATTATTCCGCCGTTTCGGTAATGCTGGACGGGCGGCGGGCGATTGATACCGGCTCGACCAAAGTCGGCTCTCTTATCGGAGACCACGCTAAGACATCAATTGGGACGCTCTTTAACACCGGCTCTTATGTCGGTGCGATGGCCCTGATTATGGCCACGGGTAAGCCGCTGCCGAAGTTTATACCGTCGTTTGCGTGGTTCGTTGAGGGTATCGTGACGAAAGGATTTGGGAAAGGGAAATTGTATGAGACGGCCAAGATGGTAATGAGCCGGCGCAACTGCCGATGGTCCGAGGCGGAGCAGAGTATGTGGGACGCCGTTTTTAAGATGACGGCGCCGGTGAGAAATGAGGCCATTAAAAAGGGCCGAAGAGCAATGTTAAGTTAAAATGTTAAGAAACTGTATGAAAAGAGTATTTTGTCATTCTGAGATTCTTCGCTGCGCTCAGAATGACATTTTGCGCTCAGAATGACATTTTGTGACAGGAAACGAATCAATGGCAACAATAGAAGAACGTGTTAAAGCGGTAACGGCCCGGGTCTTGAAACTTGACCCGGCTCAAATCAAAGCAGAGCATAGTTTCACCGTTGACCTGGGAGCTGAGAGTGTGCAATCCATCGAGCTGGTAGCTATGTTCGAAGAAGAGTTCGGCATTGAGATGGAGGAAGACGCCGCCCTTTCGGTGGAGACCGTCGGCAAAGCGGTCGAATTCATTGCGGAGGTCTGCAGGGAACAGGACGTGGTGACAGAGGACAGATGACAGATGACAGAGGACAGAGGACAGATGACAGAGGACAGAGGACAGAGGACAGAAGACAGAGGACAGAGGACAGATGACAGATGACAGAGGACAGAGGACAGAGGACAGAGGACAGAGGACAGAGGACAGAGGACAGATGACAGATGACAGACTCTGACTTCTGATTTCTGACAAACGAAAGGACCTACAATGAACAGGGTAAGAAAACAGCATCCTCTGGTGGATGCAAAGAAACCGAACCTGCTGGAGGACATCTACCCGTACAGTTTGCCTCCGCTGATTCGTTTCGAAGGCCCGGTTGTTGAATACATTGACGGCAAAGCGGTGGAGTTTGACTTCAGGGCTGTTAAAGACAGGAACATTTTGATTACGGACACGACTTTCCGCGACGGTCAGCAGGCCCGCCCACCCTATACTATTGACCAGATGGTCCACATCTATGACCTGATGTCCCGTCTTAGCGGCCCGAACGGTGTGATACGGCAGACCGAGTTTTTCCTTTATACCAAGAACGACCGTGAGACACTTGACCGCTGCCGGGCGCTGGGGCATAAATATCCTGAGTGTACCGGCTGGATTCGCGCGGTCAAAGGAGACTTTCGTCTGGTCAAAGAGGCGGGGCTAAAAGAAAGCGGCATACTCACAAGCTGCTCTGACTACCACATATTCCATAAGCTGAAATTCCGCAGCCGTGCCGAATGCATGGATAGGTATTGCGAGATTGTGGAGGCAGCCTTCGAGGCCGGTGTTCGTCCTCGGTGCCACCTCGAAGATTTGACCCGTGCGGACATCGACGGGTTTGTCTTTCCGTTTGTCGACCGGCTGATGGAAATGAGCAGTGAGGTGCCGGAGGAGCTGTCCGTCAAGATTCGTCTGTGTGATACTATGGGGTTCGGAATTAGCTATCCCGGTGCTGAACTGCCGCGAAGCATCCCGAAACTTATCTACAAACTAAACCGCGAGTGCGGCGTGCCAAGCAGCCGCCTGGAGTGGCACGGACACAATGACTTCCACAAGGTCCATACTAACGCCGGGACGGCCTGGCTGTACGGCTGCGATGCGGTGAACGTCACGCTGTTTGGCTTCGGCGAACGGACGGGAAATCCTCCCCTCGAGGGCGCGATTTTCGAGTACATCGCGCTGAAGGGCGGCCTCTGCGGAATTGACACAATGGTGGTTACTGAGCTGGCCGACTACATGCGTTCCATTGGTCTGCCGATTCCAGAGAACTATCCGTTCGCGGGCAGGTCGTTCAATACTACGCGTGCTGGAATCCACGCCGACGGGCTCCGGCGGGACGAGCAGATATATAACATTTTCGACACCGAAAAACTGCTCGGCCGGCCGCCTCGTGTTGCTATCACCGACAAAAGCGGCGCCGATGGTGTGGCCCACTGGGTGAATGAGTTTTTCGGGCTCAAGGGCGAAGATAGAATCAACAAGATTAAAATCCACAAACTGGCCCGCTGGGTCATCGACCAGTATGATGAATATGGTCGCCTGACCGCCATCAGTGACCAGGAACTGGAGGCCAAGGTCAAAGAATTCTTTCCCGACTACTGGGAAAAGTACAAAGGCAGCTAAAAGCAGGGCCAGCCCAGACCCGCCTTGAAATATGCTGTTCAAATCAAAAAGTAAGGGCAAAGTATGTTGGCTGGTGGCACGGCCATCCTGGCCGTGTTTTCACGGGCTGGAAGCCCGTGCCACGGACAATGCATATTTTCAACGCAGCAAATATGTCGCTGTTTGCTATCGGATACCCCCAGCACCAAAACGAAGTTGAGCAAAGCGTTTTTGATGCACGAAGACCATATAGCTCAACCAAAGGGCGTTTTGGTGCTGGGTTCCCTGGCTGGTAAGGCCAGCCGTATCGTAAATATCCCGCTGTTTTGTACGTCAACAATGGTGTAACCACCTAATGCTCTGACGATCCTTTGAACCAAAGCCAAGCCCAAACCACAGTGAACACCTGCGTCCTTGCGGGATGAATCGCCCCGCCAGAAGCAGTCGAATACTTGTGAGGCTTGCTCGGTAGTCAATTGACAACCGGTATTAGAGACGGTGATTTCCACAGAATCATCTATTCTGCGACCAGTTATCCAGATTTGGCCCCCGTTGTTGGTATATTCGACAGCATTGTCCAGAAGGTTCATGAAGACCATAGAGAGGTGCTCGGGATCTGAGTCACAAGTCATTTCGGCAGGAATGCGATTCTCAAAGACGTTCTCGCGATCAAGTACTTTGTCGCAGAGTGACCGCCAACAGGAATTCACCATTTCGGCGAGTCGAATCTGCTCGCTGTGAAAGCTGATTTGTTGGGCGTCCAGCCTGGCGAGCATCAGCAGGTTATTCACCATCGTCTGCATATTTTCAACGATAGCCTGACAATCGCAAAGGACTCTTTTGTATTCGTTCTGGTCACGGGCGCGCGTTAGCGTTACCTCAATCGTGGAACGTATCCCTGCCAGGGGCGTCCGGAGCTCGTGGGCGACATCAGCGGTAAAGCGTCTCTCTCGTTTAAAAGCGTCTTCGAGTCGAGATAAGAGGTCATTCAGTCGGTTCTTAATCGGCAAGATCTCCACCGGGACTGACGTAGTCCCGATGCGAGTCGCGAGATCATCTTCCCTAACGGCCGCGATCTCAGCTGCGATAGAGTTCAAGGGATTAAGGCCCTGTCGGACCACAAAGGCAGCGATAAGAACCGACAGAGCGATTGTCACGCCGGAGGCTACTAAGAGAAGCCATTGGAGCAGGTCCAATTGGCGGTGCAAACCGGTGGCATCTCGAGCCACCACCAGAGTAAGTGCTTGTTGTATTGCTGTTTGTTGGTTACGACCGCGGCTGTCGCCCCTCGGTTTGAACATCAAACCGACGGCCCGTCCGGGTTGGCCGTTTCTCATCTGTAATGCCCGAAAAACCAGGGTTCTGAGAGGGCCTTCAAGTGGCGAAAGGTCATCCGTACCTAACGAAGGAGACTTCGCTGCCACGGTGCCGTCATGTCGCCACAGCTGATAGTAGGTCGGGCTGTCTGGCCTTTGAAACTCAGGCATCTGTTGGATATCCAACTCTAACTCTATCTCGTTAGCATCTGATTCTACTGAAACTGCTAATATCCGGGCCGTAGATGCCAGTGATTCATCGAACTGGTCTACTAAGGCGCGCCGAATTACGGAATAAACTACGAGGCTGAAGACAGTCAAAAGCAGCAGCATTCCGCCAATTACACCAATGATTAAGCGAGTTCGGAGTGAACGCGTCACGATGGTGCTCCTAAAATATAGCCGCGACCTCGGACAGTACGAATCAAGGAAGGTTTGCCCGGCCGTTCGATTTTTTTGCGCAGATAACCAATGTACACGTCCACTACATTACTGGATGCAGATGAGTTGAACTCGTAGACGTGCTCCCACACATCTGTGCGGGACACCGTTTGGCCAGTCCGCATGGCCAGGTATTCTAAAAGAGCATATTCCCGCGGCGTAAGCTCAAGTTCCTCGCGACCTCGCCAAACTCGTTGTGTCGTCAGGTCAATCCGCAAATCTTTGACCTTGATGCGAGGATTCTTCTGGCGATAACCTCGACGCAGGAGTGCCCGAATGCGTGCCAACAGTTCTTCGAACGCGAAGGGCTTTACCAGATAGTCATCGGCGCCCAGGTCCAAACCTGATACGCGGTCTTGTAGAGTATCTTTAGCAGTCAAGATCAATACATGGCTCTGTCGGCCTTTAGCCCTGAGCTTCCTGAGAATACTCAGTCCATCCATCCCAGGTAACATCAGATCCAGAATAATCACGTCATAGTCGTTCCCTGTTGCGTACCATAATCCTTCTTTACCATCACCCGTAACATCCACGGCAAAGCCTGCTTCCCGCAGCCCCTTTGTAAGCGATTGGCGCAAAGGCCGATAGTCCTCTATAAGCAGTAGACGCATCTGAATACCCACAAAAAAAACACCGCCGAGCAATAATACTTTATTACTCAACGGTGTCTATTTTAGCTGCCAAAACTTGATGTGTCACTACTTTTCTTGTTCTTAATCATCGTCGTCGTCATCGTCGTCGTCATCGTCGTCGTCATCATCGTCGTCATCGTCGTCGTCATCATCGTCGTCATCATCGTCGTCATCATCATCGTCGTCGTCGTCATCGTCATCATCTGATTCCAAAGTTTCAGCGGCAACCACTTCGATTTCGCTTATCGCACCGTCCTCAATTAGTTGTGTGCCTTCCGCCGCTTCAGTAATACCTTTAGCGTATGGCACAACACGTACGAGTACCACAATAAAAACTACCAAACCAAGCAAAGCAATCAGTTTCCAACGTTTCCAATTCATTTTTAAATCTCCTTCATTAACAAGACCAAAAGTTCCACAGCCTGCCACCATGGTCAGGCTGCCCGACACTTGTCGGCTTTGTTGACCACTATATTAGCAAAGCAAATATGAGAGAATTGTGAGAAAACCAATATTTTTTAGAAAATTTTGCGTTTTGTAAATTCTTTATGCCACTTGACTTAATTCTCATCATCTGATATTCTTTCATAGAAACGCATTTTTCTCACGGTTTTTGCAGTGTGGATGAACTCGGTGCTTCTGGAGTCCACAAGGCGCCGGAAAAAGGTGTATGCAGTGACATTAGAAAGCATTTTCCAAAGCTAAAAATAAGGGGAAACATATGTTGGCCAGACTGCACAGTGTTACGCTCGAAGGGATTGAAGGGATAATCTGCGAGGTTGAAGTTGATGTTGCGCGGGGTGGATTTGAAAAGTCGCTGATTGTAGGCCTGCCTGATGCCGCCGTGAAGGAAAGCATCGAGAGAGTCAAAAGCGCAATTGTTAACTGCGGCTACAAGTATCCCAAAACGCAGTCGCTGGTAAATCTGGCCCCCGCTGATGTGAAAAAGGCAGGCCCCGCCTTCGATTTGCCTATCGCTCTTGGTATTCTCATCGGCCAGGGCATTTTGGTCAGTTCGGTCGTTGGCGATTTTATAATTGTCGGCGAGCTGGCCCTGGACGGCAGAGTCAGGTCGGTCAACGGGGTATTGAGTATGGCGATGACTGCCGCCGCAAACGGTTTTAGCCGAATGATTGTGCCCCTGGAAAACGCCAAGGAGGGTGCGGTGGTCCAGGATATTGAGGTATATGGTGTCGGCTCACTTGCCCAGGCGGTCAGCTTTCTTTCCGGACAGTTACCGCTGGAAACGACCACCGTTAATGTGGAGGAGCTTTTTAACGTAGCGTCAAATTACGAAGTTGATTTTGCGGATGTTAAGGGGCAGGAAAGCGTCAAACGGGCGCTGACCGTCGCCGCCGCCGGCGGGCACAATATAATGATGATTGGCCCGCCCGGAGCAGGAAAGACGATGCTGGCGCAAAGAATGGCGACCATTCTGCCGCCTTTGAGTCTGGAAGAGTCGCTTGAGACCACTCGTGTATATTCCTCGGTAGGCCTGCTGGGTAAAAACAAGGCGTTGTTGGCTACTCGTCCTGTGCGAATGCCGCACCACTCAGCGAGCGGCCCGGCCCTTGTGGGCGGCGGGACGACACCCCGGCCGGGAGAATTGTCCCTGGCTCATTTCGGAGTATTGTTTCTCGATGAATTTGTGGAATTTCCCAGGCACGTTTTAGAGATGATTCGCCAGCCGCTGGAGGATGGTTTTATCACCGTTTCACGGACCAAAGGCACCATCCGCTTTCCGGCCCAATTTATGTTTGTCGGAGCAATGAATCCGTGTCCGTGCGGCTATTTCGGCACGTATGCAAGAAGATGCAAGTGCACACCCAATCAGATTGAGCGATACCTGTCAAAAATATCCGGGCCGCTGGTGGACAGAATTGATATTCATATCGATGTCCCTGCGATAAGTTTCACCAAGCTGCGTTCAAAATCAGGCCAGCTCGATTCTGCTACGATACGACAGGATGTTACCGGAGCCAGAGATGTTCAGACAAGGCGCTTCGGCGAGACAGAAGTCTATATCAACGCAAGAATGAGTCACAAACAAGTTAGAAAGTTTTGTGAACTTGATTCAGCTTCTGAGCTGATTCTCAAACAGGCGATGACGGAATTCGGCCTGAGCGCCCGGGCCCACGATAAGATTTGCAAAGTTGCCCGGACCATAGCCGACCTGGCAGACGCCGAGACGATTGCTCCCGAGCACATTGCCGAAGCCATAAGCTATCGCAAGCTCGACAGGAAACTATGAAACGCGCTTCATTCATCTCACCACCCCCATGTAACACAGGTGTCCCTCTTTTGAAAGAAAGTATTATAACAGTAAAATCATAGAGACAGGAGCTGAAATCGCTCTCTAATTCGAAGCTAAATTTGTCTCATTTCTGCTGACGACATACAATATCCTCACTTTAGCACGACCAACAGGGGGTAGCAGGATTCCGCATTTTTACCCTGCTCCAGAAAATAATTTATATTTTTACTCTTGACTTTTTCTCTCGGCCTGCGTTATAATTTCAAGACTTGTGGCCCGGGCGCACAGGCCAAAAGCCTAAGGAGGCGGTCCCGACGTGTTTCCAGCTGCTGAGTAGGCAGTGGGAAAAAGCAGCCATTTTAGGAGATTTTGATAGCGCCAAGAAGGGCGCGAAGTTTACCACGGACGTAGAATAGTTGGAGAGGCAAATATGGTACAAAGACAGAAACTAACGCGACGAGAACTCTTGAAGAGTTCGGCAGTAACGGCCGGAGCCCTGGCGTTAAGTGGCGTGGCAGCTCCTCTGGCGGAAGCGAGGGGCAGCGACACAATCCGCGTCGGCGTTATCGGTTGTGGCGGGCGAGGGTCCGGCGCGGCAAATGACTGCGTCAATTCCTCGCCGGGCGTGAAAATCGTTGCCCTGGCCGACGCTTTTGGGGACCGGCTCGCCGGCTTGAAGAACCAGTTCAAAGTCCGCGACAACCGGTGCTTCATCGGGCTCGACGCCTACAAGAAGGTGCTGGCTCTGGACGAGGTGGACCTTGTAATCCTGGCGACGCCGCCGGGCTTTCGGCCCGTGCAGTTCGCCGAGGCCATCAACCGCGGCAAGAATGTCTTCATGGAAAAGCCCGTGGCGGTTTGTCCGGCGGGGATCAAGATGGTCATCGAGGCGTCGAAGAAAGCGGCGGAGAAGAAACTGGGTGTGGTTGCAGGTACTCAAAGGCGCCACGAGGCAAAGTACGTCGAGACGATGAAGCGAATCCACGACGGCGCCATCGGCGAGATTGTCTCGGCCCAATGCTACTGGAACCAGGGGGCACTCTGGGTCAACAAGCGCCAGGCCAATCAGGGTGACGTCGAATGGCAGCTCCGTAACTGGCTGTACTTCACGTGGCTCTCGGGCGACCACATTGTCGAGCAGCACGTGCACAACATCGACGTAATCAACTGGGCATTTAACAAACTTCCCGAGCAAGTACACGGCCTGGGCGGCCGGCAATACCGCACGGGCCCGGAGCATGGCAACATCTTCGACCACTTCGGGGTTGAGTTCTTCTACCCCGGCGACGTGCGAACCATCAGCATGTGTCGTCAAATTGATGGCACGACAGGCAATGTCAGCGAGCGCGTGGTCGGCACGAAAGGCGTCAGCAACTGCTGCGGGACAATCGAGGGCGAGAACCCGTGGCGTTACGAGGGCCCGGACCCCAACTCGTACGTGCAGGAGCATACCGACCTGATTAAGAGCATCCGGAGCGGCAGCCCGCTCAACGAGGGCCAGAGGATAGCCGAGAGCACGCTTTGTGCAATTATGGCCCGGGAATCGGCCTATGCAAGGCAGCAGCTTAAAACGTCATGGTTCATGAGCAAGTGCACGCTGGACCTGGTGCCGCCGGATGGTCTCAAGCTGAGCGATTCCAAGCCGGTGCCTCCGTTCGCTGTTCCTGGTCAGTACAAGCTGCCCGGCTTCGGATAGTGGGACGCAAAGCAGAAGAAGGGATGAGAAAAGTCGGCGGACGGCCGGTGGATAGAAAGCACCAGCTTGTTCTGCCAGACGGTTTAAAGATACTGTGCAAAGGAGATTACTGATGGCATTGTCAGAAAAAGGTAAACCGAAACAGAATAAACACGCGACCACGGCCGCCGGCGCAGCGGCGCTGGCCGGCTCGTTGGCGTCTGTAGTGCATGCACGAGGGTCAGGTACAATCAAGGTTGGGCTGCTCGGGTGCGGCGGACGCGGTAACGGCGCTATAAAGCAGAACCTGCAGGCCGATCCGGGCGTGGTGGTCGTCGCGGTGGCCGACCTGTTCGAGAGCAAGGTCAAGAGAACCAGGGACAGCCTTATGAGGGATAAGAAATTCGAAGGCCGAGTGCAGATCCCGGATGATAATCTTTTCTGGGGCTTCGACTGCCACGAGAAGCTGGCCAAGTGCGAGGCGGATTTGCTGTGTATGGCGACGGCTCCTGCGTTTCGCGGCAGGCAGATGCTGGCCGCTGTCAAGGCGGGCAAGCACATTTTCACAGAGAAGCCGGTAGCCACGGACCCGGCCGGCTGTCGGGAGGTGATGGAAGCCTCCAAAATCGCCAAGGAGAAGGGCCTCGGCATCGTGTGCGGGACGCAGCGGCGGCACGAGTTCAGCCGGATTGAGCTTATGAAGCGGATCCACGACGGCCAGATTGGCGAACTGGTGGGCGGCCAGTGTTACTGGTACGGCGGCGGCATCTGGTTCCGCGGCTACAAGGAAGGCCTGAGCGAGCTGGAGTGGCAGTGCGAGAACTGGTACCACTTCAACTGGCTTTCGGGCGACCAGATTTGCGAGCAGCACATCCACAACATCGACATAATGAACTGGTGCTTCAACGGCCCTCCGGTCAAGTTTACGTCCGTGGGCGGCCGCGCCTGGCGCAGCTACAACAGCGGGCAGGTGAAATCAGCGAAAGAGGTCTGCCGCAAGTACAACAACGGCAGCGAGGAGGGCTGGGAGAAGTACAACGGCGACATCTGGGACCATATCTTTGCCGAATTCGAGTACGCCAACGGCGCCCGCTGCCTGAGCTTCAGCGGGCATAGTCCCGGCACCGGCCGAGGCGGCGAGAAGGTCGTCGGCACCAAGGGCACGAGCAACTGCAGTAACAGCACCTCCGGCGAAAATCCGTGGAGGTTCAAAGGCAGAAACGTCAACGGAATGCAGCAGGAGCACACCGACCTGATAAAGAGCATTCGGGCCGGCAAGCCGCTCAACGAGGGCCAGCGTATCGCTGAGAGCACGCTGACGGCCATCGGCGCACGTATGTCCGCCTACACGGGTCGCAGCTTTAGTTGGAACTGGCTGCTGAATGCCTCCAAACGGGACATTGTGCCGAAGCAGGAGGGTCTCAAGCCCGGTCGCGGGGTTTTCCACCCCACCGCGACCGGCCGCGACAAGCTCGTATAGGGCTGTGGCACGGCCATCCTGGCCGTGTTTCCATGGGCTGGAAGCCCATGCCACAGTTTCCAACTTGTTAGAGGAGCCGTGGCACGGCCATCCTGGCCGTGTTTCCATGGGCTGGAAGCCCATGCCACAGTTTCCAACTTGTTAGAGGGGCCTGCCGCCAATTAGTTTTTAGTTTTGAGTTCTTAGTTTTGAGTTTTTAGTTTTGAGTTCTTAGTTTCCCTGACCGTGGCGCGGCCAACTTTCATTACCATGACCCTACCATGTGGTGACCACAACATACCTGTTTCTGCTCGTGAACATCCTATCAGGGAAGACGATGCCGACCCAAAGATTGGCGACCATTCTGCCGCCTTTGAGTCTGGAAGAGTCGCTTGAGACCACTCGTGTATATTCCTCGGTAGGCCTGCCGGGTAAAAACAAGGCGTTGTTGGCTACTCGTCCTGTGCGAATGCCGCACCATTCAGCGAGCGGCCCGGCCCTTGTGGGCGGCGGGACGACACCACGGCCGGGAGAATTGTCCCTGGCTCATTTCGGAATATTGTTTCTCGATGAATTTGTGGAATTTCCCAGGCACGTTTTAGACTTGACAGCGTCCTACGAGACGCTGTCAAGTCTAAAACGTGTTCTTCGCGGGGTGCCGGGGGCGGTGTACGTCCTATATGGAAGGGATGCTCTCAAAATGAATGCCCCAAACCATTCGGTTTCTGAGAGGTGGTTCGCAAAAAGAGAGACCGAGTAAAAATTTTTTACCTCTCATTGCCCGCTTTTGTTAAAAGTATATGCCTGAAGATACTAAAACGTCCGTTTTGGCAGCCCGGTATTATAAGCCAAATTAAATCCAGCTTAATTTTTTTGCTTAACCCGGCCCAAACTTGTGCCGATAAAAAGTTTGAAACTTCCGAAAGCCGTATTGAGTTTAAAAAGGAGATTTAAAATGGGGATTCAAAATTGGTCGGAGAATATCATCCTTGTGGACCTGCCCCAGGAACCAGAAATAACTGATGAGCTCAAAAGCGTTATTGAAACCGTGCGTGACAGAGGTGACTGTGACGTGGTAATTGATTTTTCCAGCGTCGATATTGTAACTTCTTCAAGTCTCTCGAAGCTGCTGAAGCTGCGCAAGCTGTTGGCCGATTGTGCGCATCGGCTTGTTTTTTGCAGCGTTGCCGCCGCTACCAGGGGTATCTTTACGGTAACCGGCCTTGACGGAATTTTTGAACTTGCTGATGACAAGTTCGTTGCCCTGTCCAGCTTGCAGATGGTCAGTTAAGCAGCAAGCAGGGTCCCAATTTTGCGATAAATGGCAAAATAGGGTCCTCTTAACCAAGGAGCTTGACATCCGGCTTATCCTTTGTATAATATGACGTATCTTTCCCGGGACGCGACCGGGAACCGGACGACACGGTTTCCTCGTTGAGCCGGCTACGAAGATCGCTCTAAAACGGCGGTGTTCGTAATCTGCTCGCGAGGTTCTTGTAACCCCGCACCCAGAGCGGAGCGCATTGAGCTGCTTTTTGGTGCGGGGCAAAAGTAGGACGGAAGTAAATGGACGAAGGAACTTTGCAGCAAATCGAGCAGATAATAGGTTATAAATTTTCTAACCGCAATCTCTTATCCAAGGCGTTTACTCATTCCTCCGCCGTTGATAATCGTCTTTTAAGTAATGAAAGACTGGAGTTTTTTGGTGACGCCGTTTTAGCTGCGGTTATTTGTCAAGCCCTTTTCGAGCGGTTCTCCGGTTATCTGGAAGGTGACTTAACAAAAATAAAGAGTATGCTTGTTTCCCGTGGAATTTGCGCCCGGGTTGCCAAGCAGCTTGGCCTTCAAAAATTTCTAAAGGTCGGCAAAGGTATGGGCTCCAGCCGGTCTTTGTCAGGTTCTCTTTTTGCCGGCCTATTGGAGGCCGTTATCGCCGCTATTTATGTTGACAGTGGATTTGACGCTGCCCGCAGTTTCATCTTAAGAACTTTTGCTTCATTAATTGATCGAGCCGATGCAGAACAAGCTCATGGCAATTTCAAATCCTTATTGCAGCAATACGCCCAGCAGCAGTTTAACAGCACGCCTGTCTATGCACTGCTCGATGAAAAAGGGCCCGACCACAACAAATGTTTTGAGTCGGAAGTGATTCTCGCAGGCCGTCATTTTCTGAGTGCCTGGGGGACGAACAAAAAAGAAGCAGAGCAAAAAGCCGCTCTCAATGCCCTCATCGAATTAGGTGTGCTTGAAAGCGCTTTGCCGGACCGCGACGAGGAACCGGGCCCCCATTTGCGAATGGCTGCAAATGGGAACCTGGATTAAAATGCCGGCGAGCTTATTCGTTGTGCGTCGTGCGTATTGCGAAAGATATACCCTGTACGACACCTGTTTTCACAGGTGTAATATTGTCATTGCCGCACAAGCGGGAACGCGATACGATTTTCGGCCGGCAATCACTCTGTAATTAGCCACGCCAAAGTGTATAAAGCCAATGCGGTTATAATTATGAAAACAATGATTGTGCCGAATGCAATCGCAGCTTCTTTGATAAAACTTCGTGCCGTGATTGTTGTAAGTTTCGTTGCTTTATAGACGACGGCTATTGCCGCCGCCAATGGCAGCAGCCACAGCATAGATTGTGGATTTACCCCGATCTCTTCGGGTGCTGTAAAGGTTGCCATTACAAAGATAGCTTCTACCGACATTTTACCCTCCGGCCGTCTCTGCACTGCGCAGATGAGCCAAATAAACGGCGTTGACAATGCACAAAAGGTTGAGCAATCCTGCGGTGCTTGTGTATATCTGTCCGATTTCGTTCGGCTGGCTGTAGACAGGATAGCTTCCGCCGGCGGTCAATCGCCCCAGGACGGCCACCATCGGCGAATTCATAACCTGTGCCAGTACCACATACCACGGCGTTATCCCAACCAGGTCAATTACACCGATTGAGCCGACATATAATCCTGCGCAGAAAGTCAAGACGATAGTTGCGAATATAATTATCGCCCGTTTTTTTTCTTTCAGCACAAAATGTCCCGCTCCCGGCACGAGCCAGGCCAGCAGTCCGACAATCAGCATCAACAGCACCTGGTTTTCTTTCGAACGTTGTGCCATTAAGATGCTCCCTCAGATTCTTGCGGTGTATTGGCATCTGCCGCTTGCTCTTCCTCTCCGGCCCACTTGAAGCTCATACGTTTTAATATGTTTTCCGGGTTAAAGTGCACCGCTGCCAGGCTCTGGGATTGAATGAGCTCTTCTTTGTATATTTGTATCGCCTTGATTATTTCGTATTGCTCCTGCCCAAGCCGTTTAACTGAGATTTTCTTTAAGCAATAATAGCTCATATCCGGCTTGAATTCCAGAACTAAAGGCACGCGGTCAGTGGAGTTACTGTCCTGCGGCACGAGTGAATAGAGCTGCTCTATTAGCCGGGCGTTATTTTTTCTCTCATCGACTAAAAATTCTGTCGCCGGATTACCTGCATTTTGCACGGCCCATGTTTCTAATGCTATCCGCGAGTTTCTCGATATGTTTGTCGCATTTTGCAGCTCGAATACATTTGGGTCGCTTTCGTCTTGTTTGGTCTGCTGTCCGTAAAGCTCGTTAAATTTCTCAACTGCGCTCTCCCAGCCATCCTTCGTAGCGAGGCCAATAAACTCCTCGGCCCTGCTTTTGGTGGTATCCATTGCCGCAAGTTTCTTTAAGTCTTCGGCAACTTTTTCTTTTACCGAATAAACATCTTCGGTTCCCAGGTTCTCTTCATCGCTTTTGTTTGGGTCCCCTTCACCTGTCCGGTCTTCGTCCTGGTCAAGTTTAAGCGTGCTTTTGCCGTAGGTCTGATTTATGGTTTCCGGCTCAGAGGCCTTTTCGGCTCTAATTACCCGCACAACCACCATATTTGTCCCTGTATATCCCTGTATTTGTGCCCGTATATCCCTCGCAGGCCCGATATTTTCGTACATTCCCGGCTTTGGCACATCGAAGGGCCCAAGCTCGCTGGCCTGAAGCTCATCAATCGCAAATACAATCTGAGTCAATCCCACCGGATTATATCCATACCCGTAGCCCTTTAGATACAGCATTCCAAGGTATTTATCCACCTGTATGTCGAGCGCACTAAGCAGACCCGTCTGTCCCGCATATACCTTGATTTTGTATTTTTCACTCAATTGCTCGGCGGTGGTTTCATAATCGCCGGCCATTTGCCTGAGCTGCTCTGCGCTGAGATTTGCATCCTCTATATCTCCAAAATCCACCTCGGTAAGTGCCTTTGCTTCCTGCAGAATCCTTTCTGCCTTCGAATTTATTTTGTTCTGCAGAAGCTGCTTTGAAATGATATTTGCCACCTCGGCATAGCTTTTAGTTCGTTCGGTCTGTGGCGAATTCGGGTCGTTGGGGTCCGAAAGCACTTGTTCAGTGAATTTTTTTCTATTTTTTTGGTAATATTCTTCTGCTTCTTCCTGCGTGGGTGCCGTCACTATCTTCGAGACATCATCGAGCTTGACAGCGATGTATTCGAGCTGGACCCTGTCGGGCAGCTTATACCCGAAGCCGCAAGGGTTTTTCTCGCTTACGGCACCGGCAAGGAATTTTTTGTATTTGTCAAAATGCGCAGAGATTCTTTCTTCGTTTGGTTCGGATTGAGTTTCGGCAAATACAGCCGAATCAAATCTTACAAATTCAGCGTCGATTGTTTCCCTTTCCCGGCTTACATTGTGCATTATCTGCGCCGCTGTAACATCCTGTCCTGAGCAAGTCATCCTGGCGTACTCCAATACCGCCAGCAATTTTCCGAACGTTGCTTGCATCTCTTCAGTGAATTGTGGTATTTGTGGCATTATTCTTGCTAACAGTTTGCCCGAATCCTCGTTTGATATTCTAACTCCCGCGAGCCGGGCTTCGTTTTTCAAACAATGCCAGTATATATCGCCTGGCATCGGACGCCTGTAAATATCATTGATTTGTTTATCGCTTATCCTGTACCCGTTTACTCTTATCATTTGTTTTATATACTTGGTTAATGCCGGTGAAGTTCCGCGCTCGGAAAACAGCAGTTCGCCAAGCAGAAGCGCTTGCAAATCCTGCGTATCAGATAATGGAACGCCGATGCTTCTCAGCAGCTCATCTACCCCCAGTCCCTTCAGAATTGCGAGCTCTCGCATCGCCACAGCCCGGTCTTTCTCCGTTATTTTCTTGTTATCTCCGAAGTAAGCCACTGTATCGTGGCGCCCTGTTCCTATTCTACCGAGGTATCGCAGAGCCGGGCCCGCCACAAAGCCGAACATTATAATGACGACAACAATGGCCATCATTTTCATCTTATTTTTGCGAAACCATTTAACTAAATTCATATCTATGCTCCAATATCACTTCAAAATTGCCGTTTCTACGGATTTTTGAAACTTCAAAGTATATGCAACCGTCTGAGCTTTGCAAGGAAAATAGCTCCGCACCAAAAAAGCACTTCACTGCGTTCCGTTTTTGGTGCGGGATTCGGTTCCCTACAAATGATTTGAATTTCACCGCCGGTTGTCTTATGATACTGAGACGATGAACGAACGAAAGGCATACCGAGGGGGCCTCAAACACAATAAGGGGCGTTTGAGGGTGCCCCGGAAATCAGCTCAGGCCTTTACCGAGGCCTGCAATTATTTGCCCGGCGGTGTCAACTCGCCGGTAAGGGCCTTTGGCGGCGTGGATATCGGACCGCTTTTCATCGAGCGCGCAGTCGGCTCAAAAATCTACGATATTGACGGCAATGAGTATATTGACTACGTTGGCTCCTGGGGCCCGATGATACTCGGACACGCTCATCCTGCGGTAATAAAAGCCATTGGCGCCGCAGCGAAAAAAGGGACCTCGTTCGGGGCGCCGACATTGGCTGAAACCGCCCTGGCCGAAAAAATAATCGCTGCTTTCGATTCTATTAAAAAAGTCCGTCTTGTAAGCAGCGGCACCGAGGCGGTAATGACTGCTGTCCGACTGGCGCGTGCATATACCAAAAAGGATTTAGTGGTCAAAATGGCCGGCTGTTATCACGGCCACAGCGATTCACTGCTTGTCGCGGCGGGTTCCGGCCTTGCCGAAAATACTACTGCCTCAAGTGCCGGCGTGCCCGATTCGATTGCCAGGCTGACCATCGTAATCCCGTATAATGATATCGATGCGGCCAAGACCGCCTTTGATATACACAAGGGCCAAATCGCCACAGTTCTGGTTGAACCTGTAGCTGCGAATATGGGCGTGGTGCCGCCAGTCGATGGCTACCTTGAGGCGCTTCGGAATTTATGCGACCAAAACGAAGCGCTGTTGATATTCGATGAGGTGATAACCGGTTTTCGCCTTGCTCTCGGCGGAGCACAGGAACTCTTCGGCGTAAAAGCTGATATTACCTGCCTCGGCAAAATCATAGGAGGAGGACTGCCCGCAGCCGCATTCGGCGGCCGAGCTGATATTATGGATATGCTCGCCCCGGCCGGGCCGGTGTATCAGGCCGGCACCCTCAGCGGCAACCCAATTGCAACCGCGGCAGCCAACGCAACACTGGATATACTGACAAAACAGGATTGTTACCAAAGACTCGAATCTTCAGCGGCCCTGTTAGAATCCGGGCTGGCCAATGCTGCCAGGGACGCCGGTATTGCTGTTACGATTAATCGCCTCGGCTCGATTATGAGCTGTTTCTTCACTGACAGGCCGGTGCGGAACTTTGCCGATGTCCAGTCAACCAAGATAAAACAGTTTAAGAGGTTCTTCGCAGAGATGCTGAAGCAGGGCGTTTATCTTGCTCCAAGTGCTTATGAGGCAATGTTTGTTTCACTGGCCCACTCGCAGGAGGATATTGAAAAGACCATCGAGGCAGCACAAAATAGTTTCCTCAAAGTCAAACATTAGAGCTTTGTACATAGAAGTAAAGAAGAACGTCACTTCTTTTGCATACTTAAATAGCCGCCGTTTGAACAGGGGTAATAAATGAGAAATTATTTCAGTGCGATTTTGTTAGTAGTAATTTGCATTGGCTGTGTTCTGCAGGAGAACAATCAGAACGCCAGTAAGAAACGAGAGCTGCGAGATATAATTGGGGTAACACATGTTAGCGGTAAATATTATTTGACCGACGAGGATTTTCTCAACGAGGGGGCCGAGCAGATTCTGGCCCTGGGGTCGAGGGTGATTAAGGTTTGGTTTTATAAGCCGCAGCAGTCGTATTCTTTTAACTCCAAATGGCCTCAGATGGATACTCTCGTTGAGATTGCGCGGTCGCCGTATTTTCGGGAACTATTCGACAGGCCTTTTACCACCTACATTTTGATGTGCTTCTCGACGGGACGCGGCGGCGGCTACTGGAAAAACGGCATCACCGAGCAGCAAAAACAGGATGAGCGGCAGCAGTTCTACGAGCTGGCTAAACATCTCTTGATTACTTACCGGAACACGGGCAAGACGTTTGTTTTGCAGCACTGGGAAGGTGACTGGCTAATCCGCGGCAGCTTTAATAGGAAGATTGATCCGGAGCCGGTGGCGATAAGTGGTATGATAGAGTGGTTAAATGCGCGACAGGCGGGAGTGAATCAGGCCAGGCGAGAGGTCGGTCAGCGTAGGGTTCGGGTTTATCACGCAGCCGAGGTGAACCGTGTCGTCGTTTCTATGAAGGAGGGCAGGCCCAATATGGTGAATTCCGTTCTGCCGCATACCAATCTGGATTTGGTTTCATACTCGGCGTGGGACGCGGCAACGGAGCATTTTGAAGACCCGAATGTGTTCCGCGACGCGCTGGATTTTATAGCGGAGAATATGCCGGACAGTCCTGATTTCGGCAATCGAAATGTATATCTGGGCGAGTTTGGTATGCCGGAAAATGGGTTTTCTGCCGAGCAAATCCGAAAGGCGATTCCCAACGCGGTGCAGACGGCGCTGGATTGGGGATGTCCCTACATAGTCTATTGGCAACTGTATTGTAATGAGTTAAAGAGCGGAAAACAAAAGCCCCCGGTACACAGCAATGATGCTGTGCGCGGTTTCTGGCTTATAAGGCCGGATGGCTCCAAAGGATGGACCTGGGACTACTTTTATCGGCTGCTGCATTCGGCCGGTCAAAAGATAAATTAGCTTCAAAGTTAGAATAGATGTTAGCACTTAGTTGGAGTAAAAGAGATGCGTTATAGAATTTACAGAACCATTGTAGTATCAATCATTTTGTCTTTTCAGGCGTTGTTATTTGCCGGTCAAGCGCAAGCCAGTTTTTACGTTTCGCCGGCTGGTAACGATTCCTGGTCGGGGGCATTGCCTGTGCCAAATGCGCAGCGCAGTGATGGTCCGTTTAAGAGCCTGTCGAGGGCACGTGATGCCATTCGAATGCTAAAACAGACTGGACAGTTACCCGATGGCGGCGTCACGGTCTATATACGCGGTGGCGTATATTCTCTGACAAAGACTTTTCAACTGGCCGCCAAGGACAGTGGCACCGACGGTGCGCCGATTATCTACCAGGCGTACAAGGATGAAGAAGTGCGACTCATCGGCGGCAAAGAGGTCGCCGGATTTGCGGCGATTGACGATGCAGCGATTCTTAGGCGAATAGAAAAAGCATACCAGGATAAGATATTACAAACCGGCCTGAAGGCCCAGGGGATAAGAGACTTTGGTGAACTAAAGCCTCGGGGTTTTGGCCGGCCGATTTATATAGCCGGCCTGGAGCTGTTCTTTCAGGATAAACCGATGCGGTTGGCCCGCTGGCCAAATCGTGGGTGGACCAAGATTGCGGCGGTCCCGGCAGGCAAACAGGGAGGCAGGTTCACATACGAAGGCGACCGCCCAAAACGCTGGGCTGTTAAGAGTGATATTTGGCTTCACGGCTACTGGACGTACGATTGGGCCGACTCGTACGAAAAGGTCAAAAGCATAAACACCCGAACCCAAGAAATAGCCACCCACAAACCGCATGGGGCTTATGGGTATACAGCCGGCAAACGATACTATGCGTTGAACATTTTGGAAGAGCTCGATGAGCCTGGGGAATGGTACCTTGACCGCAAGAGCGGGATATTGTACTTCTGGCCGCCGGCACCGCTCGATGAAGGCAAAACATTCGTTTCGCTTCTGGAACAGCCGATGATATCGATGCGGGATGTCTCATACGTGACTCTGGAAGGTTTAACACTTGAATGTACCCGAGGAACAGCTATCGAGGTGGTGGGTGGAAGTCATAATGCCGTTGTCGATTGTGCCTTGCGAAATATAGGCAATGTCGCGGTCAATATCAACGGCGGGACAGAGAACAGCGTTCTCGGCTGCAGTATCTATGAAACCGGCGATGGTGGTATTCGTCTTGGCGGCGGCGACCGCAAAACGCTGACTCCAGCAGGCAACTATGCCCGCAATAACCACATCCATCACTACAGCCGGTGGGTGAGGACCTATCGGCCGGCGATTAAGATAAATGGTGTGGGGAACCACGTGGCACATAATCTTATTCACGATGGGCCGCATACTGCTATTTTGCTTGGTGGTAATGACCACCTCATCGAGTTTAATGAAATCCACAGTGTTTGTTACGAGACCGGCGACGTCGGCGGCTTTTACATGGGGCGCGACTGGACGACGCGTGGAAACGTCATTCGCCATAACTATTTTCACGACATCAACGGGCCCTATACGCACGGTGCGATGGCGGTTTACCTGGACGATGCCGCCAGCGGAACGACCATTTTCGGCAATGTTTTCTATAATGCGAGCCGGGCGGCTTTCATCGGGGGCGGCCGTGACAACATAGTCGAGAACAACATTTTTGTAGAGTGCGAGCCGGCGGTGCACATCGATGCCCGCGGCCTGGGCTGGGCAAAAAAACACATTGCCAGAGAAGGCGGGTGGCACATGTATAAAAAGCTGAAAGCAGTAAATTATGACAAGCCGCCTTATAGCACCCGTTACCCAAAGCTGGCAAGAATTCTCGAAGATGACCCTGCTGTGCCAAAGGGCAATATTATTCGGCGAAACATCTGCTCCGGCGGCAGATGGCTGGACCTGCAAGGGGTTGACAGGAACATCGTCACCATCAAGGACAATCTCATCGAGAAAGCTCCGGGTTTTGTTGACCCGGCCCGCAAAAACTTTCAGCTCAAGGACAACTCGCCCGCATATAAGCTCGGCTTTAAGCGAATTCCGATAGAAAAAATCGGCCCGATAAAAGATTCCATAAAGCGATTTAGAAAGGGTATATAGACAAATCGGTGCAGGAACTTAGCCGGGATTTGTAGACCAATAGCCATCACGGCCATTTGCTGCTTTTGACTGCAAATAAATTCCTTGCATTTATAACGGAAATAAGGCATAATATAGCGAACAAAATAAAGCTGTGCGTTAAACGCTAAACACTGAATTCAGGAGATTTAAAAATGAACGAAAACCAGGCCAAACCGAACAATTTGGTTGATACCACCGACTGTCTCGAAGCTGTTAATGTATTTAAGGGGTGGAAAAACTTCTTCTTTATCATCGTGATTTTGTGTCTTCTGCTGCTGCAGGGGTCCTTCTGGCTTGTAAATACCGACTACGTTAAAACCGGTGATGACGCCAAAAACGACTCATCTGCTGCTGTGGTCAAAGATACAAAGGAAATTAAAGAGGCGGCGGAAAAAGTGACCGGTGAGCCGAACCAGCCAGTCGAGGCAGCGCCACAGAAGCTGGAACATATGCAGCAAAAAAGCTCTCTCTTTGAAATAACATTCGAACGGTTGGCCGGGCTCATCCGATTTTTCAACTTTGTGCTTATACTGACGGCTGTGCTTTACTGTCTGACAATGCTTTTTAGCTTAAAGGTCTCCCTGCTGGGCCGGCTCGGCGGAATAAACCATATTGCCAGAGCATTTTTCCTATCGCTTGTCTTTGTCGTTTTGGTTCTGCCCTGGCAGAGGTTTTTTGCCGGCGTAGTTGTCGGAGCGATGTACACCCCTGACGAACTACTAAGCCGCTGTGCCGCAGCCAAGGACTACCATATATTCGATACCACGCTTCACTATTTACGGTTCACCGGCTACTGGCTGCTCGTACTGCTATTGCTTATCTTCTCACAGCTCAGCAGCGGCCGCTGGGCAAAGGCCATCCTTCGTCGACTCGAGGTAGTATAAGAAGATGGCCTGCGAGAAAATTGGCTTCATCGGCACTGGTATTATGGGTGCGCCGATGGCCCATAACCTGCTTAAGGCAGGACATAAGGTAGCCGTCCATAACCGCACAAAAGTAAAAGCCGACCATCTTATCGCAGGCGGCGCTGCCTGGGCTGACAGCCCCGCCGATGTTGCGAAAGACAGTAACATTGTGATTACATGTCTGCCCGATACGCCTGATGTGGAGCAGGTTCTACTTGGCCAAAAAGGCGTAATTGAAGCGGCAAAGCCAGGGCTCATTTGTATCGATATGAGCACAATCTCACCGGCTTCAACGAAGAAAATGGGCTCTGCGCTTTCGGCCAAAGGTGTAACGTTAATTGATGCACCTATAAGCGGCGGCGAAATCGGAGCTATCGAAGCCAAGCTATCAATTATGATGGGCGGGCCGAAAAAAGCCGTTGAAAAAGTCCGTCCCATCATGGAGGTAATGGGCCGAACGGTCATACACTGCGGCCCGCTGGGGGCGGGGCAAATAACCAAACTGGCCAACCAGATAATGTGCATTCACACAATAATGAGCATTGCTGAAGGTTTTGCATTCGCCGAGAAAGCGGGTCTGGATTTGGAAACGACATTGAAGGTAACTTCTGCAGGCGCCGCGGGAAGTCACTCACTGAAGATGCTTGGTCCCAAGATAATCGCCGGCGATTTCAAACCCGCCTTTATGGTAGATTTACAACAAAAGGATTTGCGGCTGGTTGCCGAATACGCTGAAAAGCTAAAACAGCCTTTGCCCGGCGTGGCTTTAGCCAGACAGTTATTAGCTCAGCTTCAGGCCCAGGGCCGAGGTAGAGACGGCACCCAGGCCCTTGTCGAGGTCATACGTCAGCTGGGCCAAAAATAATGCTTATTATTTTTATTTGGCCTCAGCAGGCTGTTCCAAAAGATCAGCCCGCACGAGAACAAATTGTTGCCTCTAAGATTTGCTCACACTTTTTGTCATACCTCCGGCAATCGCAGGTTCACCGGATTTGAGTTTCAGCCGACTGTTGACCGAGCTAACGTCGATTAGGACAAACCCTTGAAATCGCAGGGATTATTGTTATGATTGTATATCATTGAACGGGCCGTACGAATTATTGGAAAGCACGGGTTTATCTGGGAGATGTCCTATGAAACTTACAAAAAATCCAAACCGTAGAGAACTACTCAGCACTCTGGGCATCTTGCCCATCCTCGGCGCATTCTCATGTGCATCTTCAAAAGGAAAATCACAAAAGAAAGTAGACGCTGTAACCGGCCCTACTTTCATTACAAGGTCTGATAAACAGGAATATGCCAGACTCAAGACGATGGATTTGAACGACCCGAAAATAGTTGCCAGGCAAAAGAAAATGCCCGTTGGGAAAATCGGCAATCTTTCCGTCGGCCGTCTTATAAGCGGCAGCAATCTAATCAGTATGAATATGCACGCGAGGGATTTGGACTACGTAACCACCCTTGCAGCCAACTACAACACCGAAGAAAGAGTCTTAATGACACTGAAGAAATGTGAGGAATATGGAATCAATACCATCGTTCTCAAGAACCACAATTTCAGGCAATTCAGATTGTCAAAATACTGGGACGAATGGGGCGGCAAAATGCAATGGATTGCCGACGTTATCACCACGGACATCAATAAGTACGAAAAACTGCTGGCCGAACATCTGGAACTGGGGGCGTCGGCGGCCTATTTGTGGGGAGGCGCCAGCGACATCTGGTATTATCAGAAGAAACAGGACAATATCATTAAGGCCTTCGAGATAATGAAGAAATATAAGATTCCCGTCGGCATCTGTGCGCATCGGCTGGAGCCCATCATGTTTTGTGAGAAAGAAGGGATTGTGCCCGACTTTTACATGAAGACCCTGCATCACGACCGATATTGGTCTGCTCATCCGAAAGAGAACAGACGGTTTATGGAGATGTACGAGAAAGACTCCCCTGAACATGCGAAATACCACGATAACATGTTCTGCCACAATCACGCCGAGACTGTGGCGTTTATGCAAAATGTAAAAGTCCCCTGGATAGCGTTCAAAGTTTTGGCTGCCGGAGCCATCGGAGCCAAAGAAGGATTCAAGTTTGCGTTTGACAGTGGTGCAGACTTCATTTGTGCAGGCATGTTTGACTTTCAGGTAAAGCAGGATGTTGAACTTGCCCGAAAGACCATTGCAGAATCAAATAATCGTAAACGTCCATGGGCATGAAAGCAGATGTGGTATAATCCGGGATAGTTGGGACTTAATCCGACAGGTTGCTCAAGTTGAAAGGAGTTTTTATGAAGCATGTATCGCTTATGGCCCTGGCTCTTTGTCTATTGAGCAGCACCTGTGCTGTGAAACCTAAGGAATCCAGAAAGCCAGTCAAAGTTTTTCTCCTTGCGGGTCAGTCAAACATGGAAGGGCAAGGCGTTGTTTCGATGGACCATCAGCGGTACTACAACGGGGGCAAGGGAAACCTTGTCAATACGATGAAAGATGCGAAAAAGGCCCACCTTTATAAGCACCTTAAGAACGAAAAAGGCGAATGGGTCGTTCGTGATGATGTCAAGATAACGTTCAGAAAGCGAAGCGGCGGACTGACCATCGGATACACAGGTTATGGCGGCACAAGCCATATCGGCCCTGAGCTTCAGTTCGGTCATGTTGTGGGTGATTATTACGCCGAGCCGGTGCTGCTCATAAAGACCGCCTGGGGCGGCAAGAGTCTCTTTAAGGATTTCCGTCCTCCCAGCTCACCAGGGACGGTGGGACACTTTTACAAGCTGATGCTGGAAGATATCCATAAGGCCCTCGATAACATGGAAAAGAATTTTCCTGATTTGGCCGGCCGGGGGTACGAGATTGCGGGCTTTGTCTGGATGCAGGGCTGGAACGATATGTGCGAACCCAAGGCAATACCGGAATATGATAAGAATCTAATCAACCTGGTAAAGGACCTGCGTAAAGAATTCAAGTCGCCTAATCTGCCCGTTGTTATTGGGGAGCTCGGCAATGGGGGCCCAAAGGCCAGCGGGAATATGGCGGCTTTCAGAAAGGCGCAGAAGAAAGGCGCCGAGCAGATCGAAAGGAGCGCCTTTGTCATTACCCACAACTTCTGGCGTGAGCCTCAGCAGTCACCGAATGTAAACCACGGTCACCACTGGTGTGGTAATGCGGAGAGTTATTTTCTCATCGGTGATGCCCTGGGTAGGGGGATCATAAAGGTTATCGAGGGGAAGGATTCGAAGAGCAAGGATTAACCATTCTCGAATTAGCCTGCAATCACCCCGCCCCCAGGCGTAGTTCGCCACAGTCATATTATCTACCAGAAATGACGTCTCGCAAAAGCATGACCGGAGCCGGATTTAAGATATCGTTCGAACGCATCGGCTTTTTGGTCATCAGAAAATTTTATTGCAACGACGAGTTTCCAAGGCTTGAATGCTTCTGTATAGGGTGACTTACCGGCATTGTGCTCCTTAATGCGTTTTGTAAGATTACTGGTGAGTCCAACATATCGCTTTTCGGGCAGGCTAATGCTTTCAAGAAGATAGACATATTTCATTAGTGTGTGCCTCTGGTTAAGTTTGGAAGTTAAGTATTGAAAAAGCCCTACTTCGCTCTGCTTCGCTGAAGCTGCGCAGAGCTACGAAGGACATCCTGCGTAGCTCGACTTTGGTCGAGCGAAGCAGGATGGAGGCGGGGGGATTCGAACCCCCGTCCCGAGATGTTTCAAGACAAGCGTCTACATGTTTAGTCGTTTTATTATTTTTTCGCCTCACCAAAAGCCAAACGACAGGCTCTTGGCTCGACTATTTCGGGAAATCTTACCGAAGCCGGCCCGAACAACCGGCTCGGCCAGCCTGCTATTTGACGCCCTTACCAGACCCACAGGCAAAATCAGGCAGGACGGGCCGCCAAATTAGGCAGCCATTCGCAACTGATAGTTGCCAATTAAATTTGTTGCCGGATGATTAGCCAGGCCAACCGGCGTCCTGGACATGCAACTTGGCTCTCCGCCATCCGGTCGAAGCCGTTCGCCCCCGTATTTACTTTTCAAAAGAGCTCACTTTTTCGAGATAGTTTTCTTAGCTGTTTTTTTCCGCACCGTCTTCTTCCCGACACTTTTCTTCGTTTTTGGTTGTACAATTCTGAAAACGGGAATAGACAGCGAAGGTAATCCCATTCGAGTAACGGTATTTTGTACAAATTCCCGCCAGTATGGCCAAGCATTATAAATTCCATTTAAATTCGCAAATTGCTCAAACCCTTTTTGAGTTAGCCCTTCAAAGTTTTCTATTTTGTAAGCTAAAAGAAAAGAAGCATCGATAAAAATAACTGGTTTTTGAGTTTTACTTTCAGTAAAAGCTTCAAAGTGGAATTTCGCTGTAACAATAACGTAGCCATTTTTCTTGTCAACCTGCACTTCAGTTGAATGCTTGATATCATATGCTTTTTTACCTAATGTGGCTTCCGGCGTTTGATCGCATTTGCAGTTTATTAAGCGGACATCCTTTAACTGTACTCGGTCAGAAACCAATAGACCAGCAGTAACCTTGTTTTGCCTTTTTAAAACTCTGGTTTTAACCTTTTTTTTTGCCATGATTTAAGCTGCCTGAGATAACTCTTTTTGTTTCTCCTCATTAATCTCTTTATATTCAGATTGTTGTATTGTAAGTTCTACCGCCGGAGCCCATTGATTAAAGGTGGTGTTCTCGAGTATGCTATCGATATCAAGTGGAACAGCGGACACCGCCAGCTTCGAATCAAGTGCATACAGAAGATCAGCTACAGTTGTGAGTCGCATATTTTGGTCGCCACTCAGGAGTTGCGTTATATTACTTTTACTAACGCCTGCAAGTCTCGAGAGTTCTGCTTTGCTAATTCTCCTTTCCTCCATGACCTTACAGATACTCTCTGTGATTTCAAAAATTAAGTCCTCACGAAAATAGAGTTTTCTACCTTCTTCGTCAGAAGCAAGTTTTTGTATGAAGGTCTCGGCCATAACAGGTACCTCACTTTTTGTTATTGTTTTAATAATGAAATGTGTTCTTTCATTATCTCTTCGGCCCGTTCAATCTGCCGTGGCGGCGTATCGCCGGTTTCCTTCTTGAATCCGTGTGTAAGCAGCCAAGCTTTCCCTAACCGAAAGCAGAGAACGCGAACTTTGGGATAAACCTTGAATTCATATATCTTCCCACGAAGCTTCCTGAACCTTTCAGTATTGTAAATTCTGCCAACATGTGCAATGTGATGAAAAGATTTCCACAGCTTTGCTTGGTCTGATTTTTCCAAATTTTCAATGAAATCCTTGGCCGGCCTGCTGCCGTTTACTCGACGCGCATAAGCTACAATAGCGCATGGTCCCTTAACTAAGCGATCCTCTCTAAAGTCTATTACGACTTTATTCGTCATTTGTTTGGCAACAGTTTAATTATAACTTAACTTTTTGCCTAAGTCAATGCCAATCTATAAAAATTAAAAAATACATTCTGAATCCCTACATTATTGCAAAACCTGGCAAAAAGACATACATATAGCATTTCAAACCGGTGAACCTACTATATATGGGTATTTTTCAGCTCAAAGAATTTTTCATAATTTTACAAAAGTCTGTGAGATTCTCTCTTGTAAGAATCAAGATTCAGCAGAATTTAGTTTGCTATAACTTACATATGGATAGGTCTTACAAGCCAAACAGTAGGTGTATTATATCGTTTACTACGCCGGATTGCAACAAAAGTTTATTTTTGGCCTGTTTTTCCCCGCAACACACCGTCAAACGGGCATTCCTGTAATGTAGGACCGGAGTCTGTTACATCCGGCCGTTGAAGAGGGTTTTTATTTCTTCTTCTGAAAGCGCCCGGTCGTAAAAACGGACTTCATCAATGATACCGGTTGCTGCTACATTTCCCGGCCTGGCACCAATCCATAAGGGCTCTTTATTTACAGGTAATTCACCGGACGGCTCTTCCTGGCTGTCAAGCTTGCCGTCAATATAAAGTTTGATTAATTTGCCGTCATAAACTTCAACAACATGATGCCACTTGTCATCGGTGATTGGTTTTTTCCCGTACAGCCTTTCCTCGTAGGCCCCATCTTTGTCGTGCCACATTACGTTTACCGGGCCTGCCATATCCACCCAGATATCGACTCGCCTTCCAGCTCCTATGTCTGGAAATTCAGGGCCATTTTTCCAGATAATGTAATGATAATCATACACATCCTTGAGTTTTGTCCAGACGGAGACGGTGAAATTGGGAGAATTGAAAAAATCTTCGTGCTTTACACTCACATAGCCCCGGCCATTGAACTGAAGTGCTTTTCCACGTTTTCCTTCAACCCACTTCAGGCCATCCTGAATTTCTCCGTGATTTTTTCCGACGACATTTTTTGCAATCCCGCCTTTTCCTTCGTCGAAGCTCCAGTAACCCTTTAGTCCGGCTATTTTACCGATTTTGGGACTGACGGTCTGACAGCCCGCGACCAGGCATAATGCAATTGTCAAGATACAGGTTTTCTTTTCATTCATCATGTTTACTCCTTTCTCTGAAGTTTCTGCCGACTTTTCTACAAGATACACAAATTTATACAAAACAACCGATTAGAACTATTGTCTTGTTGCGTTTTCCTCTATCTTGATTATAATATGACTATTCTTTGTATACCGCCAGCGAAAATGATGATTTTTCGCTGGTTTTTTAAGAAGTGATTTTGGCTGCAAGGTTTCTGGGCCGCTTTTATAATCGAGAGATAAACTATATGGACCCCGTTAGAAATAACACGGCAGGTCGTACACCCTTGCGCTCTCGAAGATTTTCTAACGGGGTGGACCTATCTATTGTTATACCGGCACTTGAAGAAGGTAAAAAGATTGGACGGGATGTCGAAGCGGCAGCGGCGTTTTTAGAAGGTAATCATTTGGCGGGAGAGATTATAGTCGTCGATGACGGCAGCACAGACAACACCGCCGAAGCTGCGAAAAATGTTGAAATTTTCCCAGGCGCAACACTGAAGGTCGTCCGTTATGAGCACCATCACGGCAAAGGTTACGCTGTTCGCAGAGGCATAAAAGAGACGAGCGGTGAATACGTGATGTTTGCCGACAGCGGATGTTGCGTGCCCTACGAAGATGTTTTGCGCGGGCTTGAGTTACTGAAAAGTGGAGCGTGTGATATAGCGCACGGCTCGAGAAAAATGGAGGGATGTCATATTCAGGAAAAGCAAAGTTTGTATCGGCGAATTTGTTCCAGGATTTTTCACTGGTTTGTCGTTTACGGTATGAAAATACCCGCTGAATTCACCGATACGCAATGCGGATTCAAAATATATCGGGGCGATGTCGCACGAACATTATATGGACAGTGTATCACCGATGGATTTATGTTCGATGTGGAAATCATAATGCGGGCCCAAAAAGAGGGTTACCGGATAAAAGAATTTCCCGTCGACTGGAGTTGTGACCGTGACAGTCGGCTATCACCGACGCGGAGTCTTTGGCGTGTCCTTTTTGAGCTGATAACTATTAAGCGGATTATGGCTAAGAAATAAAGGCCTTTCCCTGACCCCGGCGAATTGAGATTAGGAGGAAACGATGAAAAGATTAGGATTTAGTGCTGTCATTCTGGTGGGTTTTTGTACGTCATCTTTAGCCTTGGAATTATACGTGGCCCCCGACGGTCACGACACCAACCCCGGCACGAAAGACCGGCCGTTCGCCACCCTTACTTGGGCCCGCGACGCAGTGCGCCAGATAAAGAAGACCTCGAAAGGGCCTATCACGGTCTACCTTCGCGGCGGCACCTATTACCTGGATGAGCCGCTGGTCTTTACCGCCAAGGACTCGGGCAGCCGCGAGGCGCCGGTGCGTTTCGCCGCCTATGAGAAGGAAAAGCCCGTGTTGAGCGGCGGGGTGAAGCTCGATTTGACCTGGAGGCCGTACCGGGACGGAATCTTCCAGGCGGACGTGCCGGCGGTGCAGAAGGGCAAGCTCACCTTTACGCAATTGTTCGTCAATCCGCCCGGGGCGGAGCGGCAACACCTGGCACGCTATCCCAACTTCGCCGGGGATTACCGCTATAACGGCCCCGGCTGTAGCACCGATGCGCTCAGCACCGAGCGAGTCAGACGATGGAAGAATCCCACGGGCGGCTTTGTCCACGGCTTGTCCAGCCACCGGTGGGGCAGCCTGCATTACCGAATTACAGGCGTGGACGAGAAGGGCAATCTGAAGCTTGAGGGCGGCGACCAAATCAACCGCAACTCATCATTGCACAAACAGTACCGGTTTGTCGAGAACATCTTCGAAGAACTGGACGCCCCGGGCGAGTGGTACCTCGATACCAGCAAGGGCGTTCTGTACTTTATGCCGCCCAAGGGCGTGGATATTGCCAAGGCCCGTGTGGAGGCCGTGGTGCTTAAGAAGCTCGTCGAGTTTCGCGGCTCGATAGATAAGCCGGTGCGGAACATTCATCTTCGCGGCCTGACGCTGACGCATACGACCCGCACCGTACTGGAGAAATACGAGCCACTGCTCAGGGGAGACTGGTCGATTGTCCGTGCCGGGGCGGTGTTCTTCGAGGGTGCCGAGGACTGCTCGGTAACGGACTGCTTCTTTGACGCCGTGGGCGGCAACGGTGTGTTCATCAGCAACTATAACCGCCGGATTAAGGTCGCCGGCTGTAAATTCACCGAGGCCGGCGACAGCGCCATTTGTCTGGTTGGTGACTTCAATGCGGTGCGCAGCGCATCAACGTGGCAGAACCAAATCGCTGACCCTCCAGATAAAACCGTCGGCCCGCGCACGCCGAACTACCCGGCCCTGTGTGTGATACACAACAATCTGGTCCGCAACATCGGGCTCATCGGCAAGCAGACAGCCGGCGTGTTCGTCTCAATGGCCGCGGAGATTATTGTCAGCCACAACACAATATACAACATTCCGCGGGCGGGCATTTGCCTTAACGACGGCACCTGGGGCGGGCACCTCATCGAATACAACGACGTCTTCGAGACGGTGCGCGAGACCGGCGACCATGGGCCTTTCAACTCCTGGGGCCGCGACCGACACTGGGGCTCACGCAGCGAGCTGATACGCTCCATCTGCCAGCTCGATAACTTCAAGACCACCATCGTCCGCCATAACCGCTTCGCCCACCGGGGCAGCCACTCCTGGGGCATCGACCTCGACGACGGCTCTTCCAACTACCACCTCTACAATAACCTCTGCCTGGGGATGAGCTTCAAGCTGCGCGAAGGTTTTTTCCGCCTGGTGGAGAACAACATCTGCGTCGGCCCCACTCCGCCGGGGCTCCACGTGTGGTACCAGGGCTGCGACGACGTAATCCGCCGTAATATCATCGTCAACACCAAAGGCACAGACATCTATGAGTTCATCAGGTGCAATCCTACCTACGCCAGGCAGTTTGACTACAACCTGTTTTATAATTATAAGGGTGAGCCGACCGTTCGGCTGAGAGCAGGCGCCCCGTCACCTTTCAAAGAGCTGATGTCGTTCGCCGAGTGGCAGGCGCAGGGTCTTGATGTGTACTCGGTATTTGCCAATCCGCTGTTTATCGAACCGGCCAAGGGAGACTATCGCGTCCGGCCGAATTCACCGGCGCTGAAGCTCGGCTTCAAGAACTTCCCTATGGATAATTTCGGCGTCCTCAAGCCCGAGTTTAGGGCCGAGGCACAAGAAGGGCATCGGCGTTTTGACCAGACGATCAGAGAATCAGGGGATTAGGCAACCTGATAACCTGCTATCCTGATAATCTGGCAGGTGGCTCGCTTTCCTTCCAGGGGCCGAAGTGCAAAATCCTGTCTTTTTGTGTCTCTTCGCCCCCATCTTCCAGTACAATCATAGCCAGTGTATCCGGATGGTTCGAGCAGTATTCTTTGACCTCATCCGGGTTCATAACCATAAAGGTGGTTGAAAGGGCATCGGCGGTTGCGGCATCAGGGGCACAGGCCCAGGCGGCGCGTTTGCCCTCAACCGGCCGAGCCGTGCGGGGGTCGATGATGTGCCGGCCCTGCTGCAAACCTGAGCCGCTCAGGGCCCGGCCCTGCAAATGAAGGCCGGCTAAGGTCTGTTTGCGGTTAAGGGGATTGCTTAACGTCAGGGGCCAGCCCTTTGTCTGCCCCCGCTGCTTCGTTTTTGTGAAGCAAAACGGCGGCGGGGCGTCCAGGGCCAGAACCGAACTATAGCCCCCGTGAATCACAGCGGTATCAATACTCCAGTCGCGCAGCAGCTCAGCCATCCGGTCAACCGCATAGCCCTTGCCGATGCCGCCGAGGTCAATTTGCACCGGGTTACTTGGCACCTGCACCGTGTGCTCGGCTTCGTCCAGCTCAAGAAAGTGTATGCCGGTACGCTCACGGGCAAGATTGAGCTGCTGTTGCGAAGGTGTGCGCATGGTTTTATCCTCGTTAAGCCAACAGCCCAGCAGCGACCCAATGGTAATATCAAAAGCCCCGTTGGTTTCGTCATAAATCCGAGTGCTAATCTGCAGACATTCGAACGCGGCCAGACCAACCCGCAGAGACCCCTTGGGGGCGAGGTTGTTAATCCGGGAGATGTCACTGTTTTCGATGAATCGGCTGAGTTCGGCCTCGAGCCGGTCAAGCTCATCGAAAGCGGCCTGGGCCGCCTGTTGGGCGTAGCGGGCATCCTCGTGCAGGATGATGACCTCAAAAGTGGTCGCCATTGCCTCGTGGGAAAAACGCTGCATTCCGGGGATTGAATCCCAATCGCTCTTGATAAAGCAAATCTCTTCTTGCGGTTGATTCATTTTTCACCTGCTGTCTGTGGTTGAATAGATTGTATCTGCCGTTGGAAGCGGTCCCACAATACGTAGCCGCGTAATTCGATTTGCGGGCGCAATTCTATGTACCTGTCAAACAGAGACACATACGGATTGCGCTTGGTTGGAGGGCTGAATACACTTAACTTTTTCATAAGGGCCGGCTGAACCTTGGCCGAAGCAATAATGACGGCAGCAGGCGGGGTGACGTTATCAACCTCGGTCCAATAACCAACATTGGGAAAAGAACGCAGGTACCAGGGCAGCGGCCAATAATCTTTGCCGGGGCAAATCACGTGAATTATCATTTCGCGGCCATTAGGGTCAACCTCGGCTATCTCTTCCACTCGCTGCGCTATGGTAAAAACGTCCGTAGTCGGATGGGCGTAAACGTATGGACTGCGATTGTCTGCGTAGAACTTGTAACTGCCTGAATATGCCTGCCAGGTGAGATGCACTCCACCGGCAACCAACAGCAAACTGATAAATGCCCGGGCCAAAACATTTGGCGCCAGCCTTACTATTGCCACGGCCCCGACACCGGCCAGCAGAATCATACCGTGCAGGAACCCCAGCAGACACCAGGGAGTTTTATATCGGATTACCGAATACAGCACGGTCATTATGAGCGTGTAAAAGCCGACGAACCTGAGCAAATGAAAATCAACACCAGATAAGCCCTTTCTCGTCATAGCAACTATGAAGCCCACCACAGCTAAAAAGACGATAAGGGCTTCGCTCCAGATTGGCCCTGCGCCGTATCCGGAATAGATGAGCATTTTGAGGTAATAATACCAGGGGTGAATATGCAATTGGTTTTGACTGGCCCGGCTGAAGTAGGTCGCATAAGTTCGAACCGAATCCCAGATTCCGTTTAGGTTAGTGAGAAACGATGAGTAAAACAGAGCTGAAACTACTACAGCGGCCGCAACCACTGCGATGAAATGCGAGGGCTTTACTGCTCGGATGACCTTGATAAAACCGCCGGAGCCGTTCCGTCGTCGGCTCTGCAGCAAAAGTGTAAGCACCAGAGCCAGCAGCATCGAGTCGAAAGCAATGATGAATGTTTCTTTGGTCGCGTGCGCAAGGCCCAGGAACACCCCCGTCAGTAAGGCCCAGGTGATGTTTTTGCTCCGGGTATAGCGGTAGCCGCAAGTAATTGCCCCGAAGGTGAAACAGACCAGGAGCATTTCCTGAATGTAGTAGCGACTGTAGAAAACCATAGCCGGTGAGATAGCGGTCAATACGGCGGCACAAACCGCGGCGGTCCGCCCCAGGCCATCAATCATCAGCAAAAGCAGCAGCACCAGACACACCCCGAAAAAAACAGGTACGATGCGCAGGGTGAACTCACTGAGGTCTTTGAATTCGTAAGTTCGGCTCAGCCAGGCGGGGATTAAAGTAAAATAGTTAAGCGTCGGGCCGTGGTATTCATCGGGGTTATAAGTATAGACACCTTCTTCAAGCAGTTCTCCGAACTTGTCGGCGTGAACCGCCTCGTCGCCGTGCATGGGGCGCTGCTCCAGCAGCGGCAGGCGCAGCGCGATAGCGGCAATTGTCGCGGCCAAAATGAGGACGCAACATTTTTTTGACCATTTCATCCCGTTAGACATATATGGATATTGACAAGTTTTTTCCTTAGATGTAGCTATTTTTTTATCTTCGGAATGTCTAACGAGATTCATATCGCGGGTTTGCCGAAAACTTCGACCTCGATATAGTGGTTCAAATCGTTGCTGGTATTGCCATAGCTGTAAAGGCGGACATAGCGGGCGCGGGTGCTCCTGGCGTCGATAAGTTTGCCCTCGTTAGTTTCGGTATAATGCATATCTTTGCCGACTCCCAAGCCGGCAGAGTTGTCAATGTCATTGTTGAACAGGGTCGTAACACCCGTGATAAAATCAGGGTCATTGGTAACCTGCACCACCACATCAAAATAAACGACGGCCTGCTTATGGTAATGCCAGAACAGAATGGCGTATATGTCATACTCGGCTTCGAGGTCGATAGTAACGCTTTGCTTAAAAGGGCCTAATTCAACATAGCTGCCGTCAGCGGCTTCTTTGTCTCCGTCGGTTATCATTTCGAGCTCGCCGATGATTGGCAGGTCGTCGGTGCTGCTCACGGGTTTTTCGAAGGCGACATTTTTTGTTCCAGCGGGAGCTAAAAACGGCGCGCGGTCTCTGCCCAGCGGTTTTTCAAGATTAAGCACCGTTGTATCCTGCGGCGTGCCCACGAACATCGCTCTGGGCAGCTTGATATCGATAGGCACCCAACCTGCACCCGGAGATTTTTTGCAGGAGGGAACAAAGCACAGGGACGTTGCAAACAGAACCAGGACACAGACCTTTACAATTGCACTAAAACCTTCTTTCATCATTTCTTTTTAACCTCAAAATTCTGCATTACTGACGATACATTATTTTTCAGCAAACTACGTCGCCGGTGGCGACCCCGACTCAATCAGAACAAGTATTTTATGTTACTTAGACGAACTTGTCAAGCCGCCCACAAAGTTATTTTTTTCTTTTCTTTACCCGGCGCTTTCCCTGGTAAAGTCAAACAAAGCAGGGATTCGGGAATACCGAATCCCTGCCTTACTAAATCATTCCGATTTTAAGCAGCTTTTTATAAACTTTAGCTCTCAGTCGCTCTTTTCCGTGCCTGGTGCCTATTCGGACGGACTTTCGGCTGGGGCCGCAGCCATCGCGAGCACTTTCGACTCAAGCCCCGCCTTGGCAAGGACATAATAGAGCACCGCGCCGACGATAAAGGCCACCAGCGGTGCTGCCGGGATGTTGGCAAGGCCGACCAGTGGGGCCATTCCAACGATAAAGCCAACCACCCAGGAAATCCAGCCCGCCAGGTTCCAACCGGCACGAGGACCCGCCCACTTCTTGCCTGCCATCAGGTAATCAACCATCATTGCACCACAGACCGGACCAAAGGCCGCACCAATGACGAAGAAAACACTCTCGACGTCTCCTGCCCAACCAGTTACAGCAAGGAAAACACTTACAGCAGTTCCGACGCCGACCGAAACGAAAGGATTCACCTTTGGCAAGGTCGTCTTGAAACTGTTGGCCGCGATGAACGACGAGAAGCAGGCCGGCGGGAATGCAGCCACTGCCAGCAACAAGCCCAAAGTCTTACCAGCGCCCGGCGAACCCATTACCCTACTCATAAAATCAACGTCTGCCGTAATGAGACCATACTTCCCGCTGGCACCAAACGCCCCCGCCGCGATCAGGATTGCGGCACCGCCCGCAACGATAGCCGCCAGAGTGATGCCAACCAGGCCGCCCATCCGGACGTTTTTCTCATCCTTGTTGTTCATCCCGAAGTCCACACCCGCTGCTCCGGCTGTGGCAAAGAATCCTACGATATAGGTTATGCACAGGGCAATTACGCCAAAAACACTCAAGCCAACAATCGGGCCGCCCTCCGTAACACCAGCCGCTACAAGCTTCTCCGCCTCGAAGTCTCCTATTCCACCAATAGTTTTCGCTATCATTATCACCAATATGACTAACGGAATTAGAGGAAGAAAAGTAGCTACTTTGGCAACGTACTGGATGCCTTTCAACCCGACGAACGCTGCCATGGCCGCCCAAATGATGGCGATGATTATCTGGGCTGCCGTACTACCGCCAAAAAGCGGCGCCAACGCCATCGATGAAAAATATGCATTGACACCGAGCCAGCCAAATTGCAGTACTCCCATCAGAAACCCCGGCATCAAAAACCCGCCTTGCACGCCATACGTTGAGGTCCCAACGACATACAGCGGCAGACCCGTTTTCATCCCGAAAAGGCCGGGAACCAGATAGAACAGAAAGTGGCATAGCAGGGCGGCAACAACCAGCCCAAGTAAGGCCACGCCAAGACCCTGGCCCAGCACCCCGCCCGGCGTGTCCGTTCCCCCGCTGGCCATCTTGTTCCAAAACACGAACCACAGGAAAATACCCGCGTACGTCGGGGCCGTGTTCTTGTACCAGGGCGCCCGATTCTCCATCGGATTCGGCTTGGCCATACTTACGTAATCCGGCAGTACTCCATTACTCATAATTCGTTCTCCTAAATAAACAATCTCGATTATGTTATCCCGGCACGCTGCCGGGTATTTACGCAATATAACACTTGCACCGTTGATTCACCAGTTTTTTAATAATCATCCAGAGAAGTATTTTACTACAGAACAAAGGACTAATCCGGCTGTGGGATTTCGGTTCTCTTGCCATTATTCATTGCTGATTCGTGGGCACATATCCCCGCCATCGTCCAGTTTGCAGCGGTTTTTGCATCGACCGCAGAGGCCCGGCTTTCAATAATCGCACGAATAAACTCGTGGGCCAGATGGGGATGGGAGCCGCCGTGTCCGGCTCCTTGAATAAACGATGTATGTTCGTGTTCTTCATCATAGACGCCCGCCCCTGTGAAAGGAGCTATCTCTTTCGGCAGCAGGTGCCCATAATCCGGGACCTCTACCCGCTTGGCATATTCATAGCCGGAATAAACCACCGGTCCCTCACCGGCAACCTGCTCCCATTCAAATGAAAGTTTCGTGCCATACACATCAAAACTCTCTCTATACTGTCGAATCGTATCAAAGAGCGACCTGGTTACCTCGCAGGCAAGGTCAGAATCGGCGAGTTTCAGGATAGCGGTTTCAATTGCAAAAGGCGAATTGTAGCGCTTGATATAATCTTCTGCAATTACTCCTGAGCCATAACAGACGAGTGATTCCACCGGCTTTTTCGCAAGGCAGAGCAGCGGACTGACAGCGTGGGTCGCATAGTGCATCGGGGGGAAGCCGTACCAGTAATCCGGCCAGCCCGGCAATCCCATATTCTGCTGATGCGAACCCCTTAAAAACTGAATCTTGCCCAGCTTGCCCGATTCAACCAGCTCTTTTGCATAAAGAAATTCGCGCGTATATACAGCCGTCTCCATCATCATATACACTTTGCCGGCCTTTTTCCTTGCCTTTGCAATTTCGAGACAATCTTTCACGGTCGTAGCCATTGGGACCGTACAGGCGGCGTGTTTGCCTGCGTTTAGAGAGGCAAGTGTCATCCAGGCATGGTCGGCTATGGGCGAAACGACGTGGATAGCGTCCAGCTCGTCAATGCTTAAAAGGTCTTCAAATTTGGTAAACCGTCTTTCAACGCCAAACTGGTCGCCAATTTCATTCAGGTGGTCTTCAGTCCTCTGGCAAATAGCATAACATTCAGCGTCAGGATGTCTTTGATAGAGAGGAATGAACTCGGCTCCAAAACCGAGCCCGACCACAGCTACTTTTACCTTTTGCATCAGCTCTTTCTCCTTTCCTGTCCCTCAAGACTCCAGACTCAAGTCTTGGGTCTTGGGTCTTGCGTCTTGGGTCTTGCTATTCGCTCATTCGAGCTCGGATTACCAGGTAAATATGCACAATTGCAACCAACGCAAACAGTAATGCGCTGTAACGGTGCAGTTCTAAAAGCAGTTCCTGCCAATAGGTTCCGAAGAGCGTGAACATACTCGAAACCATCGATAAGATTAACGGCAATGCCAACACGACAATCAGCCAGAAGGTTATTTTCTGCCCGAGACGGGATTTCCCGGCAGGAATGTTATTGGCTGTTTTCAGCCGGATAATACGCTTCAAGATTCGCTGCAGCCCCGGCCAGTCGTTTTGATTGAAGCGGTGATGGCACGCCCACATCACAGCCAGAATCGCCACGCAGACTGCGAAAACTCCTCCAGCGGTAGTCTGCAGCATTATCCAATAACCGGAAACAGGCTTTCCCAAGACCACCGCTGCATAAAAGCCGTTAACTGCCAATACACAGAAGCAAAGTAACGCCAGCAGATAAACCAGCTTCTTAAAAACGCCCAGGAGACTTAACTTCTGCTCCACGAAAAGCAATGTAAAAAGATGAACGAGCCTTCTTAAAATTTGCCCGGGCCTCCACCCACATTCCTTGCAGCATGGAAAAGCTATACAGCATACAGCAATACCCACAAAAGTAACTACGAAACCGATTATAGAAACTATACGAAACATATTACTTTCTCAAGCTTGCTCGCCTAATCTTCCTCGGCCAGCACCTTCACAACACAGGCCAGGGCTTTAAGTCCATACAACAACAAAACCACACCAATAAGTCCACATGAGCCGAGAGCAACAACCTTCAGCCACGGACGAAATACAAACGAAAAGGCAAATGCCCAGGCATAAACGGCATTGATGTCCTGGAATTCGACCATCTTTTTAACGGAATCCCGTTCGGAGACAACAGGAGAGTCCACGGCAACTTCGCCGAAAAAGAAAGGTCCATCTGTCGAATGGCAATCCTCACAGCGGCGAACGCCCAATGACTGCGCAGCGGGCCGAACATCGTGGGCTATCGCCCAGGAGTAAGGCCGCGCCGCCTCGTGCCAGGACGCTTCAAGTTTGCCTTCTTCAGTTATACGATACAATTTCCCGCCACAAATGTACACCGGTTCACCTTCGTTGGTTTGTTCTTTCAGTAATTTCAACACCGCTTCTATTTGCTCTGGTTTAAGTGGTCTCCAGCCGTTTACTGTCTCGGTGCTTTCCACTTCCAGTTCGAGGACATCTACGGCAGCTTCTCTTATCACCTCCGGCATAAGTGGCGTAACGGTCTTATCCTTCATCCGGCCCCAGAAGGCAGGCCAGAGCATCTTATGCGGGGCGATTTTGCCGTCCCGGCCTTTCACAAAGACCGGCGCCGCTATGTGCGGCAGTTCCAAATCAACGTGATGTATGTCGTGAAGACCGAGCTTATGAATTCTGGCGGTCTTGACCAGGCCTGCTTTTTTCTCCGGCCAGTTCCCCGAATGACACGCCGTACACGTCAGCTTCTCAAAGTGCACCAGCGGAATGCCCGGATGTTTCGGTACAGGCGCGCCCAGACGTCCCGTCATGTGACAGCCTTTGCATGACAGTGTAGCTGCCGACCCGTTTGTCGAGTCAGACGCTTCGTCTCCATATCCACGGGTGATGTTGTGGTCAAGGCCATGACGGTGGCAATCGACACAGGCCAATCCAGCGGCCAGGTGCACATCTTCATCGCGGGTCCACTCCAACTGTCCAGCCCTTGCTATGTCCTGCGTGGAATGACAAAAATAGCAGCGGTTGGCCGGCGGCCTGCGAACGATATCGATGAATACTTCATCGGCTTGATTAAACCTGCTCTTATCATAGCTGACGGTTATTGGGATTTCATCTAACTCAGGGTCGAAGAGTTCCGGCAGAGATACAACGGCGCCTTTTACCTCCGCAAACCCGCAGCTTCCGGTGGGCACCCATTTGTAGTTCTGCAGGACCGCCTGCAGCGCAGCGTCGCTTTGGTCCTGGCTGCGGTCGGCGTTATGGCAGGCCAGGCAGTTGATTTCATAGCTGCCGGCAACCTCCCCTTTGAGAATTGCCTGCATATCTTTATCATCGGGTATCTCACCGTAGTTGCCCCCGGGCAGATGGGTGCTGAAGTGTTTTAGAAACGGCCAGGGGGTGATACCGACCTCTGCCGGCTTAAATGTACCCGGCCAACCCCGGCCCGAAATGGGTATCTGCGTGCGGGTCTCAGAATCCACCAGGACCCAGGGCTCACCCGGACGTCCCGCCGGGGCATTCGGGTCAGCGGAATTAAAATGCCAGCCCCCACTAATAGTTTTGTAGGTATGACACTTGCCGCATGTCTGGCGCAGAGAAAAAGGCTGTCCGCCCGAGTCGGACTCATCGCCGGCCTTTATTTTTATTCCATCGCCGTCATACAGTGGAATTAGATGCACCGGAACTGTCCGGTTGCCATCGTCGCCGTCGCCCAGCAGTTTCCCCGCAGCGTGAGCGGGCAAGGCCGATACCAGCCAACAGCAAACGGCTGTTACTATCAATCCTTTTCTCAACGTACTATCAATCCTTTTCTCAACGTATGAATATTAAATAAAGACATCCCTGCCCCCGCTGCTTCGTTTTTGCGAAGCCCCTCGGTCTGCTTCCCAAGAAGCAGAGGGGCAAGCAAAACGGCGGGGGGTTACCTGAAATCTTAACCTAAACCTTAAAATCCTCCGGCTTGAAATTAAGTTTCTTACCCTCCTCTATAGCTTCGTTGGCCTTAAGCACCGCAACCGCCGTCTCATAGCCGACTTCACCCGGACAGTTCAGCTCGGCCTTGCCCCGAATAGCGTCGAAGAAGTTTTCCAGGTGGGGCTGATGAACCGGCTTGGTAAGTTTGCGCAAAAGCGGATGATAATGGAACGCTTTACGACCTGGGATAGAGGCGCCAATTTTCAGAATACTTCCGTCCTTTATCTCTTCAGGCATCTCGTACTCGCCGCCGATTAACTTCTTCCTGATGCAATCATTCCATCTTTTTAGCACCGCACTTTTCAGCACCGCGTCGTCCGTCTCCTTGATGTAGCGCTCCAGAAAAACCCAGCCGTTATTTTTCTCGGTGGCATACTCTGCTATCAACAGCGTGCCGACATCGCCCATAAAGGTTTCATAGTATGTACCGTAAGTACCCCAGCCGGTGGTATTGAGAACCTGGTAGAACGCCCGAACACTGCCTTGCTCTGTTTCATATTCGTAGATTGCCATCACGTTCTCATTGTGCTCGTATTTGTAGTAATCGTTGCCGCCGCTGGCCAAAACCGACGTCGGCTTCACGTCGCCGAGGAACCAACTGAAGATATCTATCTGATGCGAGCCCAGGTCGCCCAGCGGGCCGCCGCCGAATTTCTTATACCAGCGCCAGTTCTTCAGCTCATCCATTGAGCCGTAACCGTATTGCTCCAGCGCCGCTTTATCCATCCATATCTTCTTATTAACCGGCAGAAGAACTTTATGTTTCTCCACGCTTCGGTTCCACTGGGCGTTAATGTTCTTGACCTTGCCCAAAAGTTTATGCTCGCGTATGAGTTTCTCGGCGACCTGGTACCGCGGATTGCTCCTGCGCTGGTGGCCGATCTGCAAATATTTTCCCGTCCGCTTGGCCGTTTGGACCATTTTCTTAGCGTCTTCGAGATTATTTGACATCTCCTTTTCGCAATACACATGCAGGCCTGCTTCGAGGCAGGCAATAGTCATCGGAGCGTGCAGCCAGTCCGGCGTGACGATGATAGCCGCTTGAAGGTCCTTCTCTTTGTCAAGCATCTCCTCGTAGCTTTCGTATGGATTGGCATCGTGTTTGTAACCTCTTTTAAGCTGCCCTGAAATACGTTTCAGGCGATATGGAAAGATATCGCACACCGCCTTGAACCGAATGCCTTCGATGCCTTTCTGGTGGTCTGTCTTCTTACCAAGAATGGCTTCCATCAGTCGTTCGCACTGTACCCCCAGGCCGATAAGGGCAACGTTGATGTCATCCACTTTCTTGGCGACCTGCGGGTCTTCTTCTTTTTCTGGCGTCTTTGGAGCATCAGATTCAACGGTATTCGGTTCCTTTTCTTCTTCCTTGCCCTTGCATCCGCCAATAACAGAACCCAATCCCGCTGCGACCATTGCGCTGTCGCGCATAAACTTCCGCCGAGTTACTTCCTTGTTCTCTCCTATGGAGGACTTACGGACTTTATTCTCCATCGTTCATTTCCTTACCCGGTTAAGCAAAATCCTCGGGCTTGAATTCGAGCTTCCGGGCGGTTTCCACCGCTTCGTTGACCTTTAATACGGTAACAGCCGTTTCGTATCCGACTTTGGCGGGGCAGTTGAGCTCCGCCTTGCCGCGAATAGCGTCAAAGAAGTTCTCCAGGTGCGGCTGATGGTACGGCTTATCCATTCTCACCGGCAAATCATACTTCGCCACCGGCACCGTTTCACGTACATCCAGCACTGCGCCGCTTTCGGACTTTTCTTGCTTCCTGGCAGATTCGCTCAAGTATTTCAGCTTGACCCATTTGTCCCACTCAGGCACTGATGGTTCGCGGTAGACAGCGCTCCTGCCGGAGGCCTCGGATATAGCCAGTGTGCCCTCGTCGCCCATAAAGGATTCAAAATATCCCTGGCTGCTGTTGGTGGTTATCGTTTGATAAAACGCTCTGATGGTGCCCTGTTTGGTTTCATACTCATAAATGGCCATGACGTTGTCATACCACTCGTGCTCCTTCCAGTAGTCGATACCGCCACTGGCTACAATGGATTTGGGATTTGCGTCGAGGAACCAGCTATAAATATCAATCTGGTGCGAGCCGAGGTCCACGATGGGACCGCCTCCCAGTCCCTTATACCACCGCCAGTTCCTGAACTGCTCCATCGACTTGAAACCATACTTTTCAAGGGTGGCCTGGTCAATAGGGGCTTTTTTCGGCCAGAGCAGGTCCTGGCACGCCGCCTTGCTGCGGTTCCACTGTCCGTTTATTGTGGTAATTCTGCCCAGGAGCTTCGCTTCTTTTATAAGCTTCTCGTAGCAGTGAATATAGCGGGGATTGCTGCGGCGCTGATGGCCAATCTGCAGTAGCTTGTCGGTTTCCTTTGCCGCCTGCACTATTCTTCTGGCGCCTGCGAGAGTATTGGACATCTCTTTTTCACAATAGACGTGCAGCCCCGCTTTCAGACACGCAACGGCGTGGTCAGCGTGCCAGAAATCAGGCGTGGCAACTATCACCGCGTCGAGGTCCTTTTCCTTATCGAGCATTTCCTGGTAGTCCTCATAAGTATTCAGCTTGTGCCCATATCTGTCCAACAGTCGCGAAACTCGTCTTTGATTATAAGCCGTCCAGATGTCGCAGACCGCTTTGAAGCGAATTCCGGGTATCTTCAGGCAGGCGGTCATTAAGACCTGTCCCTGAGCTCCCGCACCGAGGAGGGCCACGTTTATATCATCTGCTTTTTTGCCGCTGGCTGTTTGTTCTGAAACCATCGGCGACAATACCAACCCCGCTCCGGCCGCAGCGGTGGAACGCAGGAAACTCCGTCTGTCTATTCCTTTTTTTGTTTTCTGATTACTCATTGCTACTGTGAACTCCATAAATTTAACAAACTCTTTTTAGACCTTTTCACGCAACCGCCCCCCTGTTTTCTTGCTTTCGCAAGAAAGCAGGGGGGGTCTCGGCACTACTATATTATCCTGCATTTTGAGGATATTGTCAAATTTGTCAAGCGGGCGTCTCAGATTTTCCTGTCCCGTCAAAATACATCCCGCTGACGATATATGGCTATTTTGCCAAAGGTTTTACTATTATGTTGCGAAACGCCACGGGGCCGTGGTTGCCCTGGAACATAATCGGGCCGGTGGCAGCTTCCCTGCCGGTCAGGGCGCCGCCCGTCGGGCCGGACATTTCGACGTTCTCGTGCAGCACCTGGCCGTTGAGTTCCACCTTGAGGAGTTTGGCGTTCTTTTTGCCACTGGCGTCGAACTTCGGGGCGAGGAACTCAATTACGTACTTCTGCCACTCGCCGGGCCTTTTGCAGGCATTGACACGGGGCGCAGCGGCACCGTAAATCCCTCCCATATCACCGCGGCCCATCTTTACCCTTTCCCAACTGTCCAGCACCTGTATCTCATATTCGCCCATAACGTAGATGCCGGAATTGGAACCCTTCGGCACCATCACTTCCAGCTCGATGCGGCAATCGCCGAAATTTTCTTTGGAGTACAAATCGAGACCGCTGCCATGGCAAATCATTTCGCCGATGCCCTTTTTGACGACCAGTCTCTTCGGGTCCTCGGTTGACACCGCTGCGACACCAACCTCCCATTTGCTCCTGCTCTTGTCGCCTTTGGCTTCCCAGCCATCGAGGTCCTTGCCGTTGAAAAGCACGACAGCGTCGTCGTATTTCGGCTTTAGGTTTCTTATTCGAATGTCCTTGAACTCGACGACCATCGGCGGGCCGGCGTGAATCTGCAGCGCAAGGATGCCTTCCCTTGCGGCACCCCTGCGGTCCTTGGGGTCGTCGGGGTCAGTCACGCGGTCATTGTCTATCAGCTCCATCGTCGGATACCCGTTGAGGTAATGCACTAAGTGATTGCCCTGGGCGATGATGGTGTATTCGTTCCAGTCCTTCATCTTGTAATAGCCGGCCTTCTTTAGGGCCTCGACATCAGAGACCTTGCCGATGACGTTCTTCTTGCCGGTCTTGTCGATGACCATTATGTCGCCGACGTTGACCAGCCAGCCGCGACCGGCCTCGTGGTAGAGGAAGCCGACCTTGCCCGGGTTGTTCTCGACCTCGGCCTGATAGCCGGAGATAACCCACTTTTTGAACTCCTTGCTGCGATACTGGATGCCGGAGTTACCGTTCTGGATGCGGAACTTGAGTTTTAGCTCGAAGTCTTTCAGTTTGCCGCCCCGCCAGACGATGAACGTATTCCCTCGTGCGGGTTTCTCCTTCGTTGTTTGGCCGTGAATTGCGCCGTCCTTGACCGACCACAGGCGCGGGTCGCCGTCCCAGCCGGTCAGGTCTTTGCCGTTGAATATCCATTGCCAGTCGGTCTGACCCAGTTCGGCCGCGGTCCGCTCGAAATACGGGACGCATTCGGCGATTTCGGGCATTGACTTTAGCCAGTTGTGTTCATACTCAATCGAAAATACGCCCTTGAAGTTCTGCCGCGCAAGCTCAGCCAGCATTGCCTTGACATTGCATTTTCCTGTCCCCCATATCACATCGTGTCCACCATCGATGTCCTTGAAATGCAGGCTGACGATATGACCTTTGAGCTTCCTCAGCGACTCGACCGGATTGAGACCCGACCGGAACCAGTGTCCCGTATCCGCACAGGCGCCGATTAGCTCGCTGCGTCCTTTGCAGACCTTGAGCACGGTGTCAGGATTCCAGTATCGTGATGGTTTGGGATGATTGTGGATTGCCACCTTAATCTTATATTCCTTGCACAGCTTTTCTATAATATCAAATGCATTCTCCGGCGGCTCCGAGACAATCGTCTCAATTCCCATCTCCCGGGCAAAGTTGAATACCTTTCGGCACTCGGCCTCGTTGTTTGGCAGCCCCACCACGCCGTAGTTTACAAGTTTCACGCCCGCCTCACGAAGTTTTTGCAACATCTCCTTCTTTTCCTGGGAGGGCATATTGTGATTGGTCTGTATATCCGGCTTTTCCTTGCTGAGTCGCTGACCCGGATAGGCCTCGATGTAGCGCAGGCCAAGCGCCGCCGTCTTGTCCACCGCTTCATAAAACGTAAAGCGATTAAACGTGTACGCCTGCATCCCCAGCTGCCAGTTTTCCCCGCCGCCCCGCCTTGCGTCGGTAGACGCGGGGGCAGGCTGGGCACCATAGGCTGCGTCCGGCCTGGGTAAGCAGCAAATACAGCAAACAGCCACCAACAAAACAAATTTTTGCCACAAAGGCACCAAGACACCAAGTTTTTTTAATTTATAATTTCTTCGTGACTTTGTGACTTCGTGGCTATTTTTAAATTTTGCCTCTCTGTTCATTTCTTTTTCTCCTGTGAATTGAATATGTTACTTTCCGGTTCCCTTTACTTTACAAGGTCCATCCCTGGCGATATTTGCGTTTTAGATATTTGTTCGCCTCAGGGGCATTGGTAACTTTCAGGTTCGGCCCATCCCAGTGCAACTTCTTGCCGACACGGGCTGCCATGTTGCCCAGCAGGATAGTCTCGGTCAACGGCCCGGAGTAGTCAAAGTTGGCCAGCGGCTTTGGACCGCCCTTACAGGCCCTGACCCATTCCTGGTAGTGGTTGACACCCCTCGGCAAAAACGGCTCGGGCGGCTTGAAGCCCTTCATTCTCGATTCAGGTATCAGTCTCGACCCGCCCATGTGCGGGGCAAGTATAGTGCCCTTTTCGCCGTAGTACAGTCCGCCCTGACCAGGCAGATTCCGACTTTCTTCAAGCTCTTTCGGCCGGGGCGGGCTGTTGGCACCGTCATACCAGGTAACCTTCACGGGGAGCAGCTCCCCCCTGGCAGGAAACTCCCATCGTACAACAGTTTTCTGAGGATAAGTCTCATTGTTAAACTCGCCGGGATGGGCTTCCACGCTCACCGGATAACCTAAGTCCAGTGCCCAAAATGTCGGGTCAATTATGTGGCAGCCCATATCTCCTAATGTTCCCGTTCCGAAATCCCACCAGCGCCGCCAGTTGCCCGGCAGATAACAAGAATGATATGGCCGCTCCGGCGCCGGGCCAAGCCACAGGTCCCAGTCAAGCCAATCAGGCACAGGCGGCGTATCTTTCGGCCGCGTGCCTCCGCCCCAGTTCTTGTTACTCCAGATGTCGACTCGCCTGACCTTGCCTATCACCCCCGATTTAATCATCTCCACAAACAGCTTCAGATAGCCCTCTGCATGAAGCTGAATACCCATCTGCGTCATCACCTTGTGTTTCCGGGCCGCCTCGGTGAGCTTGCGGACCTCGAAAACGTCATGCGCCAACGGCTTCTGGCAATAGACGTGCTTATTCATCTTGATTGCCATCATCGCCGCCACCGCGTGCGTATTATCCGGCGTAGATACCGTTACCGCATCGATGTTCTTGTCCTCCTTTTCCAGCATCCTGCGGAAATCGCGGTATTTTTTCACCCTGGGAAACTTTTTGAACGTGCCCGCTGCGTGCCTCCAGTCCACGTCGCACAGTGCCACTATGTTTTCTGTGCTGACCTGGCTTGAGTCGGATGCCCCCATACCGCCGATGCCGATGCAGGCGATGTTCAGTTTTTCACTCGGTGGGGTGCGGCCGATACCGCCGAGCACGTGCCGCGGAACAATCGTAAACACCGCAGCCGCTGCCGCGCTACCGAGAAACTCACGACGGGACAACTCCGATGTCTTGCCGGAAATCTTTTCTTTTTTCACTGCTCAACTCCTTACCCTTGCCAATTGCTCGACATCTTACACATCTCCGGTTCTGGCGGGGCGCAGACAATCACAAGGTCCAGCCCTGGCGATACTTGCGGTGGAGGAACTGATTGGCTTCAGGAACATTAGTAATCTTCAAATTCGGGCCGTCCCAGAGCAGACTGGTACGGGTTAGCTTCTCTTTTAGTTCCGGGCGCAGCGCGATGTTGCCCAGAAGTACCGCCTCGGCCAGTGGGCCTGCGTGGTCAAAATTAGAACCCGCAGGTTTGCCTCCCTTGCACGCATTTATCCATTCCTGATGATGGCCGGGCGAGCGAGGGATAACCTTAGGCGGTTTGCCAAATTCTTTCCTCTTCGATTCCGGTATCAGTGTGTACTCAAGCATTTTCCCCTTGTCGCCGACAAATAGAATGCCATTCGTACCTAAATGCTGGCCATCCTCTAATTCCTCCGGACGCGGCGGCCTTACTCCACCATCGTACCAGGTCAGTTTGACAGGTGGCATATCCCCGCGAGCACCGAAATGGTACGTTACCATCGACGCTACCGGAAATGTCTCTTTGTTGACCAGAGTACAGCTTGCTTCGACGCTGCTCGGGCATTTGAGCTTCAGTGCACGCCAGACAGGGTCGATACGGTGGCAGCCGATATCGCCAAGTGCACCGGTTCCGAAATCCCACCAGCCGCGCCACTTAAATGGCACATAAGCCGAGCTATACGGCCGCTGCGGCGCAGGCCCCAACCACAAATCCCAGTCTAACGTCGATGGTATCTCTTCTTTCCCGGTAGGCCTGTCAACACCCTGGGGCCAATACACCGCATTCAGTCCACGCAAAGGCCTGTCCGTCCAGATGTGGACTTCGCGCACCGGACCAAGCGCACCGGCCCAGATATATTCGCACATCAGCCGGGTTTCTGGGGACGCCTGCCCCTGGTTTCCCATTTGGGTGGCAACTTTGTACTCGCGGGCCGCCTTGGCAACCTCACGGGCCTCATACACCGAGTGCGTCAGCGGCTTTTCGCAATACACGTGCTTGCTTCTCTTGATGGCCGCTATCGACGCCACGGCGTGAATGTGGTCCGGCGTGGCGACTATGACGGCGTCAATGTTCTTATGCTCTTTGTCTAACATCCTGCGAAAGTCTTTGTATTTTTTTGCATTGGGATAACGCCTAAATGTCCCGGCTGCCCGACTCCAGTCCACATCGCACAGAGCGACAATGTTTTCACTGCTGACTGCTCCGAGGTCACCGGCCCCCTGACCTCCCACGCCGATGCCCGCTATATTGAGCTTCTCGCTCGGTGGAGTGTGGCCGGGACCTCCCAGCACATACCGGGGCACAATCACAAACGCCGCCGCTGCCGCTGCGCCGCCCATAAAATCACGCCGAGAAAACTTTTTCTTTTTCACAACTCAACTCCTCGTTTTATTTGTTAAGTGGCATGGGCTTCCAGCCCATGGAAACACGGCCAGGATGGCCGTGCCACACGTTTTATACATATCCGGCTACTCTCAAGCCCTCGTCTCGGCGAAGGCTTTCCGAGCCGCAGCCGGGCAGACAATCACAAAGTCCATCCTTCGCGATAGTCGCGGCGGATATACTTATTGGCCTCGGGCAAATTGGTAATCTTCATCTTCGGCCCGTCGTAATACAGCTTCAGGCCCTTTTCATACAACTTCTTGCCCATACGCACGGCAATATTGCCTAACAGAACCACTTCTGCCATCGGTCCTGAGACGTCGAAATTGGAACCAGCCGGCGGCCCGCCCTTGCAGGCCAGAAGCCATTCTTTGTGATGCCCGGGTGAGCGGGGTAGAATTTCCGGCGGCTTGCCATATTCGTTGCTCCTTGATTGCGGTATCAGCCTGTGGCCGAGCATCTTACCTTTGTCACCCACATACAGATTGTCATCGGCTCCGCCCATGCGCAGACCATCCTCCAGCTCCTTCGGCCGGGCCGGCATCAGTCCGCCGTCGTACCACGTCAGTTTGACCGGCGGCAAATCGCCTCGCGCTGGAAACTCGTAACGAACCATCGAAGCCAGAGGCGCGGTTTCAGAATTGACACCGCTGGAACAGGCCTCGACGCTTGTTGGGTACCCCGGTTTCAAGGCCCTGAAAATCGGAGCGAACTGGTGGCAGCCTATATCTCCTAACACCCCCGTTCCGAAATCCCACCAGCCGCGCCAGCTGAACGGCAGATAACAGGAATGATACGGCCGCTCCGGTGCCGTGCCGAGCCACAGTTCCCAGTTCAGTGTGGATGGCACTGACTGTTTTTCTTCGGGCCGCTCAAGCCCGCGAGGCGAGATTGGTCTGTTACACCAGGAGTGCACTTCGCGAACCGGACCAATCGCCCCGTCCCAGATAAACTCACATACCAGGCGGGTCTCTTTAGTCGCCTGGCCCTGGTTTCCCAGCTGGGTGGCAACCCCGGCCTCTCTGGCCGCCTCGGTAACCTTACGGACCTCAAAAATATCGTGCGCCAGTGGTTTTTCGCAGTACACATGCTTGCCCATTTTAATCGCCGCCATAGTAGCCACTGCGTGCATGTGGTCCGGTGTGGCCACCACCACCGCGTCGATGTTCTTGTCCTCTTTATCCAGCATCTTGCGGAAATCCCAGTATTTCTTCGCCTTCGGGTAGCGTTTGAATGTACCGCCTGCGTGCCTCCAATCCACGTCGCACAGTGCAACAATATTTTCACTGCTGACTGCTCCGAGGTCGCCGCCCCCTTGACCGCCTACGCCGATACCGGCTATATTGAGCTTCTCGCTCGGCGCCGCTCTACCGGGCCCTCCCAGCACATGCCGGGGAACAATCGTAAACGCCGCCGCTGCCGCCGCTGCACCACCCATAAAATCACGCCGAGAGAGCTTTCCATTCTGTTGTCTGTTCGCCTTTTTTCGGTTTTTCATAAGAACATTCCTCTTGTATTAATCCTGCTTCTCCTATGGAGTCCTCCGTAAGGAGTCCCAGGGACTTACGGACTTTATCGCGGCTCCAAAAGCCCGAACACGCTGACAAGTCCTCAGCAACTACCTTGTTTTTTCGATTTACGAATATCGAACAAGGAACTTCGAACTTCAAAGTTCAATTTCGATATTCAAAATTCGAAATTGACGGAGCAATTACAAGGACCATCCCTTGCGACGAGGTTCGTCGACGTATCTGTTCGCCTCGTCGTCATTGGTGACCTTCATATTCTTGCCGTCCCACAGCAGCTTCTTACCTAAACGACGCATGGCAAGATTACCCATCACAACGGCTTCGGTAAACGGACCGGAGTAGTCAAAGTTCGAGCACGCCGCCTTGCCGCCCTTGCAGGCATCAATCCAGTTTTGCTCGTGACTGCCTTTTACCCTGGGGATGGTTTTCGGCGGAAGATGCTGCTTGTATTCTTGCATCTTCGAGTCAGGTATCAACCGCGGACTGCCGCCGTACTCGCCGCACATTAACTTGCCTTTATCGCCGATAAAGGTCACGCTGGTCATCCTCAGGCCTGGTTCCAGCTCATCCGGCCGGGGCGGTTTCATACCACCGTCGTACCAATTCAGCTTAACCGGCGGCATATCCCCACGGGCAGGGAACTCGTAACGAACGATAGAGGCCAGGGGGAACGTTTCCTTATTCACCTTGGTCGCGCAGGCCTGGACACTGGTTGGATAGCCCAGCTTAAGTGCCGAGAAGACCGGGTCAAGTAAATGGCAGGCCATATCGCCTAACGCTCCGCATCCGAAATCCCACCAGCCGCGCCAGTTAAACGGACAATAACACTTATTATATGGCCGATTTGGTGCCGGACCAAGCCACAGGTCCCAGTCCAGTGTGGGTGGCACATCATGTTTGTCTTTGGGTCGGTCGATACCCTGAGGCCAGATGGGTCTGTTGGTCCAGGCGTTCACCTCACGTACCGGGCCGATGGCTCCGTCCCATATCCATTCACATATCAAGCGGACTCCATCACCCGAATGTCCCTGGTTGCCCATCTGCGTGGCAACTTTGTACTTGCGGGCTGCCTCGGTCAGCGTACGGGCCTCAGAGACCGTACGCGTCAGTGGTTTTTGGACGTATACGTGTTTGCGCCGCCTCATCGCTGCCATGGCGGCAACGGCGTGAGTGTGGTCCGGCGTGGCAACAATCACCGCGTCGATGTTCCTGTCCTCCTTTTCCAGCATCTTGCGGAAATCGCGGTATTTCTTGGCCCTGGGGAATTTCCTGAATGTCCCCGCCGCCCGATTGTCGTCCACATCACAAAGCGCAACTATGTTCTCACCGCTGCAGGCATTTGTGTTACCTCCTCCCATACCGCCCGAGCCGATAGCGGCTATGTTGAGCTTCTCGCTCGGCGGGACTTGTCTGGGGCCTCCCAGCACGTGCCGCGGAACAATCGTAAACGCCGCCACTGCCGCTGCGCCGCCAATAAAATCACGTCGGGACATCTTTCTGTTCTGCTGTTCGGTAGTTTTTTTCTGGTCTTTCATAAATATTCCTCGCTAAACAAGTGCATTTCTGAACTTTCCAAAATCATAATCGATAACAATTACTCCGAACCTTTATGTTTAAGACCGAACAATAACGGGCTCAATCGGTTAAAATTCAATACGAAACAGGTTTTGCAGGCAGCTCAACCAGCCAGATGTTACGGTATTGCACGGGATTGCCGTGGTCCTGCAGGTATATCCCGCCCCGCTGGCCTGCTTCACCACCCGGGGCCGCAGTAGTCACCTTCGACACCTTTACATTATTATGTATTTTCACACCGTTGTGGATTACTGTCATGCGGGCGTCGCTGATTTTCTTGCCTGTATTATCGAAACGCGGCACGCGGAAAGTAATGTCGTAAGTCTGCCATTGCATCGGCGGGGCACACATATTTACAAGGGGCGGCGCTACCTTGTATATGCCGCCGCATTCGTTGTCCCGGCCTTCGAGACCGTAGCTGTCAAGTACCTGCACTTCATATCGCCCCTGCAGGTACACTCCGCTGTTGCCGCGTCCCTGGCCGCGCGCTTCAGGCATAAATGGCGTGCGGAATTCCAGGTGCAGCTTGACATCGGTGAATTCCTTTCTCGTTATAATTGAACCACTGCCCGGCTTGACTTCCATAGCGCCGCCGGCTAGTTTCCATTGTACCGAATCCGCACCCGGTTTTTTCCTTGCATGCTTCCATTTGTCAAAGTTCTTCCCGTTGAACAGCACAATCGCACTCTTTGGCGGCTTCGCCCCCAATGTTGGCGAAAGCCGAACCACTTTTTCCATTGCAAAGCTGCCGGCAAAGTCTTGCCCCTGGAAACTCCCTGTGAACTTGTTACCTTCAATAACCGCCTTTATTTGAAATTGCGTACCGTCATAATATTCACCTGGTCCGGCAAAGCGTACAGCTCCATCTCTGTGCCGGCCTTGGAGTACTGCTATCGGCTCGACGCGCTGGTCAAACTCTTCAAAGAAATTGACTCGATACTCTCCCTTACCCAGAGCTATCACCTGTGCCACCAGCGGCCCTGAGTCGCTTCCGTCATTTAATCTCCAGCTTCCCTGCCAGTCTCCCATAACAGGGTCAACACGCTCAATCGCCTCTTTTGCCTCCATGACCAGTTTGCCTCTGGTAGGGCCTGTGCACGAGACCAGGGCCAGGGACAAAACCAAGGCCGATACCAACGTGATAATTTTGCAACTGCTAATAACAAAACGATATTTCCTGTTTTTCTTTACTTTCGGAACCATAACTTTTTGCTCCTCCTGATTTGTTATTAAATCCGAAACTCGAATATCGAAATTCGAAACAAATTCAAATGACCAAAACAATGAGTTTTGAAAATTTGAGCATTCGAATTTTGATATTGTTTCGTGCTTCGGATTTCGTGCTTCGAAATTAAAATTGTACTTTCAATCCCTCGAGCTTGCTGCCGTCCAGCCTGCGGAGGCGAGCGCAAGCAGCCCACTCTCCGCCGTTTTGCGTTATTTTTAACAACAGTCGGTTCCAGCCCTGCTTCAAAGTCACCTCAACCTTGTCCTGGCTTGGGCCGGCAGGCCGCGTAACATTATTGGCGTGAACCAACTGACCGTTCAGCCATACCTTAATACCATCGTCGCTGCCCAGCTCCAGTCGGACCTTCTGGCTCTTATCAGACCAGACTTTATTGCGCAGGTAGCCAGCCCTGTTATTTCCTCCTAACGCCTTGTCCAGTTCCATAAGCCACGGTCTGTCCTTGTTGGTACCGGCCGGCATAATGCGCCACGCCACGTGCTCGCCAACAGCGTCCTCCGGGGCAAAGGCGATATCAAAAAGTTCCGTACCGTCGGCTTCGTCTTTGGCGTATGGGCCGGAAACCTGCCAGGCGGTCAGGTAATCATCGAATCGCTCAATCTGATTTATCGCTTCCTGAGCCCGCTGACGCAAAGAATCATTTTTTGAAATTTGGATAACCTTCTTTAGCATGTCCTTGCTCTGTTGAGGATGGCTGCCACCTATGGCTTCGGCGATTTTAACCACCGCAAACTCCGCCTCCTGCTGCAAACTCTTATCCTCCAGATACTCAGCGGCCATCTCCAGTGCGCCAATGGATTTTACGTTGGCCAGACCCGACAATACCATTTTCTTTTCACTTGCACTCGATGCCAGACTTATTGCCTGCCTGTACATATCAATCGTCTCTTTTGCCGGACGTCTGCTTTCGAGCCCAATCAGCCGGACATAGCCGCGCAGTGCCAGCACCCGATGTATTTTATTGTCAGAGCTCTGCGCTATTTTCAGCAGGTCGGCCATCGGCTCGGCGGTAGGCCAGTCTGACAGGGCGCGAATGGCGGCATCCTTCACCTTATCGTCTTTGTCCTTCAGAGCTGTGCGAAGCGTTGGCACGGCACTGTCGTCTCCTATCTTACCGAGTACCCTCAGCAAAGAGCACCTGCTTTTTACCTCTTTAACCGAGGGCAGCGCAGCCAGTACCGCCTCGGCCCGGCGGTCCTTCTCGCCGATTTTATGGGCAACGGCCGCGACGGTCTTCTCCGCCTCTCTTCGGTCTGCTTCGCTCTGGACGCCTATCAGAACCTCGACCAATGCCGGCAAATCTTTCCGGCCGGCAACAGTTTTTAACGCCTTGAATGACTCCAGGCGAACTTTACGGTCGGAATCCTGCGTGGTTTTCAATAAAGTTTTCACACCTGCCGCTATATTGCGTTCGCTTGTACTGCGAATCAGCTCGACCTTGACGGCAGGCTCCGAAGACGGGATATTTGCCAGAATTGTTTCATTAATCCCCGGGCCGCGCAGCCGATAGAGGCTCTCGCGGGCGGCTTTCTGTTCCGCACCCCGTGCACCCGCCGCTGCCTGTGCCAGCAGGGCAACACTCGAAGCATCACCAAGTTCTCCTAATGCTTTCAAAGCCGCGACCCGAACGGACTCGTCTCTAAACTTTGTTGCCGTGATAACCGCCGGCAAAGCGGCCCGGTCACCGCGGTCACCCAGAGCCGATAGCAGCCGCACCTGACTCATGACCGAAAGATTCGGCAATTCCCTGGCCAGAGCTTTTGTTATCTCCGTTCCGGGGATTTCTTTTACCATCGCTATGGCCACGGCCTGCATCTCCTGGTCGTCACCTTTGAGAATCTCGATGACCAGCGCGATAGCATCTTCCGGTTCCTCGGAAAAGCAAACGGCACAACAGCACAGGAGCAAAATAGTCAAAGAGCTGTAAATGGTGCACTTCGTTTTCATTTCTTGACCTTCGTTTGCAGGTTAATCCGGCCTCGCAGCGCAGCGATATTAATCGGCTTGGGCTCTTTCATAAGTTCATTGTAGATGGCTAAAGCCTCCTCTTTTTTACCCTGGGCGGCGAGCTCGTCGGCACACTTCAGATAGGCATCACAAACCAGCAGTCGCAATTTGCCGGTGGCTTTGTCCTTTGCTTGTGCCAGGGCTCTGGTGGCCTGAGGATTGGCAATGTTGCCCAGAGCGGCCACAGCGGCACCGGCTGTCAATGGGTCGGAATCCCGAATCAGGCTGCGCAGAGCACGAACTGATCTACTGTCACGGCGCTGGCCCAGCGTATTGATTATACCGACCTTCGTTTTGCCCGTTGTTGTCCGCAGCGCGTTCCGCAGGGCTTCATCGACAGCTGCACCGGGTATACGCTCCAGCGCATACCTTGCCATATCCGCAGGGTGTGGTTCTTGCTTCGAAGCGGGCTTTTGGGTCAGCATCGCCGCCAGCGTGGAAACGCACGCCTCGGTGCCAATAATGCTCAGCTTCCGGCACACAAACTGCTTGGCCGCCGGCGTTGCATCCGACCGCAGCAGCTCCAGCATGCTTTTCTCAATTCGTCCCAGTTCCGCAGGTGAGCCGTATGCTTTACGCACCAAATCCGATACCTTGGTAAGCGGTTCGCGGCTTTGACCCCAATCATACGTCTTTACTTTTTTCAGTAACTCATCCATTTCTGTTTCCTTTCCTGAACTAATTATAGGCCTCGGTTTTGTATCAACCTTGAAATCCCCAAACGCAAACTGTATACCATCCAGAACATGCTGCAATACAGGTGGGTTCCACGTAACTTCGTTATTGTGACCAAGTGAACAGTAGAATAAACGCCCTTTTCCGAAGCTTTTGACCCAGCTGATACCTGTATCTTCATCCGTAGGCTTAAAGCCCCCGATGTTTCGAGTCTTCTCGTCGCTCATATCCAGACTCATCAGAACCAGTTGCTTGTCCCGCGAATACAGTGGCGGGTCCGTTCGATAAATCTCATCCTTTATCTTAAAGCCCTTACCCTTAAACGCCGCCATCAGCGGATGGTTCGGCTGATCAAGCTTGATCGCCACGGTGTCGCCGCTGCGCCAGGGATGACCGGTAAACTTTCCGCCCATCATTTCTTGTGCTTCCGGCCAGTCGTTAAAATTGTCCGTAGCTGCGTGGATGCCAACAATACCCTTGCCGCCCTTGATGAAACTCATTAAGCTTTTCCGCAACGGTTCATCAAACTTCAGCCGCGTGGTATTGTTTAAGCAGACCGCGTCGAATTGCTTGAGGTTTTCCGGCCTGAACATGGACATATCATCGCTGACTACTGCAGCAAACGCCCCCGTCTTGCGCCCCATAATCTCCAGCGCCTTGTCCCAATAGGGTATGCAACCGTGCCTGAATCCTTTTGGTCCGCACAAGTTGAAGACCAGCAGCTTTCGCGGCCGCTTCGGGGCGGCGCGTGCCTTTGCCGGCATTGCCTTTTCTATTTTCTGCAGTTCTGCCGGTGAGACAGCCGCCTGCAAAATATTTGTAAATAACGAAAAACACAAAACGGCAAGCAATGCAATGTTAATAACTTTTGACCTTCGACTCATTTTTTCTCCTTTCTCTCTTCTAACTGTTATTTGAAATAATAAATTCCGCAGTTTTGCTTTTTTAGCTTTTAATTTTACACTACTTACAGGTGCCACGGACTGCGCATCGGCCGCGACAGCATCCTGTTGGCCTCGTCACTGTTGAGGAAAATCTCTTTCTCAGGGTCCCATCGCAGCTTCTTCTCGGTCAGCATAGCGATTTCGCCAAGCAGTCCAACACTGATGGAGCGGTGGGCGACCTCGACAGGCGTGATAGTCAGTTTGCGGCTCTTGACACAGTCCAGGAAGTTCCGTTGGTGGTCCCGGCTTTCATACAACTTGATTTCGCTGGGTCCGATCCTCTCATCCAGAATGCTCTTGGGGTCGGCTTCAAGCTTACCGCGTTTGACATAGACCCACCCTTTTTCACCATACCATATTGTCCCCATCCCTTTCGGTTGCTGCCGGTCATTGGCCACTATCATCGTCAGGCCGTTGTCGTATTTGCAGGTGAACTTGTACGCGGTCGGGGCGTCGTAGATGCCATCTCGGGGATAAACGCCTTTGCCCTCAATCTCGACCGGGCCGGTATAGTCCAGCCCCAGGCCCCAGTGGGCGATGTCGATATGATGGCCCGCCCAGTCGGTAAGCTGCCCGCCGGAGTAGTCCATCATCCACCGCCAGTTCCAGTGGCAGACGCCCCTGTAGGCCACCCAGGGAGCCGGGCCAAGCCAGAAGTCCCAGTCCAGACCCTCGGGAACGGGCTGTACCGGTTTATTGTCGGTGCTGCCTCCGGTCGGCAGACCCACCTCAACCTTATGCACCTTGCCGATCCGTCCGTTGCGGACCAGCTCGCAGGCGTGGTGGAAGTTCCGTTGCGAACGCTGCCAGCTTCCGGTCTGCCAGACCCTGCCGTAACGATGGACGGCGTCACAAATGGCCCGCCCTCCGTGGATGGTGCGTGCCAGAGGCTTTTCCCCGTATATGTCCTTTCCCGCTCTGGCCCCCGCAACATAAATGATGGAATGCCAGTGATCCGGCAGCGCCATCGACAGCGCATCGATGTCTTTACGTTCGAGCAGCTCGCGGAAATCCAGGTACGCTTTGCAGTCATTATTTTTATATCTGTCGTCCACGGTCTTCTTGGCCCCGTCGCGATGACCCTTATCAACATCGCAGACGGCAACCACCTGCACCTCCTTTTTGCCTAAGAAGCCGCGCATGTTACCGCCGCCCTGCGAGCCCACCCCGATGCAGCCCATTACAATCCGATTGCTCGCAGCGACGTTACCGGCCCTGCCCAGCACCGACGACGGAACAAAATAAGGAAAACCTGCCACACCTGCGGCGGCAACCGTCGCGCCTTTTAGAAACTGACGTCGTGATATTGTCTTCTTTGCCATATGCTTTTCCTCCTGTTTATCTTATGTGAACATTTTCCTTTGAATTGGGTTCCCATTTTGCAAAAAGTCGCAAAATGGGGGCCCTTCCACAGTTTTGCGTTTTTAGCTTTTAGTTTTACACCACTTATAGGCGCCATGGGCTGCGCATCGGCCGCGACAGTAAACGGCTGGCTCCGGCATCTCCTATAAGCACTTCACGTTTGGGGTCCCATTTCAGCGGTCGCCCAAGCTTATACGCTATATTGCCTAAATGACAGACGCTTACCGAACGGCACCCCGTCTCTATATCACAAATCGGTTTGGTGCGCTTCCGGACGGCATCGAGCCAGTCGGTGTAATGGTTCTTGCTTTCATACAGGTGTCTCTCATCGGGGCCGATTTGCTGATTCTTAAGACTATCAGGCCAGGTCTTCAAATGTCCGCGATTGACCTCAACTTTGCCTTTGGTGCCGGTAAACAAAACCCCGTTGGCTCTGTCGCGGGTCATCGTAACACCGTTGGCGTATTTGTAGGTGAGTACTTTGTAATCCTTACCATCGGGTGGAATGATTTCGACCGGGCCGCTCTCATCCATACCCATACCCCACTGTGCGATATCGAAGTGGTGCGCGCCCCAGTCGGTCATTCCGCCGCCGCCAAAGCTGCTGTTATACCGCCAATGAGGAAAGCCATCCCAGCTGATGTTGGGAGACAGCTCCGAGTTGTACGGCCTCCATAATGCCGGGCCGACCCACATGTCCCAATCGAGATAATCCGGTACCGGCTGTGTAGCTAAAGGTTTATCCTCTGGCGGGCCGCCGACGCCCACCGTCACATGCTTTAATTCGCCGATGTAACCGTTAAGAACCAGTTCGCAGCCTAAGCGGAAGTGCCAGTCTGAACGCTGCATACTGCCGGTCTGAAAGACCCGCCCGTAACGCCTGACCGCATTGACCATCTCCCTGGCCTCGACGATAGTTTGCGCGAGCGGCTTCTCACAGTAAATGTCCTTGCCTGCCCTGGCCGACTGGATAACCGTAATGGCGTGCCAGTGGTCAGGCGTGGCAATTACCACCGCATCGATGTCATCCCTTGCAACCAGGTCACGAAAATCTCCGTAGCTTGCATAACCTTTGTAGGTGCCTTTAGCCATCTGCTTGGCATAATGCTTTTCTGTTGTATCCTGTCCGCGTTTGAGTTTTAGTTTATCGACGTCACAGCCGGCCAGGACCTGGGTGCCGCGCGAATTCAAAAACGACCTCATCAGGTGCTTGCTCTGTTTGCCCGTGCCGATAAAGCCCATCGTAATCCGATCACTCGGCGCGACATTGCCGGCTTTACCCAGAGCCGACGACTGAATAATGTACGGAAAACTTATTGCCCCCACCGCAGTGCCGGCTGCCCTTCTAATAAACTGACGCCGGCTAATATTGCTTTTGTTACTCATAACCACCCTTCCTGCAATTTTAACCTTCACGAACCCAAAATAATCTGTTTAGAACCCTCAAAGTTCTATTTCTTTTTCTCAAATGCCGCATCGAAGGCGACCTGTGACGGCTTGAAGTCTGCCTTCTTGAAGAACTCGCAGGCCTCTTGTGCACCGTGTTCACGGTCCATTCGGCTGTCTTCCCACTCGACCGAAAGCGGTCCCTGGTAGCCGATATCATTGAGGGCGACGATGATTTCCTCGAAATTGATATCGCCGTGACCGATCGAGCGGAAGTCCCAGTAGCGACGTGGGTCGGCGAAATCGGTATGGCCGCCGAAAACACCAACCGTGCCGTCACCGTGTCCCCACCAGACATCTTTCATATGGGCGTGGAAGATGCGGTCGCCGAAGGTACGGATGAACTTGACGTAGTCCACGCCCTGGTAGCCGAGATGACTGGGGTCGTAGTTGAAGCCAAAGGACTTGTGGCCCCTGATGGCTTTAAGGGCACGCTGGGCCGAGGCAATGTCAAAAGCAATCTCCGTCGGGTGCACTTCCAGAGCGAACTTCACACCCTCTGCCTTGAAGGCGTTCAGGATGCGTCGCCACCGCCTCCCGAAATCGTCGTAACCTGCCTGGATCATCTCCGGTGAGGCCGGCGGGAACGAGTAAAACATGTGCCAGATGGAACTGCCCGTAAATCCATTGACGACCTTTACGCCCAGCTTCTTCGCGGCCTTGGCAGCATCGATTACCTTCTGGGCTGCACGCTTGCGGACGCCTTCCGGGTCGCCGTCACCCCAGACATCCTCGGGCAGGATTGCCTTATGACGTTCGTCGATATTGTCGCACACCGCCTGGCCAACCAGGTGTGTCGATATCGCGTACACTTTAAGGCCGTACTTTTTCAGCAGGTCACGCTTGGCCTTGCAGTAGCCGCGGTCGCTCAGGGCCTTGTCCACATCGAAGTGGTCGCCCCAGCACGCCAGCTCCAGCCCGTCGTATCCCCAGCTCGCCGCCTTTTTGGCCAGTTTTTCCAGGGGCAAATCCGCCCACTGGCCGGTGAAAAGTGTTACAGGTCTACTCATTTGTCATTCTCCTTAATTCAAAATCTGTCAGAATCCTTCTTACATAAATCTTTAATCTATAAGAAATAACGCTCACCATCGCTATTTTATTGCAATTTCCTCCGTTTTGATTATGCTTATTGTGTAACTATCCTTTATAAAAGGACTTACACGCAAAAAGGAGGCTCGCCTTTACCGACACTCCGAATTATCTCCAAATTATAACCTGCAGGAATTTATACGCAATTCAAATTTCCTGCGAAAATTACTGCCTGTTTAGGGCTTTGAATCCCTCAGCCCGACTTACTTTTTTTCAATCGGTGGCTGTTTCAACGTCTAATAACTTCAACCCCGTTAGAAGTCCCGACCGAAGCTCCCACACCACCCGAATCCTATTCACTTCTAACGGGGTCAACCTTTGGGCTGTTAACAAATGCCGAGTATTTACTTGTCATCTCTTGGCGGTCGGGCATTTTACCTTCAACCACCCAGATGCGATAGCGCAGCGTCAAGGTCTCGCCGGCCTTGATTTCTTTCTTAAAGAACGTACCGAACCGTCCGTAATCGCGGTATGCCGAATAGATAACCGGCTTCGAATTATCAGGATGATTTATATGCTCTACACTGTAACGCCGGCCGCCCAATCCGTATGACATCCCCACCCAGGGAAGGTCCTTGTCCTTTTTAGGGTTGATACCATCTTTATGGAACAGGTAAGTTGCTTTGACATCCTTACCGCCCTTGGCAACATCGTCGTGCGGGCGATACTGAAAGCCGGCGTGTTCCGGGTCGCCATCGAGAAAAACGTCGCCGCTGACAGCTTTCAGTTCGGTGCGGAATTCCAACAGCAGGACCGTAGGGTCACCCTGACGAAATACTGTCGTTTCCCGCTGTTCGGCAATAATCGTCCGGCCATCTTTATCATCCCAGTGAACCAGCGAATTCGATTTTGCCAGGACCGGCCCGGCGGTCAGCTCCAGAAATTTCTGATGCTTCTGGACTCTGCCTTGCTCGCCCATGTGCCAGAAATCATATCTCTTCCCTCCGAATTCCAATCTGTTCCAGCCTATGAATATCCCGCGATGGTGCGGATACAGAATCTTATTTGTCAGATACGGATGCAGGCCGTCCGGCCCATTGGTCAGCAGGTTTTGTCCCTGAGCGTCAAACACATGTAAAAAGGTTTTGTAGGTCTCAAGGATACGCTGTTTGCTTGAAGTATCGTAGGCATATATATAGCGTGTAACCTTACGCCCATCGAAAAGCAAATCCAGATACTCCCCTTTCTTATCCTTCCAGGAGAAATTCTTCCAACGGATAGCCCTTGCCTGTAGTCTGCGGTCATACAGGAAGGCATCCCAGGTGCTTGTCTTGTTTGCCTTTATCTGCGGCAGTATCCACCACAGTTCTGCTTTCTTATCTCCGAGCAACACAAGCTGGCCAGGGTACGATCCCGACCTGGACACGGGCCAGCGACCGGGACGTAGCTCCCGAAGCACCACCGCGATTTCTTCAACAGGCACGTTAGCCAATCGTTCCGGCAGCTCGATAACCGCGCAAATAGGGACATTAACACAATCAACCTTCGCCCCTGAAACTTTGAGACGAATCCCCACAACATCACTCGCAACGCTGACCCCGCAAATCACAGTGCTTACTAACAACGCAACTGCAAATTTTCTTTCGTTTTTCATATCTCTTCCTTTCTGCTATTTCGCTAAATGAACAACGTGTAACGAGCGACAAGTTTACAAGCTCCAGGGTGCCCTCATACCGCGTGCGACCATGCGGTTCGCTGCCGAGTCATTTGTGAAGCGTTCCATCTCCGGGTCCCATTTTAGCTTTCGGCCAAGCAGCATCGCGATATTGCCCAGATGACAAACGGTAGAAGAACGGTGCCCAATTTCAGCCGAGGCAATCGGGTCCCTGCGGCTCTTTATGCAATCCAGAAAATTCTGCTTGTGGTCTCTGCTTTTGTAGAGCTGAATTTCATCCGGCCCTATTTTTTCTTTCAGAAGCGACTTCGGTTCGGCATCTATTTTGCCGCGCGTTACAAAAACCCATCCTTCGCTGCCTTCGAAACGTGTGTTTCCTCCACCGGTTTTGAGAACCAGTTTGACGCCGTTGGCATAGGTGTACTCTATGTCCGCCTTTTTTGCGGTGGTGAACAGCCCGCTTTCGGGGAAGTCGCCTTTGCCCTCGATTTCGACCGGCCCGGTATCATCAGCCCCGATGCCCCACTGGGCTATATCAAGATAATGAGCGCCCCAGTTGGTCATCTGGCCGCCGGAGTAGTCCAGGATAAAGCGGAACTGATAGTGACATCGCTGTTCGATATATGGCTCCCACGGCGCAGGACCAAGCCACATATCGTAATCGAAGCCCTTCGGCACCGGCTCAGCTTCCCAGGTAGGGGGACACTTGCGGTTGTTTCCCGGAATCCCGACTTTCATAGTGTGCAGTTTGCCGATTCGACCGTTGCGGACCAGCTCACAGGCGAATCGAAACCCGCTGCCCGAACGCTGCTGAGAACCGGTCTGAAAAACCCGACCGAAGCGCTTCACCTCATCGGCAAGGGTACGTCCCCCGGCTATGGTCAGAGTGAGTGGTTTTTCACAAAACACATCCATACCCGCCCTGACAGCGGCAATCGACATCGGCACGTGCCAATGGTCAGGTGAAGCAACTGATACGGCGTCGATATCATCCCGGGCCAACAGTTCACGAAAGTCGTTATAACAGGAGCTTGCGTCAAGACCGGCTATCTGACAAGCTCTTTCACGATGGCCGGCATCAACATCACAAACTGCAACCACATCACAACCGGCCTTGCCTTTGAATCCTCTCATATTTCCTGTGCCCTGACTTCCCATACCGATGCAGCCCATCGTGATGCGATTGCTCGGTGTGTCGGCACCGAACACTGAGGAAGGAACGATTGTCGGCGCCACAAAAGCTCCTGCAGCCGCAACCGCCGTGCTTTTCAAAAACTCCCGCCGGCTCAGTGTGTTTGTTCTTTTCCTTCTTTTGCTTTTCATAGTTTTTCCTCTGTCTCTTTTAATACATTATTCTTCTCATCAAAGTTCCACTATACGGATATTGCGAAACCACACCTCGTTGCTGTGCTCCTGGAGTAAAATGGGACCTGGTTCGGGCCCTTCCGGGCGTCCGGCGCCGGTTTTGTTCGGCACTTCCACGTCGTCGTGAATCAATACCCCGTTGTGCCAAACCGTGATGCGTGCGTTTTTCACCTTTTTGGCATTGTTGCCTTGTCCCTCAAAGCGGGCGGCATGGAAGATAATATCGTAGCTCTGCCATTCGCCCGGCTTTTTGCAGGCATTCTTGTCTGGGGCCTTGAACTTATAGATCGAGCCGCCTTCGTTTTTCCTCGGCGGCTGGCCGTAAGAATCCAGGATTTGAATCTCGTATCGATGCTGTATATAAACGCCGCTATTTCCGCGTCCCTGTCCTCTGACGTTTGGCGGCATTTGCGGAACCTTGAATTCAATGTGCAATTTGAAATCCTTGAAATCCTGCTTTGTAATAATGCTGCCCGTTCTCGGCACAATCCTCATTGCATCGCCGACAATTTCCCATTGAACCGCTTTGCCGTTCGGATGCATCCAGTGTGAAAAATCCGTGCCGTCGAAAAGAACTATCTCGCCCTCTTTCGATATCTTTTCCAGTTTGACTTTTGGCGGCTCAGCGTAGTCCGTCCAGATGCGCTCGGCGTCCGTGACGTTGACTTTACCTTCGTGCACGTACATCCGATACCGAAAAACGTGGTCTTTGCCCGGCTCCATCACCCAGTCCCCCGCCTGTGAAGGTGCCCAATTGAAGAACACCTGTCCTGACGGCCAGATTCTCATTGGTTCCGGATGCCGAAAATTCTTCGGATGGCTGTAGAAGGTAACGCCCTGCCAGTCCTTACCGATTCGTCCGGACGTATCGCACCAGCGGGCCCGCGTAGCGTGACCATCCTTACGGGTCTTGCCCTCGCTGGTCAGGTACGCGGCGTTCTCGCCCTCCCATTCAGCGGCGCCTCTGAATCCAAACCCGCCGTAGCGATACTTAGGCAGGTATAGCGGACTGTCGGCAACAACCCGCTGCGTCGAGACAAAGTCGCAAAGCCAGTAGCCCTTCTCGGGACCACCGATATTGTAAACGCGAACGTCCCATATCTCCTTGAGAACAACCTTTTCGCCCTCGGAAGTTTTCAGGGCCACATGTTCCTGCTCCGCCGCAAAGCCGCCATAAACAGGACCGCTGGTTGTTGAGAGGAACTTCACAAAGCGCACCGTCCCCTGACCTGTAGCCAGATTCCAGAAATCGACTTCTTTGCCCTCGAACTTAGTCTTCGTCCAGGGCATCCATATTCCCATGTGATGGATATGGTCAGACGGATGAATATTTGTAAGTACCGCACCCTTCGGCGACCACAGCGGGTGAATAAACGCACTGCGCGTATAGAGTTCGCTTTTACCCTCCGGCGGCGGAACCAGCGCGTGGTGATACTGAAGAATTTTGCTGTCCCCCCGCAGAATCTGCAAAACCGAATTGTCTTTTGTCACTTCGACCCTCGCGTCAACTTTCGGTGGCTTTACGTCCCCCTTCATAAGTTGAAACGTCCGCGTGCTTCCCGCTGGAGTAGTGCCGGAAAGTATCCACGAAAGTCGCGGGGGATCGCCATCCTCTAACTGCATGGGGACCGTCACCGGCCTGAAAGGCTTAATCTCCACCAACCGTATCGCACCCGCAACGCGCCCCATAGACACTCCCTCAAGCGCAACAGACACGGGAGTGTCGATCCGGGCGTGCCTTCCCGCTTCAACGGTGATTGTTGCCAACGGCTCAGTGTCAGCGACCGATTGATTCGTTAATACCGCCAGTAAAGCGAAAATAAGTATCGAAATGGTCGGGACTGATGTGCGATTTGCCATTTTTGCTCCTCCTTTTCAGTTCACCCCGTTAGAACCAAGCCGACAACTTCTAACGGGGGCTCGAGCTATTTTTGCATATCAACTTTTTTCTCAAACAGAACCAGGTATGCTAACAGATTTGCCCGGCTTAATCAAGCATTATCTCACAAATTTTCATTATAGAGATGATAACATACACTCCCCCATAAACTACGTTTCATTTGTCACTTTTCCGCTTCACGAGCCACGAATATGTCGTTCCGAGCGCACTCAATTGCATCACTGCCGGCTGGCTTCTTCCCGGTCTGCCTTAAAGTCAGGCCGGTTACTTACCATCAACGCAAAATCAGCAAAATCGACTTTTCAGCCACTGGTCAGGCCATTTCCGATGCCCTTTATTTCCATCGCAAGCCCGGCCCTTATTATTTCCATCCCGAAGCCGCCGGTCATCGTATAATAAAACTACACCTAAGTCTGCGTGCGGTTAAGGATTTTTTGTAATCGACCTTACTCTCTCCGTGTCCACAACCAGTTCCACGTGCCCGCAATTAAGACAAATGAGAGCACTAACAGGAACTCCCGTCGTCAGGACCGTTACTAATTTAGCGTCCTTGGGGCGAGAATAGATTTTTCCCGTGGATTGAAGGTCGCTGGGTTGGAGATTTGTGCCCCCACATCTCAGACATTTCTTTTCCTCATTCATAATGTAACCTTTCGTCTAATTTCCCATATAATTCTAAAATAGATAACTGTGAGGCTGTTGAAGAAAGCCTCTATTTCTGATACATATAATACTTGAAGTGGGGGAAAGGTTACAAGTGAATATTCCGAAAGCAGGGATTTGTTTTTACGGCAATATTATTCACTATTCTGGCTGTACGGCTGCCTCCGGACTGAAAAGAGTTTTAAGGGAGATATTTTTGAGCGTTCAGGGCAATAAGACTGCCGCCAGGCAAATGGCTTTATGCGCAGCAAAAGCGGACTTTTTCAACAGCCCCACCGCTGCCCTTTCTCAGTGAAAGCCCAAGCTTCTGCGGGGCCGCTTCAACCATCTGTACTACCCTTGCCTTTATCGTCAGCTTTACCTTGGGATTATCTTTGTCATTAGATGGGACATAAATATGCTTCTGTCTAAGGGCGGTGGATTTGCCTGCGATGTAGCTTACCCTTATTGTTCCCGTCTGGCCCGGGGCATATTCTTTCCTGTCGAGTTTAAACACTGTACAGCCGCAGGTTCGCTTGATTTTTCCTATTTTTAATCCGCCATCGGCGGAGCCGGTATTTGTGAACTTAAACTCGCAGGTATTTTTTGTACCCCGGCCAACATCGCCTAAATCGCAAACCGTTTTTTCAAAAGAAATCCTCGGCAATAGATTATTAGCGTCAGGGGAAGTTTTTGGCGAAACTTTTAGGGGCTCCGGCGATTGACTTGTTACGGAAGGCGATTCAGTCGTATTTTTTGCACTTTGGGATATGGCCGATTGCTGCCAGCCAATTCCTAACGAAAGAATGAGGCTCACTAAAGCAAATCCAAGAACCAACTGATTTCTTTTCATATTTTGCACGTGCGAGGTTATTACTTTAATATGGAACTATCTTTCTTATCCTGCGCCCGAGGGCATCGTAGGCGAATTCCGCTATGTC
>Ga0209979_1000094_pt1 | contig 152352 bp, 156 predicted proteins | sample AnhtaG_FD_183114 | JGI IMG/M metagenome (GOLD analysis project Ga0209979, IMG submission 183114) | Deep subsurface microbial communities from Anholt, Denmark to uncover new lineages of life (NeLLi) - Anholt_01485 metaG (SPAdes) (version 2) | ecosystem: Environmental > Aquatic > Marine >...
GAGCTATAAGACGAGCCGTGCGACCATGAAGTCGTGAGCCCCGATAGTGATAATCAGTAAGAGATTGAACAGCCTCATGCTCTCCAGGTTCACTAATCTCCTTGACGAATAGCTCAATGTTTGAACCTCCGAGGTGCAGTGTGTCACGGGCAACAAATAGAGGCAGAATCTGACAAAGACCATTCGTACACACCACCCACGCCTCGCCATTTCCAACTCGTACCTTGTCCCCCTTACCAACGGACGCCGAAAGGGGCACATTCAGACATACTCCACCTGGTTCGAGTTTCACTGTCTTCAGGTGCCCGTTCCGATCTAGAGAGGATACCGTGAAATCAGTTTCCGTTGGACCGATTTTTCCCTCCTTACTGAAGACAAAGCTTAACCACTTGAGATTAAGCTTTGTCTTCAGTCCCAGCCTTTGGGTAATCCGTCTCCGTATCGTTACCTCGACGAGGGCTTTCTCTTTTAAGCCTTAGCTCGATATCTCTCAGAGTGATTTCGAGACTCTCCTTCACTTTCTCTAGGTCAGCAGAGGGATGAATGATAGTGAATGTCATTGCGTTGCTAAGCGCATCCACATCACCCTTAAAGCCGTCATTGAGCAATTCCTTAGGTATGTAGAGAACGCCTGTCTTGGGATTAATCCTTACTTTTGCCTTCGTAGTACCCCCTCCTTTGCTTAACACTGTAACGGTTTTACAATGGTTTGTCAAGGGTAGCGCAGTCTCGACACTCTGTGTTGTATAATAGAACTAATGATTATTGTAGAGAAGCGCATTGCTAGATCATTCAATAACTGATCATCTCGGTAAATATTTCGATTTAGCCATTAACCATTTCGTTAATGACGATTCGGCATTAGCAGTCTTTTTCGCCATAACACTCATTGAGGAGTGTGCGAAGATTCTTTACCTTAGGGATGCCAATCTAAAAGATAAAGAGGGAAGGCGTGCTGCAATTGACCATAGTGAGAAGCATTTCCTAGCTTTGGTTAACCTTCTTAGTGCTAGTGATCGCTTCGATGCACTTCCCAAGCAGTGGCAAGACGAAGCATGGTCGTTATTCCAGACTAAGCAGGCAATGCGGCAAAGAAACGATAGTCTTTACCTTCGATTCGATAAAAGAGGCCGATTGATGGCACCAAATCAGGTAATCACAGCTGATCACGCTGCACTACTTGTCTACCTGTCGGGGTTCGTAGTGTATGAACTAAAGGAGTTCGTTGATATTGAACAAAGCTGGGCGGAGTCAATCTTAAAACGTGCAGAAGTCTTTCGGGCTCAGTACTTGAAGGCGTGAATATTCGTTGTCACATCGTTTTCGCTCAGCATGGTTTTAAGTACAAAAGGAGGGGCCGGGAGATTTGAACCCCCGACCCCCAGTAGTGATATAGGGGCTCCCGACCAGTAATAATTAATGAACTACTCGGGAAGATGCATGGAAACTTGGTACTGAATCGCAACGTGGTACCGTATTGGGCTAACAAGGGAGAGAAAAATGCCTCGGATGGATAAGGTTCCAGTAAGTGCGCTTATACAAATAATCTGTGCTTGGAAAGGATGTAACCGGACGGTCTTCGTTGGTGACACTCTACCTGCTGGATGGAAGTGCATCGTCGTGGCTCCCGGTTCCCTTCTCAGAAAGCAGAACCTGCTAAGTGCTGATGTAGATGGGGTTCTGTGTCCAGAGCATTTTGCGAAACTGCAGGGCCTGTTAAAGACTGGTCAATTGCGTCGAACAAAATGACGTTTCGTTCAATTAAGCAATGCCAAAGCCAGTAGATGGCTTCCATAGCGGCAATGCCGGGTGGTAGGTTCATAGTGAGTTCTTGGGCTAAATCATATATCCAAAACTGCTCACGTGCTATAATAGTAGTTAGTAAAATTACGCTTAAGCTATATGGTTAGCTAAACTAGGCAGATTTTGAGGGAGCGACTACATGTTGTGAATACATAACAGGGTAACTAATATGGGAGATTTTTCCAAAATAAAAGGCGACGTGAGGAAGCTTGTTTCTAATTTGTATTCCACATTAGATAGTCTAGATTATAAGACACTCAGTAGTGGGAGAGCCTTAAGCTATCTAGAATACCTGAAGGGAAACTATGCAGATGAGCAAACACTGGTTGACCCGGTCTTCTTCCCTAAATTCGCTGAGAAAATCTTGGGTTTCAAAATAGGCTCTTCCATAATACCCAAAAAGTCAGTTGAAGCTTCTGGGGAACATCCTGATTTCGTACCCAGCGATTTACATCTGCACCCCTTCGTATTTGAAACTAAAGGGACAGATTCTAAAGATTTGACTATCCATTTCCCCCAAGTTCAAGACTACATACAGACAAGTGGTACTGAATACGGTATTATCTTAAACCTGGGAGAATTGATAGTGATTCCAAAAGGCTCTGATGAACCTGTGGGTAGCTTTTCCTTCTCCTTTGAAAAGCTATATCGCGATTATGAAACTCACCCTGATACTATTGATACTCAGCCCAATACTAAAAGGTTCCTCAACTTTGCAAACAAGTTCTGCTGCCAAGAGCTTGGCGTTGCTCAAAAGATACAAAAAATTGCTTCGGCTAAACCATGGACTGGAGACGAGGTCCTACTCTTGGAAGAACTCACCCAGAAGATACGCGAAGCAGTTTTCATACTCCATACTGATGTTCGTAGTCAAAAAGACAAACTTCCTCACATTCTCGGCTATGATGTTAAACGCAAGGAGAGGATAGCATCTGAGATTGACGCCATTGCTGAATCTATGGAGCCTAGAAAAGCCAAACGGGAACTCTCGGCATCAAGCCTTAATGATATGCTCCAAGCTAAATCAGGCACTCTAGATGAAAGGGCAGTAGACGCCTACTTATATCGTATTGCCTATTTCACTATGACCCGTGTCCTTCTAGTACGATTATGGGAGGATATCGGCTTCATAAACCAAACTCTGTATAATGGTGGATTTGAGAAATGGTACGAAGAATTCAACCGCGAGATTGACCGCGTATTAAAGTACGCCTTTCACCTCGCCGGTGAACGTTACAATTGGCTCTTTAACCGTGATAATAACTATACTTGGTATTACCCTAGTGACAAGCCTCTAATTGATGTGCTCTATGAATTTTCCCATTTTAACCTAGGTAAGCTAAATGCTGATATACTAGGCACGATATATGAGGAGTACGTAGATAGGGTAGACCGCAAAAATAAGGGACAATACTATACCCCACGAGAGGTAGTCTCCTTCATCTGGGACAGGGTTGGCTTTAATAATGGTGATGCCTTTTTCCGCTTTGAAAATGGCAAGCGCAATCCGAGGTTAATTTTCGACCCGGCTACTGGCTCTGGGGGCTTTCTAGTAGAGGCTGCTCGGCGGTTACGAGAATATTCAACTTATAACAGCGAAGACCTTAATGACCTCCTTGACATAGAAAACGCTATTATCTCTGGTCTTTGTGGTAGCGAAATCAGCGCCTTTTCCTACTATATCACCGAGATAAATCTCCTAATCCAGCTTACCCCTATCATCAAGCAGATTTTGGAGCACAAATATCTTTATCATCACCCAGAGTTTACCCTTTCCGTTATTCACCAAGATTCGCTGAGAATCCATAACCGTGATAAGAAGACATTTGAAGGGTTCCCCGATGAGCTCAAGAAAATGGATGAGGTCTATGAGTTAGATAGGAAACACGATATAGTAGGCCTAGAGGGGCAGAAGCGTCAGGTCTATGATTTCATTAAGGATTGCCGAGACTTTGACTATGTCTGCGCTAATCCACCCTATATTGGTGAAAAGGGGCACAAGGAGCTATTCCGCTCAACCATTGAACTATACCCCTATTGGAAAGAATACTACTTGGGCAAGATGGACTACCTCTATTGGTTCGTAATCCTCGGTCTATCCAAACTAAAGGAGGGTGGCAGACTTGGTTTCATAACTACCTCCTACTGGCCTACCGCCGATGGTGCTGCCAAGCTAAGGAAGTATATCCTTGATAATGCCCTCATTCTGGAGATTATTGACCTCGGAGAGACAAAAATCTTTGAAGGAGCTCCGGGGCAGCACAATATGATATTCACCCTAGAACGTTGTGAGAATTCTCAAAAAAGAGCAGGGAACAGAATTAGGGTGGCCAAGGTCAAAAGCGAGTTCGAAGGTAAGTCAGTTAAAGAAAAAGTAGAAAAGCTTCTCACACACCTAGAAGGATATATTGAGCAAGGAAGCTACGCCGATAAATACATTGATGTTTTCCTCAGCCCAGTGAAGCAGGGAGAGCTAAATGAGGGTGCTTGGAGTCTTGAGCAATCACTACAGAAAGAGAGACTGCTAAAGCGAATATATCAGATATCTGAGAGACTATCTGAAAGCTGCGTTATAAGTGTTGGTGCTCTATCTGCTGCTGATAAAGTCACATCAACAAACATACGGTGGCTCACGGAAGACACAAAGAACAAATACGATATCAAGGTAGGCGACGGGATTTTTGTACTAAGCAAACGAGAAATCCAAGAACTAAATATTGAGGGCAAAAGTGAGGAATTTATAAAACCATTCTTTAAAAACTCGGATGTTACTCAATACTTAATTGACAAGCAAGAACCATGGTATCTTATTTATGCTGATGATAATATTGTAGGTCTAGATAAGGATTCCCAAGTGTGGAGACACTTGTTTAAGTTTAAGGAGTTACTGACACAGTCTAAAGTTGTCAGGGATGAGGAACACATTCCATGGTATCGGTTACCGCGACCCAAGAGTAGACAGATGTTTGATGGAGAAAAAATAGTCACCCCAAATAGAGCCGTTAGGAACACGTTTGCTTACAGTGATAAGCCGCTCTACGCCGTGTCAGATGTTTTCTTTATTTTTAAGAAGCCAACAACCAGAGAAAAGCTACAGTTCTTCACAGCATTACTTAATTCAAGTTTACTTGACTTCTGGATGAAATATAGGAGTAAAGGCAAGGGTTATGCCAGAGAGTATGTGGGAACACCATTATCCCAAATCCCCATCCGTCGCATAAACTTTGATGACCCTAGAGAGGTCAAAATCCACGGCCGGCTGGTTGAGCTAGTTAGCAATATTATTGAGCTGAAGAAAGCTCTTGCTGCTTACAACGAATTCTTCCCCAGGGCACGCTTAACTCGCCTTCACGATAACGACCCCTTGCCAGAAATAAGCGATGAGGAGATAGTCAAAGCCTTTGATACTTCAAGCCTCCGCATTATCCGCACCCATCCTCAAATTCAATACCAGCCAAAGAATCCTCAGCATTTCTTCGTAAAAAGCATAAAAGAAACTGAAGATGCCCAAAGCATCGTCATCACTTCCAAGGATAAGCAAAAGATAACCTTAACTGCCCCCAAAGCTTTATTGGCACATCTCCAAAGAATATTGCCGAACTATATAGCTAGAGAATGGGGACAAATAATTAACCAAGTCTTTATTCCCACACAGCCAGATTTATTTGACAAGCGGCGAGAGGAAATCCTATCTGAAGCAACTAACCTTCGCCAAGAAATTAAAGCCCTCCAAGAAGAAATTGATTCCATCGTTTTTAACCTCTATGACTTGAGCCAGCAGGAACGAGAAATCATTACTAAGGCCGTGTCTTAGGTAGGCAAACATTCTAAACAAGAATTACTGAGGACATCGCATCATTGTTGCTGGTACCCCGGCGATTGAACAATGTAGCGAAAAGTTCACCTGTGAATTTTTATTTTGCACAAAATGGATGATACCTGGAAATAGGAGGATATGACTTCACTTGCCAGCTTCCAGCCGCCAAGCCTTTCATAGAGCTGCTTTGCCGCCTCGATGTTTCGTAGCCCTGGTAGTGTCATGACTCTGCCTCAAGCTCTTTCTTCCAGCCGTACCGTGCCCTGAGGTAGTCTATCCACTCCCAGTTGTTGACCTCTACCCGCTGTGCGATGATATCAAGTAGGTCCTCGACTGAGATGCTCATGAACTTGTCTTTGGGCACCAGCTCTTTCCAGATTTCGAGCACACCTTTGTTGGGGAACATCTGTTCCAACTTAGGTGAAGTTACCCGCTCTCTGAATTCCTTATTAGCCTCGGGACAGATATAAAGCACACTCACAATATCAGCATCCATTTCTCGACCGAGTTCCATCTCTTGAGCAAGCAATTGAAGGCGCATGAGCTGGTAGAACGGGTCAAAGAATAGGGCATCATAGAAATCTACGTCCCGTCGCTTGAAGACCCCGCCCTCTCTGTTGAAAGCCTGTTGATAGTTTTGTTTCCTGACCTCAATGCCCTTATCTAATCTACGATATTCTTCCGTGTATTTCCACTCTCCAAGGACTATTTGTATTTTCCCATCCTTTCTTCTAAACCAGAAGATAAAGTCAGCGCTGGTAAAATTTGCTCCCCGAGTTCGGTTTGATCCTTTGCGCCTGGTTTCGCCCAGATAATCGCGAACACCAATCCACTCGAAAGCCAAATACTTCGGAAGAGGTTTATCTTCATCAATTAGAAGCGGCTCTGCCAGACTCCGATAGAAATATTGGAAGACACTAGCAAGTAGCTTTGAGCTGGTTGTCATCGGGTATAGGAAATTTATACAGCATGACTGAGAACAGCATAGGTGATTACTCGGTACGTGCCGTTCTTTGAGACCATCGTGCCACGTGATATTTCGCGCCCTAAAGTACTCAATTGCAGGTGCCCTGATGGCTTCGTAAAGATTTTCGCTAGAATAGTCATCAGCAAGACAAAAGGAACGAGGTCGCCCACGGTAGTTACCTTCGCCTTGGGCTGCAGGGCTAAACAGCTTTGGCTTAAGCTTCTTGTATCTCTCCTTTTCTCTATCTCTAAAGGTCATAGGTAATCCCCTTCTCCCTGTGCCCTCAGGGTGTCGCATATCTGATCCTCTTTTCTACCTTCAGGCATAGAGCTTTTCTAGGGATTCTGCCCTGACTATTGACGCTTGGGGAAAGTGCTCCTTCACGGTCTGCTCGATGGCGCCGGCTAGCTTTCGGAGTTCGGCTGGACCTTCGTCCCCGTAGACGCTCAAGCCTATGAGCTTATACTTTTCCTTCGGCCCGAACCATATCCTGACTTTTTCCACTTTAACTCCTTCTTCGTCTTGTGCCCTCAGGGTGTCGCATACTAATCCTCCTTACGTCCTCTTCCTGTCTGGCATTAACATAGTCCAGTTTCAGTCCAAATTCAGTCCACCTTGTTGTCGTGTCTTTGACAGTGTCAATTCCCCAAGTTGGACTACACACCCAAATTGAACGTAGTCCAACCCCAGTCCACCTTGTTGACGTGTCATTGACGCTGGCAATAATTTTAGATATAGGACGTGTCCTTGACACTGGCAATCAACCAGATAGTTGACACCTACTTTTACGTCAACATTTCCACCCACTTTTACGCTTAAAATGGCTGTCAATTAACTGACAACGGGTCTCGGCAATCAAAAGAGTCAAAAAGCCCTTACCACCGGCGCCACAAGTTGCCCCACGATGTTCTCCTCGGTCATCCGCATAATGTTCCTCTCGGTCTTGCCGACGCTGTTTACCTAAACTCTTGGCAGGGCGATGATGGCTTGGCTCAAAAGCCTTGCCAATCCTGCCGATTAGCATTGGAGCTTGCCAAGCCCGAACTTACCAGAATATAGCCATATTCCATTATAACGCTTTTATCAAAAAAGTAACTACTTCTTTTTCTTTTCTAAAGGGTCTTTTGTAAAGTAATCTTATTGTAGCAGATATGATGTTTTGAGTAAATCATATCTGCTAGCACCTTAACAACTGAATATAGCCAGCTTAACGCTTGCCTTGTAGAAAGGGGGTAACTATGAGGCAAAGCAAACTAACTGCGGAGCTAAAGGCTAATGCCCAAAGGATAGCTAATGAGTTACCAGAGCGGTTATTGAGAGGCGATAAGGTAAAGCGTGGTAGTTCCCGCAAGCGCAAGCATAAGATAGAGCTTGACTGGATAGAGCAATCCTATGACCAGCTAACTGGTAAATGGCGGGATTGGCTAGAGGTAGCGAAGCGGTTTGAGCATAAAGTTCCTAGCCAAGATAGATACGACTTGAGGCATACCATTATACTAGCCTTTGCCTGCCAGCAAGCCCGTAATGAGAAGCTAGGCAAGCCCGCCCTCTCATTATACGGTATGCTACGGATAGCCTCTCATTGTGTAGCCGACTACTGGAGAGAGCAAGCCAAGCACCAAGTCAAGGTTTGTATCTATAGCGGATTGCCTACCGAGCCTCATTGTGCTAGCTGTAGGCACAATCAACATAAGCCTTGCCCATACTTGGCGTTAAGACCGATACAAAGCCTCAATACCGAGATAGTGGATGCAGAGGGTAACACTATAGAGCTGATAGACACCCTAGCCGATGACCACGCCATTGACCTTGACGCTTGGCTAGACGCTAGCACCTTTAAGCTAGGTTACCCTGATAGACTAGTCCAGCTAGCGACAAAGAGGCATAAGGGCATACCGCTAAACGGGAACGACCAAAGGTATTTTACCCGACAAAGGCAAGAGGAACTAAAAAGATACCAATTGACCTTGCTTTGATGTCCGATTTTACCCCACTTAATCGCTTGTATTAGTGGAGCTTCCGATTATGCCAGCGAATTGCGGATAATCGGATAGTTACTACTAGGCGAAGCCGATAGCCTTGCCCACTATCGGATAGCCAAAAGGGGGTTTTGTGGAACAACTGAATATCGTGGGCAAGCGTTCAGGCGAGGGCTTTGTCGCTCATAAGGCTATGCTGGTAGGTGCCTTGTCAAGAGCACTATCCGCAAGGGTGGTGCTAATGGACTTGACCATAGGGCTTAAAGGCTTACTCGGATACCTTAAGGCTTTGGGCGGTAGTAATGTCGTCAAGGTTGTGCCGTCTAGTGCTAGCGGGTCGCAGGCTAACGGACATAAAGTCCTTAAGGTAATCTGCGGAGCTAATACCAGCTACCTAGCCGATAATGAGTGGATTGGTGAGAAAACGCCTTTTACCCTTTGCGATGTCAGGGTTAGCCCGAATAACTCCGTCAAGCCCAATGTCGGGGTTAGTGAGCTAGCAGAAGCACTAGCTAGGGTTTTGCCGTTCACAGCTAAAGATGATGAGGCTAGACCAGTTTTAGCCTGTGTCAACTTCATAGCCAAAGATGGTAAATTGACGCTAGTTGGTGCTGATGGTTTTAGGCTAGCGATTATCAGCCTTGACTATGATGGTGATGGGCAAGCCTTGATAAGCCGTAATGAGCTTAAGGGTGTGGTAAACGCTCTTAAGCGGGCAAAGCGGGCAAGGGTTAGTTTTGAGAGTGGTGGGGAGAAGTTGACCAGCAAAAGCCTGATTATAGATACCGAGCTAATCCGCTATAAGTGGGTTAGCTATGATGGTAACTATCCCGACTATGAGAAGCTAATCCCTACCGAGTTTAACAGCTTTGCCCATTTTGACACAGTAGAGGCAATCAAGGCGGTCAATTCGCTCAAGGCACTATCCGACAACCCCAAAGCCTACCCGATAGACTTGACCATTGGCGACGGCAAGATAGTGATGGCTAATCCCGATGATAAGGGTCAAGCCGAGCTAACAGCCGATACCGATGGGCAAGGCTTTGTGCGGATAGACGGTCAATACCTTGCCGAAGCCTTAAGAGCTTGTGGGGGTATGGTAGAGTTTAAGCTCTCCAACGCCTACAGCCCGACGCTCTTTACTGCTGACGGCTATCAACTGGTAGTAATGCCGTTGATGAGCGACAAGGCACAAGAGCAACAGAGGGCAGAGGCAAAGGCTAAAGCCGAGAAGCCAGCCGAGCAAGCCGAGAGCCAGCCAGCCGAGCAACAGCCAGAGGCTACCGAGCCAGTAGCCAAGCCAAAGGCTACCAAGCCAAAGGCAAAGCATAGCCGAGCTAAACAGCCAATAAAAGCCTGATAGACGCTTATAGCCCAAACAGAACCAGCCACGCACAGAAGGGGATGGAAGTCCCCTTTTTGTGCTTTTTGTAGGGGTATTCGTTCCCCAAGCGTGGGAACGAATACCCCTCTTTTTGTGGCTAGAAAGGGGGAACTATGCCACTAAAAGACCTCAGTGGCAAGACGGTCTATGAGATTGACCGGGAGGATTTTGAGAAGCTGTTTTGCCAACAATGTAAGGACTGCGGGATATGCACTAAAGACCCCAAGACAGTCATCATCTGCCGACAGCTTGTTGATAGCGGGGTTTGGGATATGGTATTCCGCAAGCGACACGACAGCTAAAACCGAATAGCCTACCAGGGCAAGTGGGAAGGGGGTCGGGAATCCCAAGACTACCGACCCCCCTCTTTTTGCCCAATCCAGCTAGAAAGGAGATATATGGACATCGTTTACCCCTGTAAAAACACAAGGAAGTGTTATTGGCTTTGTAGAGAGTGCCTCAAGGGGCATACCCACCGGTGCTCTCCAAAGTGCCCCGATTACCTCTCTATAGCCAAAGTTAAGAAGGAAAGGAGGTGATACCGGTGGAGAAGCGCAAGGAGTATGCCGAAGGGGAAATTATATCCTGTCCGAAGTGCGGAAGTGATGACCTAGATTGTGAAGAAGCTCCCGCTAAAGCCAAGTGCAACACCTGTGGACTAGAGTTCACCATTCGGCAAGTAGCCGTCTGGGAGGAGTAACCCGAACTGCCGGGTATTGAAGGGGCAACTATGCCCAGAAAGGAGGTGAAAAATGTCCGTAGGAGCATACCGAGTAAAGAAAATTGATTATGTTACGCCTAATAGCTTCAATCTATGGCACGACGATAAGCTGGTAGAGTTCTTTGACGAGGAATATGGCTTATATAAAAGTCTAACTGAAGGCGAAGGGCTTACCTACTTACCCGTTGAAGCATTGGAAAGAGCCATAGCGGAGCTAGACCTTGAGGACTGCACTGTTGAAGCACTCTCAAAGGATATAGAAGCTGGTAAGGCTAACGACGGTTGGATTCAATACTATTGCTTCTAGCTAATTAGCGAATTGCCGGTATCTGAACGGGTAACTATGCCCAGAAAGGAGGTGAATTATGGTAACCCGAAGCGACACCTGTCGCTACTGCGAGCATCTCAAGGATATGAGCCGTCCTAGAGAGAAATACATCGGCGGGTGTGAATACGGGCTACACCCCGAAAGCTGTGGCAAGTTTGAGCTTGCCCACTGCTATCAGGGTAACGACCCCAGAGTAAAAACTGAGCAAAGGAGGTGATACTGTGGCTATCAAGTGGAGCGCGGTCAAGGTAAGTGAGAAGGTAGATGAGGTTGAGGAGCTTATGAAGTCCATTAGACCAACCTTGTGGCGAATCCGTCAGAAGACGGAAGAGCTGAAGGGAATACCCAACCTACCAGGGTATATTGACCAGCCTACCAACACCATGTTTGGGAAGGTGGCTAACTTCAATGAGTATATGAAGAGCTCTATTGAGCGTATCCGCTACCTCATACCCAAAGAAGCACTGGAGGAGGAACGCAAGGCTTTGGAGTATGGCAGCCAGCAATCACTAATCTAAAGGGGAGCGGCGCCCCCCTAATAGCCCCCTTCCCTTAATAAGGGAAGGGGGATTAAGCGGGTTCCCAGAAAAATCGAAGATTTTTCTGGGTGCTTTAAGGGGGTAGCCACACCCAAAATCCGATAGAAAGGAGGTGATAGAGATGACAACCCAGCTAGACCTATTTAGTGAGGCTAAGGTCAGCGTAGAGGTGGAGAAGCCAGAGCCGATGACCCCAGTCAGGGTCGGCAGTAGAGTAATCCAAATCCCACTACACAGAAAGCGGCGCGAAGCCTGCAATCGGCTAATGGAGCTACTAGAAGAGCTTGAAGGTAAGGATATACACATCAGCTCCTATGCCGCCGGGGGAAGGCACTTCTGGCTTAACAACCTGAAGCTCCCCAGACTCAAGTTAGACTGGTATCCCCCGGGTAGGCATACCAAAGGCTATATCCCCTCAGTCATAGTCCTGTGGGGAAGCCGAGATGCAAGTGTCAGGATATTCACTGATTACCTGGTTGCTGTCCGAGAGCAGGAATACCAGGGCTACTGGCTTTATCTACTTGACTTCCGTAACGGCACTTGGGAGTACCCGATAGATAACTCCAGGTCTCACTACGCCTGTCTTGAGATAACCAGATTTAAGGATTAGAGGGGCGAAGCCCCTCTTTGAAGGGGTAACTATACCCAGAAAGGAGGTGATAAGGTGCCCACCCAGCTTGCCCTATTTGGAGAACCGAAGGTCAGGGGTAAACTGCTAGTGCAAGTTAGTAGATGGAATACGAAAATGGGAACGGTGCCTAGTTTCTCACTACCCGTATTAAAGACTTGCCCGGGGAAAACAGAGTTTTGTAGTCGCCTATGCTATGGCTTGAACGGCAGATTCGCCCAGCAAAAGATGAGACAGATATTCCAAAACAATCTTGAGGCGAGTACGCAGATAGACTTTGTGGAAAGGATAGTCCGTGAAATACTAAAAACGGGAACTGAGGTTTTTCGGCTTCACGTGGTTGGTGATTTCTACAGCGTTGAGTATGTGGAGAGATGGATTGAGATAGCGGACAGGTTGCCTGGTGTCAAGTTCTTTGGCTCTACTAGGTCTTGGCGTGTTCCTGGGTTGAGGGATGCTGTAACTAGGTTCCGAGATTTGCCCAACGTGTATTTGAGAGCAAGCATAGACCCCACGCACCTTGATAAACCAACCTCTAGCTGGGGGGTTTGGAGTATAGAGGGAGTAGGTGACCCTTGCCCCCACGATTACGGTTTGGGGCAGAAATGCCTCACCTGTAAAAAGTGCTGGCAGACCAAAGACTCTGACTTACGGTTGAGGCTTAAATGGGGGAAGCCAATAAACCTACAGCCCGCAATGATATAGGGGGGAGAGAAGTTCCAGAATTGAAAGGGTAACTATACCCAGAAAGGAGGAGTTATTGGAACTTGTGTTAGAAGTCCAACAAGAGGAAGTTCGACCCTACGAGGATGATGGCAGACCTAACCTGATAGAGATTACCTGTATCTATTGCGGGGGGTGTTGCAGAATTTACGCGAGAGCCAGTGACAATGAGCAAACATACGCCAGAGCGTGTCAGGTCGTCAAGCTGTGGGTTATGTGCCACAAACACTGCTTGCCTATGAGACGGATACCGGGATTGGTTCTGCTAGAGCTTGATAGCCGAGCTCTAGCCCACGCCAAAGAACGGGGAGCTATTACCGAAGAAAGGAGGTGATAATTGACAACCGAAAAGCAGATTGAGAAAGGCATCTCCGATATAGTTGGTGCCTTAACAGACCCTATCATTGTCTTTCCTGGGGGCTGGGGAGACTCCCTTCCCGAATGGTTAAAGAGCACCATTACCCTGGAGAGACTAGCGATGAACATGAGGGCACTCAAAGGCGAGGAGATGACTGGCACCGATGCTGAGTGCGCCGCCTACCTCTATACTGCTTCTCTAACTCAGCCGATGGACCACGACTGGACCAAAATCTATATCTATATCGCTGGCAAGGTCTATGAGAAGTGGCGCACCAAGGAGTCGGGCGTTACAATGCCCGACGATATCCGGGTAGACTCACTCACAGACGACCAAATGAGAGACCTTAATCGGCTCAAGGAGTGGCTCTATCAGAGGCGCACCACCGCAAGGCAGGATAAAGACCGCGCCGAGCGGCGGCAGAAGCGAGAGGAAGAGGCACAGCGAAAGAAAGAAGCACAGCCTGCACTATTTGACTTCTAGTATATGACTAAGGGGTCGGGGGTTCGAATCCTCCGGCCCCTTTTTTGTCTAAAATGTCCGATTTTGCTCCCCCAAACCGCTTATATTAGTAGGAGGTGCAAAATGGATGACAGAATAAGAGGGCAGCTCGAGGACATTCTTAAGCAAGCCGAAGTAGAGGAGAAATCCGAAACCTTCTTGAAGCAAGCCATAGCGATTGGAATCCCACCAGAGGATGGCGCCTGGCTTAAGTCTATGTTCCGGCTGGCAGCCATATTCCTGGAATTAGCCTATGGCAGTAAAAAGGAGGCAAACAAAGTGCTGCCCTGGCTGCTGTTCTCCCTAGGCATGGCTTATGAGCGGTACTATCAAAAGGGGTAAGTGAAGGGGCTTAGCCCCTTCAAAGAGAGGCGGCGCCTCTCTTACCCTATCCCTTTCATAGAGGGGCTTGAGCCCCTCTCCTTGGCAAGGAGATAAGGCGCTAGCACCAGTGCCTCCCTTTAGAAGGGAGGCTTTATTATCCCCTGTATCCCCTTCCCCTTGATAAGGGGAAGGGGTTGTTTAGCAACCTCACTCCGGTTGTCCCCCTCTCCTTGGCAAGGTAAAAAACCATTGACCACCCACAAAAAGTGCCCAGATTTTAATTACAGGGCTTGCACGGGGCATTGTAGAGTAAAGTCCCTCCTCGCTCGACCCGCTCCTCAGCGACGACAGCCGTCAGCTCTCTCCTACTTCGTGAACTTGACAACTATGCTTGGGGGCATAGCGACCTCATGCTCTACACCATCGAGATACTTGCTGACTATCCGCAACCCGTCCTCGTGGGCATAGATACTGGCGATAAATTCCCCAGTCTTCCAGACCTCCACCATAGGCTTCCCTGTCAGCGTGTGAGTGGCTATGCGAAACTCCATTTCTCCCCTCTATCTTAGTATTTGAGGCGGGATGCCACTTGCCCTGCTTAAGCCACTGCTACAGGGAGGGTGGAGGATTCTGACGAGGTGAAAAGGTTGAAAAGCCCCGAGCTGGAGCCTACCTCAAAAATTAAACGGGATGTGTTCTTTTTCTAACCAAGAAGAAAATGAGCAGCCCCACCACCACTGCGGCTATGATTCCGCCAATCAGAGGCCAGTTAACCGGTTTTGGAACTACTGGAACTGGCTTTTCCTTGACCGCAAATGAGCCGGTAAGCCCGTTAACGTCCACAGAATAAGTGCCAGCTATACCTTTTGATGTGGTAAAAGTCACCTCTTCACTGGCACCGGCACTAACTGTTATCTCTCTTATTGCTTCTGTCGCGCCATTTATCTCTAGCGTTACCTCATAGCTGCCTTCCGTGCCGCCAGTGTTAGCAATCAGGACGCTGATGGTTATCGTTTCACCAATGTCAACCTTGCCCGGGAAGATATTCAGTGAGCCTACACTAAAAGCGGCTGGCGCGGGCGGTGGTAGTGGGGTGATAGCACCAATGAGAGCAAAGGTAGTCAAATGGCTGACAGAGGCAGTGATGGTGTTGTTTTCAGTGTCAACAGTGCAGTCCAGCTCAATCCACTGGCTATTATCCTCGTCATAGTAGGCTAAAACCAGATTTTCTTCATCAACCCTGTCTGGCAAAGCCTCAGGGTATTTCCAGGTTAACGGTATCGCTGGGTCAAAGGTAGCCCCCTTAGGTTCAAAGTCATAGGCTAGCCCGATAATACAGGCATCCTCGGGTGGCGGTGGTGGAGTTTCATCAACAGCTATGACCAAGGTCTCAAGCCGCTTACCATCTTTATCTAAGGTAATGGTGCCCTCGGGGATGGCAATGGTAAGCATACCATCCTGGGAGGTGGCTTCTATTATCTTGAGTAGTTCACCACTATAGCTAATACGATACTTCGCCTCTATGCCGAAGAGGTTTGTGTCAATATAATAGAGCGCAGGGCCAAATCCCCCTCCCCCAACCGCTGGCGTTAAGGTCTTGAAGGTGTAATCCTCCGAAATGGCAATAAACTTTGTGTCAGGAATAGCCGACCTCACCCTGTAGTGGTAGGTAGTAGATGAGGAAAGCCCGGTTAAGGAAGTGCTATGCTCGGTAACGCGGGTGGTTTCCTCGGTGGTGCTATTAGCATAATCTCCTGGGCTAGCACGAGACTCGGTATCATAGAATACCTGAGAGGTGGCATCGCCATTTGTTTTCCAAGAGATGGTGGCGCTATGATAGCCGATACTGGAAGCTGAAACATCAGATATGGTTAGAGCTACAGTAGCACTGAGGCCAACCCCAGCCTCGTCATCAGCCTGAATGGAATAGGAAAATGAGCAGACTAAGACTAGCGATATTAGGATAGCCAGAACCATTCTGCATAGTTTCAATACCTTCTCCTCCTAGCTAATACGACGATAAGAGTTATTACTATTGCTGTGCCAGCAGCAATTCCAGCCAAGAGAGGTATATTAAGTTCGGTAGTCCTCGCTTGGGCTGGTGGGACCGGTGGTGTTTGCTCTGAGGTTCCTTCTTCTGCTGGCCGCTCACCAGTTGCTATGTGATTAACGGTGGCTCTTACCTTTATCCCCATAGCCACCATGCCGCCGGTCATCGCCAGGAACCTTATCTTGCCCTGGTATATCTTAGAGCCAAGCGATTCATCACCATAAAAGGTCAATACTACCCTGGTGCCTTCTGCCGTAACCGGAACAGTGGTTGGCTCTACCCTTAGTGGTATATCCTCAAGGCTTATCTCAAGGTCGCCAGTAAAGTCATAGACAAGGAATTCCACCCGGCTACTGCCGTCAGCCGGAACATCAAATTCAACCGATGGAGGGCTGATGGTTAGCCCAGCTGCTAGTGCCGGAGCCGCACACAGCACCACTAAGGTCACTGCTGTAAGTAAACCTATAAACCTTTTCACTTCTCATCCTTTGAGGGGGAAGGGGGGTGGGTCTCCCACCCCCCTATATTCCCTTACGGCAGTGTCACTGCTTCCTCAGCCCAGAAGACCAAAGTTGCTGTCAGCGTTCCCATGCTAGTGCCCTCTGGAACATTGAGCACCGCAGACACCCCCTGCGATGCGGTTGCGTCTAGAATTATCCCCCAGTCGCCAACCATAGAAGCATCGAGGGTTAAGTTTGTCGCATAGAAGTCCGGCCTGCTCTCGTTGATGACCGAAACGGTAATGTCCTCAGCTACGGAGGGAGAAGTATTGGTTACCGTGATTGCTTTAGGAGCAGAGATATACCCGGGATAGATACTTCCGAAATTGATAGTTAGTGGGGAGACGGATATAGAGACTTTCGGTGCCGGCACACCAAGCGTCATTTGGACGGCCTCACTTGATAATGTCATCAGGCCGACAGTCAACGATGAGCCGACGCCATACATATCCTCGGCAGCGGCCAACTCCCCCTCGGTTAAGCCTTCATGGACTACCGGTGTCTTAACCAGGAAGGGCACGGCGATGATAGTATCGACAATATCATCGAAGAACCTCAACGGCACGGTAGCTGACATAGAAGTGCCGTCAGTTGTGGCCAATACATAGTCCTCAACCGTGATAATACCATCATCAGTCGTGTCGATCATGTTGTAGTGGTCATAGCCGCCACCTTCCTTCGGGTAAGTTTGGAAGGGATCGGTATTATGTTCATCCAGTGGTCCATAGAAGAACCCTATCTTCGGTGTGAGCCCACTTACCGTCAGTTCCTCACCCATAGCGTAAGTCACGGTAACATTTTGAGTGCCCCATACAACCGTCGGAGCTGCTTTCTCGAACATAATCAGGTTATAGGTAAAGGTATATGTTGTTTCAGCACTGTAGGCTATACACGGGCATTCATCAGCGACTGCCCAGGTGTAGGCAACGCCATAGACTCCGTTGCTGTCGGTGGCCTTTGCTTGGAACAGCGGGGGATTGCCGTTAGCAGTTCTCCAGGCAGCAATTTCCGCCGCAGAATAGGTGGCACTGCCATTGACATCGGTAAGCTTCGCTGGTATCGGATTTATAGCTCTTCCGTAGCAACCATCCATATAGTCCCACGGGGGAGAGCCCCAGAACAAGTTTACATTAGCCCCTTCAATCGGGGTGGTGCCATCCTGCTGGTAGACAACAATGGTAACATCGCCGCCGGGGTCAGCACTAACTGCTACCGGCACCAAGCTCAAGCTCGCCACCAGCACCAAGGCAAGAGCCATACTAATAAGTTTCTTTTTCAATTCACTTCTCCTTTTTAGATTTTGATTATTCCACCGCCCCGTTATGCTTCATAGGTATACCTCCCTTTGGATTCAGCGTTGCTTATTTCTTGCCGGCATGGTCAGCTGCTTTGGAGTTGGGGTTAAAGGGCTTTTGGAGGCCAGGGGCCTTATCCAGACCCTCCCCGGGAACACCACTGCCTTCGAGGATGTCAGCTTTAGTGGGTTGCGAAAGAGTGTACTCTTGATTGTACAGCCACGCAGTAGTCCAGTCAGTCCCCCCCTCAGCATATGATAAGAAATGGAAGTTGATAGTATCCCCTAAACTTATGCTGTTTAGCTCTGAGAATGGAATCTGTAGTTCGAACACGGTTGCCGTTACGGCAAACGTTGCACCAGTCTCAAGGGTTTGCGTTGGGTCTGGCGGGTACGTGTATTTGAGTTCAATCAAATCAGGGGTTCGGTGAATCCAGCAATATGCCCAACACTCCCAAGTATCAGGATTCATAGTATAAACGTTGATCATACCTACATCTCCGCCTCCTGTAGGAGTATAGGTACCTCCTTTTGTCTCAAAGGCGACATACAGGTATTCAGCGTCGTTCAGCACATAGACATCAAAGTAGTCACTCCCGAAGGCTGGGTCTCCCCATTCTCCTTCACCAAGAACTCCGTTAATTGTAGGCGTTCCATATGCTGCCCCAGCTGGCACCGCTGTCACCAAGCTGAAGCTCACCACCAGCACCAGGGCAAAGAAGATACTAAAGATTTTCTTTTTCAAGTTTCTACTCCTTTAAGGATTATTCCCTCTCCACCCCGTTTATTTCCTATAGGCCATCACCCCCTTTCTTGCGAACCACATTAGAACACTGTTATAATAACAATAGGTGGTGGTTCGCTGACTATCGCCATATACAAAGAAAGAGACCTGCTACCACAGGTCTTTTTCTATTTCACTTAGTCTTTGAGTTCCCAGCTTTTGCCTTTTCCCATAAATCAATCAACTGGGTTATGATTCCATCCAGGGTTTGCCCTGGGTTCTTAATGGAATGTAACCTGTCTCTAGTTCCTTTCCTTATCCTAATAGAAGAGGATTTCGCCATATGGCTAACATACACTAGTCTGCGATATTTGTCAAGTATTGCTTGATGATTTGCTCAAGTCAACAATTAGTTGCTAGTCTTTCCTAGAGAAACTTCAGGCGGGGGGATGAGTAAGTGAGCTTAGGAGAAAGAGTAATAAAAAGAAGGCGCATGCTGAAGATTACCCAGCAAGAGCTGGCGCAAGCTCTCGGGGTCACACCACAGCATATTTCGCTTATTGAGCAAGGGAAGGCAGCTCCCTCTTTGTATCTTCTTCCCAAACTGGCTGAAGAGTTGGGGGTAAGTATTGACTACCTCCTGTCCGGTAAGGAAGGCATTATCATAGATACAATCCCAGCAATAAAGGCTAATAAGAGGCTTAATCTCAAGGTAAAAAGAGCTCTTATAGCTTTGGTAGAGGAATATGGCAAACCCGATGAGGAACTTCGGGAACCTGCCGTAAGTGAAGAAGCTTAAATCTTTTGCGCGAATCAACCTATCAAATTGACAGCTTGGATAAGACCCTGAGGGCATAATGGCAAAACCTTCCTCCTTGGCAAAGGGAATGTATCAAACTATTCAAGAGCCTGGGAAGGGGGCTAAAAATTGATTCTAGGGCTTGCCACAACCTACTCCACGCCGTGGCAGCAGCCATAGGGGGCCGTGGCGTTTAATTATTTCTTGCGAATCTCTGTTTGAGAGGCTCAGCCCTCTCTATTTGAGGAACCCCTATTTTCTCTGTCTGAGGATTCCTCTTTCCTCTTCCTCATTTTTTCCCTCTCATTTTTTACCCCCTAGAGGAATTTCTCCAAGAAGCCGCAGGTAAGGCACCTCCATTCAAACTCACCTGTTGCCACAGGCGCTTGCGGTTGCTCTGCCACAGGCGCTTGCGATTGCTCTGCCACAGGCGTTGCCACCTCTTGCTCCTTTTTGGTTGCCTTTTCCATTGCCTTATTATTTGCCATATTTTTACCCCCCTTAGGCAAATGCTAGCGCAACATGGATAAATAAGTAAGTTTGGCATTAACCGCCATTGGCATTGCCATTATTCGCCAAACCCCGCTAAGCCCCCCAGTCACCCTATCACTTCGTCTTCTCTTTTTCTCTGTCTCTCTTTTTCGTTATTTTTACCCTCCAGAGAAATTAGCTACAAATTTACAAGCTAGGCGAAAAGAGGTAACAAGAAAGGATGAGACAGAGGACGAGGCAAGGATGAGGCAGAGGACGAGGCAAGGATGAGGCAAGGGTAAGAACTCTAGCTTCCCTCTAGCTCTGTCTTAGCTCTAACAATACAGTTATATGCGAAACGAATACAGTTACCGAGTTTTCCTTTATAACCCCGAAACCTTACGCTGGTGGCTGGTTAAGATAATAGTTCATTAACCTTTCTCCATGCCTCTTGCTCTTTTTGACGGGTGTTCTCTGCCTCGGTGAAGGAGCCTTCGTCTAAAAGTCTATGAAACTCTCTTAAGAGCCTCATAGCTTGCTCCTTGTAATAGTCTATCTGCTTGTAGTGTTCTCGCAGCTCCTCGGCGGTTCTTTGTCTTTTGGGTCTTTTTACTGTAAGCGTTTGCTCAAAGCGGAAGGGGCGTCTATGGTCTGGATAAATTATCCGGGGTTGCTGGATTGGCTCTTCTTTGGTAAGGTTTTCGGGATATTTCTGTGCGGTTCTGGTTGGAATATCAATGACCTTTGTGTTCGCTGCTACTGCCCCTAGGCTAATGCCTAGCTCATTGGCTATTTGCCTATAAGGCACACCTTGCCTCTTTAGCTCTTGAGCTTTCTGGATTTTCTCTTTATCTATTACCTTTCCTCTCATAATGTTTCCTTGTTTGTTCGTTCGTTCATTCTTGATTATAACAAAGAGGTAACATTGGAGCCAACATGGGAGCCAATATAGGGGTGAAGGGGCTAAGTCAACGAGGTAACATAGGGGATAACATGAGGGTGAAGGGGCTAAAGCCAATGGCTTGCCCCCTAATTCATCGGGGTAAACCATAGGGTAAACAACATAATAAGGAGGAGGTAAGTGGCAGATGAGACTGAGATAACAAAGAAGGTAAAGCCGATAACAGACATCGGTGTTTAGCATGTAGGGATACTTAAAAGCTAAATAAGTGAAATCATCAGCTATTCGCCACCATGGTGACATTAGAGGAGGAACGGTTGATAAGGTGCTGACATCAGGGTGAAGAACAGTTGAAAAAGTGGTAGAATAAGGGTGAGAAAAAGGGCGCAAGACATTAAAATGCTGTAGTATTTCGTGTCTGAATTGTTATGGAGTTGGTTAGGGTTTATGCAGGCTAACGCCTTTACTATATGGCTTCATCGAGCCACTCCAAGCCACCCCTTTAAGTCCCCTGATTACCTGGGGTTGGCCTAATATTCAAGATGTCTTGTCTGGCTGGGGATGAGGATAATTGCCCCCATAGACCTAAAGGACACGGCTGGTGATTGGGATGCCGAAGGTAATGAACAAAGACATCATTGACAGGATAGCCCAGTACGCTGCAAAGGGGTACTCCAAGGCGGGAACAGCCAGGGAGCTTGGCCTCGACCGGACAACCGTGCGGAAATACTGGCCGAGGGAACAAAAGCCTAAAGAGGAAAAGGCGAAGCAGCCCACACCTCAGCTGTCCCTTGAGGAGGACTTTGACCTGCGAACTAAGAAGAAGGAAACGGAGCTGGAATTAGAGAGCCTGCAGATTAAGCTAGAGGACACAGACGGGGAAACACAAGACCTTGAAGCAAGACGCGAAGTTGCCCTTGAGCAAATTAAGGTCCTAGGGGAGAAGCTAGACGAGGCCGAATCAGGTACGGACGTCGACAAGGTGCAGGAGCTAGCAGCCAAGGTTAAGGATGAGGTAACAGCACTCCTGGAACACATTGAGCCCTTACGCAAGCAGCGCGAGGAGCAGCAAGAGAGGGAGCGGCAGGAACGTGAGAAGGAAGTGAAGAAAAAGCGTGAGGAGGACATACGGAGAAGGGATAAGCTTGAGCATGCTCTTCGGGCACTTAGTCTTAGCCGTTTTGCCTGGATATTCCCCTGCTCAAGAGGGCAGGCTGAGAAGATTGTGAACAGGTTTGTCTGGAAGGTTGGTAATGTCGACGACCCTATCATTAGCTCCCTTCACATGGTTAACAAACAGCTAGGCATCGCTGAGGAGCTCAAGTGGGAGGATAGTACCAGTGAGCTTAAACCCCTCATTAGCGAGTGCGTCAACCTACTCGACGGAAATGCTGACGAAAAACAGAGGATTATCATTGTAATGCACGCTAGGAAGGAACGGATTTTAATCCCCAGTGACGAGGATATGAGGAAAAAATTTATCGACTTGCTAAGTGCAGAAACAAATGAGAAATTCACCGAGCTGGTTTTGAAGTTTAATGCTGCACTTGGCCGCCTTGCCGATGAACGGTTTATAGAAAAGGACGAACTCCTCGGTAAAGAAACGCCGGAACCGGTTGCTGGTTAGCAAAGCCTCCACATTCCGCCAGCCCTTAAATCCCTTCCTAAAAATTCTCCCCTTTGACCTTCGAAGCCCCTTTAGAAGTTCACTGTTTTGTCCGGGTATTAGATAGCCTTGCCTTATGCAGGAACAGCAACGCTAGCTTTGTCTAGGACTGCTTCCTCAGCGAAAATGGGGGCCTGTGCTCTAACGCCAAGAGCCAGAGCTATAGCAGGTGGACAGTCAACCTCTTGAGGCTTATCATGCTGGGACAAGAGCAGTCTCGCGTAAAAGATATTGTTGTCAAACCCGTTGATTATAACGGATATGACTTTAGACTTGGTTGTGTCAATGCCAGTCAACGAAAAGACATAATCTTCTAGTTCAGAATCCCCTACGCCTTGCAATTGCTTGGCTACAAGACTGGCCTGGGGTGAACCTGCATAAATGGGAAGATAGCGCTCTGCCCCCTTTTCTTTTAGGATTATCGACCCCTCATCGCTTAGTGAGTTCCGTCTCACAGAATCAATTGTCATTTCTATTTGAGCCATTCCAAGCCTCCTAAATCGGTTTGACAACATACAGGTTATCTCTTTTATTCTAGGCCTTTCTGACAATTAATAAAAGCCCGTGGGTCCGATGGGGTTGGGTGCCAACATTTTGCCGACAAACTGTTTAGCACCCCCCAGCAAGCCAGATACAAACTGGGGCTTGACATCCCGGCACTGTGGTGTTATGCTGTAGTAGAGGCACGTTGCGATAGGGGGTTTAAAAATATGGAACTTAAACTTTATTATAGTACAGTAATTGAACCTTTCCATGACTCACGAAACGATGGTTTTGATGCTGTCTTTGCGCTTCTGAAACAGATAGAGGACAAGGGTATCAAGTGCCATCGGGTTGATACGAGCCAACTAACGGATGAGCAAATAGCAAAGGCTTATATTCACTCCGTTATAGGGCCGACTCAGCTGAAGAAGTATAGAGTGAGGCAAATCTTTGGCAGTGCTCGCCATAGCGGCTGGCTCTTCGGAAGACAGGTTCCTGCCCTTGTTGTTTACCCTTCAACGAGTCAAATGCCGGAAGATGTGTACCCCCACGCTGAGCTAGGGCGCACTGTCAGCGTTAAAGAATACCTTGAAAAGCTAACACAGAGCCTTATGTAGAGAGTCTTGTGGGGGCTTCTGGAGAAGATTGAGAGGGAGCAAAAATCTAACAAGGAGGGTCAATAATGAAAGCAGCAATCTACTGTCGGGTATCAACCGAAGACCAGGAGAGGGAAGGCACATCCCTGCAGAGCCAGCTAGAGGCTTGTCTGGGGAAAGCCCGAGAGCTTGGGTACGAGGTGCCTGAGGAGTTTATTATTCTGGAGACTTACTCTGGATTAACCCTGGACAGACCGAAACTACCGCAGCTTAGGCAGTGGGTGAGAGACAAAGAGGTGGACGCACTTATTGGCTATACCCTGGACCGTCTATCTCGTGACCCGGTGCACTTTATCATACTGCAGGAGGAGCTGGAGAAGGCAGGTGTAGAGCTTATCCTAGTCACTGAGACGGTAGATAGCTCCGACTTGGGGAGACTGATAACCTATATTAAGGGCTATGCTGCCAAAGTGGAAGCGGAGAAGATAAGGGAGCGAACCATGAGAGGGGCTAGAACAAGGGCAAGCCAGGGCAAGATACCAATAGGTGGCACCGGCAAGCTCTATGGGTATAGCTATATCATGGGCAAAGGAGAACAGGAGGGCGTAAGGTACATCAATGAGGAAGGGGCTAAGTGGGTCAGGGAGATGTTCCGCTGGCTCATCGACGAGGGCCTAGGTGTGAACGCCATAACCTACCGGCTACGGGCATTGGGTGTTCCCACGCCGGGAAGGAGTCAGTTCTGGAGGAACAGTACGGTGCATGAAATACTAACCAACCCTGCCTACTGCGGCAAGACTTACGTCTTCACCTACAGCTACACAGAGGCCAAAACAACACAGGTTGCCAACCCCAAGCCGAAGAGGAAAAGACTGGTACGCAAACCAGTAGAGGATTGGGTTGAGATACCAGGGGCAACGCCGGCCATTATCAGCCAAGAAACCTTTGACCTAGCCCAAGCCAAGTTGGAGCAAAACAGGAGGGTGCCCCGGCGCAACCCAAAAAGGCCGTATCTTCTCAGCGGCCATGTCTTCTGCCGCCATTGTGGCAGGCGCTATCGGGCTAAGAGCACAAAACCAAAGAGGGGAGGGAATGTTAACTACGTCCCCTACTATGAGTGCCCGGGGGAAGACCGAATGGTCTCGCTTACAAAGTGTCGGAACCGGAGGTGGAATGCCAATCGCCTCGAAGAGTCGGTCTGGCAACAAATTGAGACGTTATTAATCCAGCCTGAGATGGTCCTAGCTGGCCTTAAAACGAGGATGGATGAGGCAAATGAGGCCGGTTATGTCGAGCGGGAACTGGTCGACATCAATAGGCGGCTTAAGTCGCTTGATAAGGAGCAACAGCAATTACTCCAATGGGCACTGAAAGGCTTCCCCGAGGAGACGGTTGTAGCTGAGAACAAGAGAATTAACGGGCAGCGAGGCTTGCTTAAACAGCGCAGAGCCGAATTGGAGGCAAGGCTAGAGCAGGCAAGAGAGACCGAGGTTAACATGGAGTCTATAGAGCGGTTCTGTAAAGTGGTAAGGCAAAACCTCGGCGAGTTCACCTTTGAGAATAAGCGGCTGGCTTTGGAGGCTCTCAGCATCAAGGTCTGGGCTGAGGGCAACAAGCTAGAGATCGAGGGAGCCATACCGATAGCCGGGGATGACATTCAATCCATTACATCAAGATGTTCAGGATAGGGAAGAGTTAAGGGTGACATTAGGGACATTATGATTACTGGAGGGCTTGGGTATCTTTGAACAGATATCCAGCCTTCTTGTTATTTATTACACATAGTGGACTTTTGTGTACAATGCTGATTCAGTCTCCTATTATACTAGGCCTGGACCTTTAGCTATGCCTCAGCTTTAGCTTTTTGCTCCTTTTTGAGTAAGGCCTCTCGTCGTGCTTGCAGCTTGGCCAGCTTTTGCTGGAGAGTATCCTCCATCATTTGACCAAACTCACAGGTGGCACACTGGAAGAGACGGGTGCAAACCCGGTAGGAGACATCCCCCTTGAGGGCGTAGCGGCAGAGCCGCTGACTACCGGGTAATTCCTTAAATCTTTCCAGTGCCGCATCAAGCTCGGGGGCTTCACCACTAGCCATCTTCTCCTGCATCATCTGGTCAAACTCGCAGGTGAGGCAGTCGTAGTTTCGGGTGCAGAGGCGATAAGCCACCATCCCCATTTTCATCCAGAGGCACTCCTTGGGTTTGACCTCTTCAGCGACAGGAGCAGCCTCCCCCTCAACTACCACCTCAACCTTTGGCGTTGCCAGTGCTTCCCTTGTCTTTCGGATCCAGACCCGGGTCTCGATATTGCCAGGGGCAATGCTGAGGATAGATTCAAATTCACTAATAGCCTCTCGGTAGCGACCAGCCTCAAAGTGAGCCTTGCCCTGCTTGAGGTGAGCTGGGATTTCCTCTGGAGCTACGGCTATGACCTCCTCAACCTCGGCCTCCTCGACTGCAATTGGTTGAGCTACAGCCTCCACGGTAACAACTTTCGGCTTTATCTCCACCTGAACTGGCCCCAGAGTCTCCCGGATTAATTTTTCCAGGTCATTGAGCTCAAAGGGTTTGGGCAAGTAATCAACAGCACCCTCCTTCATCGCCTCTACTGCTGTCGATACTGAAGGATAAGCGGTAATAATGATTCCCTTAAGCTGCGGTCTTTTCTCCCTGGCCTCTCTTAATACCTCAATCCCGTCTTTTCCCGGCAACTTCAGGTCAAGGATGACAATGCCAAAGTCCTGCTCGGCAATAGCTTTTAATGCTTCCTCCCCCTCCTCGGCAGTCTCCACCTGGTAACCGCCATCGGTTAGCCAATCTCGCAGAGATTCTCTCATAATAGCTTCATCCTCTACTATCAATATCGGTTTCATCTTTTCACCTCCTTTTATTTTTTCTTCCTTTAGAACTATTTACTTATCCCTCTTTTATCACCTCCACCCTATTTAGGTGCAATTTTCTTGCCAAAACAAAAGGCTATCCTAAATAGTCAGGATAGCCTAAATCTCTGCTTTAAGCAGAAAGCTTAATTGTAAAAGAGTTAATCAGTTACTGTCTATTTTCTTTACATCTAAGCCATATGCCCTAATCTTCTTGTAGAGGGTCATTCTGGAGATGCCCAGGATTCTGGCAGCTTCACTGTAGTTCCCACCAGTTTCGTCGAGTATATTCAGGATATGGTTTTTCTCCACCTCTCCAAGGTTTTTCCCTGGTGGAGCTGAGTGAGTCAATGTTAAGCTTTCTTGGGGCAGGTCAGCAACCTCAATAAGGGGATTCTTGGCTAAGATGACCGCTCTTTCAATAGCATTTTCCAGTTCCCGGACATTGCCCGGCCACTCATATTTCAAAAGAAAATCAGTAGCCTCGGGAGAGAAGCCGGTAATCCCCTTTTGATTTTCCACACCAAACTTTTTCAAGAAGTGCTGAGCCAGGAGGAGGATATCCTCTCTTCTTTCCCTTAACGGAGGCAATTCAATGTTAACTACGTTTAACCGATAGTAAAGGTCTTCCCGAAATTGCCCCTTGGCTACCGCCTCTTTCACATCCTTGTTGGTCGCTGAAATAACCCTTACATCAACCTTGATCACCTCGTTGCCGCCGACCCTGGTGAATTCTTTCTCCTCCAAGACCCTGAGCAGGTGAACCTGGATATTGGCGCTCATCTCGCCAATTTCATCCAGAAACAGAGTGCCCCGGTTAGCGACTTCAAATTTCCCCTTCTTTTGAGTGTAAGCTCCGGTAAAAGAGCCTTTCTCATGACCAAATAGCTCGCTCTCCAGGAGGCTCTCGGGCAAAGCAGCACAACTGACAGCGACAAAGGGCTTATCCTTGCGGTAGCTCTGTGAGTGGGTAGCCCTTGCCACCAGCTCCTTCCCGGTGCCAGTCTCGCCGGTAATCAATACGGTGGCATTGCTCTTGGCCACGACCTTAATTACCTCGATTACCTGCTGCATCTTGGGGCTCTTGGCAATGATATTCTCAAATCGGTAGCGCTCCTCTAATCTCCGGTGCAGGGAAATGTTCTCCTCGAGTAGCCGTTGATGCTCCACTAGTTTCTCAATCAATAGCTCTGCCCGTTCCGGGCAGAAGGGCTTCTCGATGTAGTCATAAGCGCCTTCCCTCATGGCGGTAATAGCCGTGGGGATGCTGCCGTAGGCAGTGATGATGATTACCTCGATTGTAGGGGATATTTCCTTGGCCCTGTTTAGCAGCTCAATCCCGTCCATTCCGGGCATCACCAAATCAGCAATAACGATGCCTGGCTTCTCCTTTTCAATAATCTCCAGAGCCTGGGAACCATTCTCTGCGGTAAGCACCTGGTGACCGACATCGCTCAGCCAGTCACGAAGCGATTCGCGGACAATGGCCTCATCATCAACCACAAGGAGCTTAACCTTTTTCTTCATGGTACAAGGGTAAATAGATAGTAAAGGTAGTACCCTCCCCCTCCTTACTTTGCACTTCTATTCTTCCCTGGTGGCGCTGGATAATTCCATAGGCCACAGCCAGACCTAAGCCTACCCCTTTCCCCTTTCCCTTGGTGGTGAAGAAGGGGGTGAACAGCTTGCGCATATTCTCCGGAGAAATGCCACAACCCGTGTCCTGAACCGCTATCCTGAGTTGACCATTGCTATCTACTGAGGTATGGATGGTCAACCTGCCCCCGTCAGGCATTGCCTGAATAGCGTTCAGAATAAGATTGGTGCAAACCTGCTGAAGCTGGTCAAAATCAGCCATCAGCTTAGGCAAGGAAGGGTTGAGCTCTTTCATCACTTGGATATTTTGTAGCTCAGCCGAGTGAGCAGCGAGGTCAAGGGCTCGGTTAACCACCTCATTGATGTCCACCGTCCTAAGGGTCGGAGGCGTTTGGCGGGCGAAATCCAAGAGGTTTCGGATTAACTTGGCGCTACGAGTGAGTTCTGAGTCCATTTTTGATAGATAGTCAAGGGCAATCTCTTTGGAGATATTGTCGCCGGCTATCTTTTTGGTCAGTAATTGAGTATAGACGAGGACACCAGCCAGAGGATTATTAACCTCGTGAGCAATAGAGGCTGCCATCTGACCCAGAGAGGTCAGTTTCTCAGCTTGGATTAGGTCTTCCTGGGTAGCCCTCAGCGTCTGAAGCACATATGGCCAGCACATCTCAACTTCAGCTAGACCCTGACAGACAGAGACTGCCAGTTCCCGGCAGGTGGCATAGCCACAGGCACCACAATTCACCTGGTCTTTAGGGTCTGCCTTACCAATCTGCTTTAACACATTTTGAACATCTTCCTCACTAGGGGTAGGTAGCCCGACACCCCGGGCGGTGAATTTGCGGCTGAGGTCAATGCCAGCATACTCCTCGATGTCCCTCTCGGTTTGAGCTGGGTCTGCCTGGCTGGTAGCATAATTGGCGACCAGTTCCTTACGCCTAAAGCCACTTAGCTCATTATCAATAACTGGTCCATCAATGCAGCCATGGCAGAAATGTAGGTTGACAAGTCTGGTAATAATATCGCCTCCAGCAAATTCCCGAAGGATTTTAACCACGTAATCCCTACCATGGGCGCTGATGACGTCGTTTTCTAGAATATCATCAGATAGTCCTGCTACCTTAAGTAATCCTCCTGACATGGCGAACAGGCGACCCAGGTTGGGTTTGGGACCAGAGAACAGCTCTTCCTCCTCAGATTCAGGGATAATCCCCTTGGCGGCGAACATCTCCTTTAGCTCGGCAAAGGTCAGGACGGCATCTATCACCCCAGCCACCTTCTCATCCCTGCTCTCGGCCTTTTTGGCCACGCAAGGACCGATGAAGACTACCTTAGCCTCCGGATTATACTGCCATTTGAGCACTCTGCCCATGGCAATCATGGGTGAAACGATAGGTGCCAGATTGTTGATTAGCGAGGGGTAGTATTTCTCAATGTAGGTTACTACCGCCGGGCAGTTAGACGAGAGGACAGGCTTATCTTTGTCTTTACTTAGAAGCCGGGCATATTCTCGGCCAACAAGCTCAGCACCGAAGGAGTCCTCCATAATCTCGCTAACCCCCAGTTTCTTCAGGGCAGTTACCAGCTGCCCCGGGCGAACCTCGGGCAGGGCAGCCGGGAAGGAGGAGGAAAGGATAGCAATTACATTAGGGTATTGTGCCAATAATTGCCAAACTACTCCTATGTCGCTCTCCACCTGTTTTGCCTTTGGGACGCAGACCTGAAGACAAGTGCCACAGACAATGCAACGTTCCTTCATCACCTGAGCCAGGCCCTCTTCCACCTTAATTGCCTTGCATGGGCAACAACGGATACAGGCATAGCAGGCTTTACATTTTTCTCGCTCGGTGTAAACAATACTCATCTTATCTGCCTACCCCGACAGGATGCCGCTTTCCCTGAGCTGCAGCAAATTTAAGCTCTTTCCTCAGGTTTGCTACCGAGCGTCGGGAGATTGCCACGCCAAATTTCTCCCAGAGCTTGGTCCGGATTGCCTCGTCAGAGGAAAGTTCATTGCCAGTTTCAAGCAGCTGCCTGAGCAGTTCCTTTCTGAACCTCTTCGGTCTGGGGAAAAAGTGTTTAAGGGGAATTTCTTCACCCCGGGGTGTGTCTATACTCTTGCCTCTGATAGCGCGACTTACTGAGCTAGGGGCAAGCCCAATCTTTTTGGCTAGCTCCTTTTGACTGAAGGGTAAAAGAGACCTCAAATCACCAGATTCTAGATAGAGTGCTTGCTTGTCAATAATATTTTGCAGTATTTGACTTATTGTGTCCTTACGGCTATTAATTAGTTCCAGCTTCCTGAATAACTGCCTGGCTTGCTTGCTCTCAGCTTCGGTGAACACACCAGCCGCCTTCAACTCCTCAAGCCTTTCATAATCAATGGAATACCTCCCTCGGGCGAAGGAGGGTGAAAAATAGCCAATGACAAAACCCTCCTCGCCCCTTTCCATCGAGGCAATCTTGGTATAGTGAATTCCCTCTGAGCTGAGAGCAGACGGGTGATAGAACTCGCTCAGGATAGAGAACTCATCAATAAGGTTATTTATCTTCCGAACCTCCGAAACATCTAGTTCACATTCTTTAGCGATTTCTTCAAGGGTCATCCCCGATTCAGGGAATAGAAAACACCGTTTGAATTTCTCCAGCCCCAACCTCTGTATCTGGCCAATGATGTGCTCCTTGTTCAGCAAGAGGGATTCAACATTGAGAGAGCCTTTGTCAGCTACCATCTCCTGTTTAAGTTGATAAAAACTGGATGAAATATCAGCTCTGGGTAACCTCTGGCGGCTGATTAACTTTTCCTGGTGGTAAAGCCTTTGGAAAAGGGGACTCTGCTCTGTCTCAGTGATGAGCCTATTAAACTCATCCTCAGGCATTTCCAGCAGGTTAGCCTGTTCCATTCGCAGGAATTGTCTTAGTTCCTGCCGCATCTGCAGGGACTGTGTTTGCTCCATTCGTAACCTGGACATTTTATACCTCTACCTCAATGGCAAAGATGATAATCTGTGGGGGCAAGACTAAGCCAGGTAGGTGATAGTTCTGAAGATACCGGGAGTAGGGTGGATTCTACTAGTGACCAAGTCACCGATATCAGTCAGGCTAGCCGCTTCTAGCTGCTTAAGGGCACCGCAACCTCCTTGGTTCTGCCCACCGCTGTTTCAAAAGAGAACAAAAGCCTTATACACAGCCGGCTTCGCCTATGAAGTTATTCACAGGGTCCACCGCTTAAATTTTGTTCGTGCAAGCCTCCATTCTGGCCTCAGTAATCTATTCCCTCAATCGCTTTCCTTATCCCTTCAAAGTAGTGATGCTTGACTCTAATCATATCAGTGACCATATCTGCCCTCTTTACAATCTCTGTTGGTGCGCTTCGTCCTGTCAAGATGAGATTTACCCAAGGCGGTTTGATATCAATCAGAGCCATTACCTCTTGGGTAGTTAACATCTTGATATCTATTGCATCGAAGATCTCATCGAGGATAACCAGGTGGTGATGCCCCTCGAACAACACCTCCTCTGCATATGAAAAAGTCTGCCGAAAGATAGAATGCAGTTCCTCTTCCGTTTGGCCAGCAGTTTTCCCTCTGTTTAGCTGCACTATCTCAAAAGTCCGGTAATTGTCGACGAAGTGATATTCTCCGTAGTCAAGGTCCCCCTTAGGAAACTGAATCATGATTACTTTCAATCCATGCCCCACAGCCCGCAGGGCCACGCCCAGAGCGGCTGTTGTCTTGCCCTTACCCTGTCCAGTATAAACTGCGACGAGACCGCGGCTTACCTCAATTTGCTTCATACTAGTATGCCCTCAATCTCAGCCATAATCTGTTCGGTAGTGAAATGCCTACCAATAATAGTGCCGGTGGGGCAAGCTGCTACACACACGCCACAGCCCTTACACAGAACTTCGTTAACGCTACACACCTTCTTTTCGTTATCAAAGGAGATAGCACTATAGGGGCAAAGAGCCTTGCACATCTGGCATCCAGAGCAGAGCTCTTCATCAATATGGGCGATGGCAGCCTCGATTTCTATACTCCCTCTGACAACACTAGCCAGGGCTCTTGCCGCCGCTGCTGATGCTTGAACCACAGTCTGAGGAATATCCTTAGGCGACTGACAGCAGCCAACTACAAAGATGCCATCGCTCATTGTAGCTACCGGGTCAAGCTTGGGGTGCTTCTCTAGGAAGAAGCCATCGGCGCTCCGGCCAAGTGAGAACAGCCTGGCAACCTCTTCCACATCTGCCCTGGGTTGAAGAGCCGTGCTCAACACTACCATATCAACAGGGACACGGCGCTGGCGACCGATGAGGGTGTCCTCGCTAACTATAATAAGCTTGCCCTGCTCCTCGGGGCTCTCGGCTAAATCGGTTACCTCGGCAGGGCGACCGCGGATAAATATTGTGCCTTCTTCCAGAACGCGGTTGTAGAACTCTTCAAATGCTTTACCCACGCACCTGAGGTCAATATAGAATTCATAGGCCCGAGCTCCGGGAACATGCTCCCTAATCAGGTGACCGAATTTCACCGAATACATACAGCACACCTGTGAGCAATACTCGTGATACTTCTTATCCCGGCTGCCCACGCAGTGGATAATGCCCACTGTCTTTGGCTTGGAGCCATCCTTCAATAGAATCTCCCCACCGGTTGGTCCTGAGGCATTAATCATCCTCTCAAATTCAAGGGCAGTAATTACATTATCAAGGCGCCCATAGCCATAATGGTGGAGCGGAGATGGGTCAAAGGCATCATAGCCAGTGGCTACGAGTATATTACCGACCTCCACCTCCACCGTTTCCTCCTCCATCTCCTGATTGATTGCCCCGGCTTGGCATGCCCTAACACACTCCATGCACTCCGAGCACACGCCACAGTTCAAGCAACGCTTGGCTTCAGCGATGGCCGTCTTTTCATCAAAGCCTAGCTCAACCTCGGTAAAGCCCCCCCGCTTCTCCGGGTCAAGTGTTAGCATAGCCTGCCTTGCCCTTGCTTCCACCCCCTTCTTTGATACCTCTTTTACCCTTTTAATAGGAGTTGGCCTTCCCTCTTTCAGGTCGACCCCCCTAAGGTAGCGGTCTATGGAGATGGCTGCTTCCTTACCCCCAGCAATAGCAGCAATGACATCAGCAGGACCAGAAACCACATCGCCGCCAGCAAAAACACCTTCAATGTTTGTCTGCAAGGTGACTTGGTCAACAACGAGGGTTCCCCATCCGGTGTATTCAAGCTCCTTGGGCAGCATTGCCTTATCCACCCCTTGTCCGATGGCGATAATCAGGCTATCAACGTCTATATTGAATTCCGAGCCCTCAATAGGCACCGGGCGCCGTCGACCACTGGCATCGGGTTCCCCTAGCTCCATCCGGATACACTGGATGCCAGTTAATCGGTCATCCTTGGTTAAGACTCTGACCGGCGCTGCCAGGATGTGGAGATTTACTCCCTCCCGCTCCGCTTCATCCACTTCAGTGCTAACGGCGGGCATCTCCGCTCGGGAGCGCCGATAGACAATTGAAACCTCCTTTGCTCCCAAGCGTTTGGCTACCCTGGCTGCATCTACAGCAGCGTTGCCTCCGCCTATAACTGCCACCTGCTCCCCATGGTCAACCTTAATCCCCGAACTCGCCTGCTTGAGGAAGTCGAGGGCGTGGATTACACCCTTGGCGTCCTCATGAGGGATACCCACCTTCTGGCTTGTTCCAGCACCGGTAGACAGGAATATCGCTTCATAGCCCTGATTGAAGATGTCCTCAAAGTTCTTCACCGGGGTATTGGTCTTTATCTCCACCCCCAGCTCTTCGATATAGCTGATTTCATTATCCACCACCTTCTGGGGCAACCTGTATTCAGGGATACCATAGCGCAACAGACCACCGCTCTGAGGGGCAGCCTCAAAAACGGTAACCGGGTATCCCTCTCTTATCAGGTCATAGGCACAGGCAAGACCCGCTGGACCAGAGCCAATAATAGCCACTTTATCTTCTTTCGTCCTTTCAATTGGGATTGCCTTTTCTCTCCCCACCTTCAGCTCGTAGTCAGCCATGAAGCGCTTTAGATAGCGGATGGCTACTGGCTCATCAACCTTCCCCCGCTCGCACTCCAGCTCACAGGGGTGGGTGCAGACCCGACCACAGACCCCGGCAAAGGGCATAGTTCGCCGCAGCACCTCCAGAGCCTCCTTGAACTTGCCCTGGGAAATAAGGGCTACATACCCCTGGGCGTTGACCCCAGCGGGACAGGCAACCCGACACGGCGGGTAGCCCCGCTTATCAATAGCAAAAGCGTTGGGCACAGCTTGGGGAAACGGCCGATAAATTGCCTTTCTCCGACCTAATCCCAGGTCAAACTCGTTAGGCACCTCAACGGGGCACACATTGGCACACTCGCCACAACCGGTACACTTGTCAACATCCACATATCTAGCCCTCTTCTTTATCTTAGCCTTGAAGTTGCCCACATACCCTGAGACCTCCGCCACCTCGCTATAGGACATCAGCTCAATATATGGATGAGAGCCAGCCAAACTCATCTTGGGGGTAAGGATACAAGCCGAGCAATCAAGGGTGGGGAAGGTCTTATCTAGCTGCGCCATGTGTCCGCCAATGCTGGGCTCCCTCTCCACCAGGTAGACTTTGTGCCCAGAATCGGCAATCTCTAAGGCAGCCTGAATACCAGCGATGCCCCCTCCTACCACCAGGGTATTGGGGTTGACCGGGACTCTCTTGGTCTCCAGGGGCTCCTGGTAGAAAACGCGCCTTACCGCTGCGCCTACCAGAGCCTTGGCCTTCTCGGTGGCTGCCCCATGGTCTTCAGTTACCCAGGAGCAATGCTCCCTAATATTAGCCATCTCAAAGAGATAAGGGTTTAGCCCTGTCTCCTGGCAAACTCGTCGGAAGGTCCGCTCATGCATTAGTGGGGAGCAAGAAGCCACCACTACCCGATTGAGTCCCAGTTCCTTAATATCCTGTCTAATAAGGTCCTGCCCTGGGTCAGAGCACATATACTTATTGTTTCGGGCAATCGCCACAAAAGGCAATCCCTGAGCAAACTCGGTAACCGCTTCCACATCGACGGTCCCCGCTATGTTGGTTCCACAGTGGCAGATATATACTCCAATTCTGACTTTGTCCTTCATAGTAAAAACCCCTTAAATTTGCTAGATTGCCTGTTTGAGCTGCTCTAACAGATAGCCTGTCTTCCTATATGCCAATTTCCCTGGATACCACCTCTTCCGCTCAGATATCTCGCCATCCTCTGACAGCTCGTTTCACCAGTCCAAGAGTTGCAGAGCCTTTCTATCGCTTGGTTAAGTCCTGGAACGTCTCGATACTTCCACCCCAGAGGGACTGGCCTTTCAAACTGCCAGATCAAATTTTTTGGCGGCTCTTCCAGTAGATCCAGTCCAGATACACAGAGCAATTCCGATATCTTTCGTTGGTGCAGGGTGCAAAAGAACGAAGATCTGAAGGCGTAATAACCTTCTTAGGATTACCAGCCCTGCAATAGCAGGCAGCAGTCGATTCTTCGAAATAGGGGCACTTGATTCCCGGTTTCATAATTGTCACCTCCACTCGGGCATTAAGTCCTTTTTATCCGCTCACCTAGAGAGTTAAGGCAGTTATCAATGCCTCTTCCCAAAGATTTCAGTTGTATAGGCTTGTTGTCCCCATATTTCTTGTAAACCCGGCACACTTCGCATATGCTAGTATCTGTGCCGGTCCATTTGTCACCATCCCAGTTCAGCTTGCAATATGTCCCCTCTATCTCCCAGCAGGGATAGGACGAGTTCTTTGTTGCTGGGCATTCATTCTTTATAGCTTCAGGGCAATGGCACATCTGCCAGCAGGGTATCTTCCCCTGCCAAAAATCTCGAGGTAATTCCTCCACTGTTTCCCTCGCCTTTTTATGCTCTAATCCCATCTCTTTTCCCCAATTACATCAAGCCACATCTGCGTTCTCAGCACATCGAGGAGCGCCACACTTCTGCCTCTGGAGAACCGCTGAAGAAATTGCCTTATAAGACAGGTTTCCCACAATCGACGTTGAGATTTTCCACACCAAGTGGTATATTTGTTTTGGGAAGAAGAGGTGCCTTTTGGATAAGATCAGGGTGGTGCTAGTTGAGGATCATGTGGTAGTCCGGCAGAGCCTTCGACAGTTTCTCAACCGGGCCAGTGATTTGGAGGTGATTGGCGAGGCGAGTGATGGTGAGGAGGGAGTACGAGTGGCGACAGAACTTAAGCCTGATGTAATCGTCATGGATATGGCTATGCCTAAAGTCAACGGCATCGAAGCGACAAGAAGAATTAAGAAGCTCTGCCCCAGTAGTGCTGTGCTCGCTCTCACTGCCTATGATTATGATCAGTACGTCTTTGCCCTGTTAGATGCAGGCGCCGCTGGCTATTTGCTAAAGGATGTGAGCGGAAGCGAGCTTATGGATGCTATCCGAGCGGTGCATCGAGGGGACTCGGTGCTTCACCCTGCAATTGCCCGCAAAGTACTAGCGCGATTTAAACAGCTCGCAGTTAAGCCCGGTAAGGAATACACCTCAGGTCTTCTCACTGAGAGGGAGATCGAGGTGCTCAAGAGGGCGGCCAAAGGCATGAGCAACAAGGATATTGCCGACGAGCTCTTTGTTAGCGTGCGCACCATTGAGACCTGTCTGGGGAGCATCTTTAACAAACTTGGAGTCGCCTCACGCACTGAAGCGGTGGTACACGCCTTGAAAGAAGGCTGGTTCGCTTTGGATGACCTTGCCCCAGATTAAAGGATTTGGGTATGGCTTTAGTGGAAAGGACTATCCAGCTTAAAAGGGTGGTGCGGAGCGTCCATTTCTGGCTTATCCTAGCCATATTGTTAGCTCTTTCCATCCTTTACTATACTGAGCAGCTGGGCTTGGGCATGTGTCCACTCTGCCAACTCGGATTCACTCGGCATACACTAGCTCGGATTCTGTTCCTGGTGCCTATAATCTACGCCGGGTTTTCCCTGAGACTATGGGCGGGATTGGCAACCGCCTTTATCGCTTTACTCATCATGCTGCCTCGTGCCCTTCTTGTATCTTCTAGCCCCATAGATGCTTCGGTAGAGTCAGCGGGTGTCATCCTCACTGGTGCTCTGGCATGCTTTTGGTTTGACGCTCAACTGAAAAGGAAAGAGGAACGCCGGCAGGCAACAACAGAGCTAGACACAGTGCAACAGGAGCTTCAGTCCCATATCAGGCTTTCACGCAGCAACGAGAAAAGGCTGGCTACCCTTAACGCCATCTCCACCATGCTCAGCCACTCTTTAGACTTAAAGCAGGTTCTCCGCAACGCTCTGGATATGGTTACAGAAGTGATGGAGGCGGAGGTCGCCTTGATATTTTCCCTGGACGAAGGGACTCAAGAACTCAGGGTTTTGGCTTATGATGGTGTGTCCGACAAATTCGCCCGCGATGTAGACCAACTAAAACTTGGGGAAGGCTTTAACGGGCGTGTAGCCTTGACTGGAGAACCTCTGATAGTGGAAGATGCTTCCCACGACTCCAGACTCACCAGACAGGTGGTGAAGCGGGAGAAAATCGAAGCTGTGCTCGCCGTCCCCCTCAGGGCCAGGGGTTTGATTGTGGGAACTGTTTGTGTGGCCAACCGGCGCCCTCGCCAATTCCTTACCGAGGAAGTGGATTTGCTCAACGCCATCGGAGGTCAGATTGGCATTACTATTGAGAATGCCAAGTTCTACCAAGAGCAACAGCGGATGCAAGAGAACCTCCGCTTCTATGTTCAGCAGATAACCAGGGCTCAAGAAGAGGAACGAAAGCGGATAGCCCGCGAGCTTCATGATGATACAACTCAAGCTCTGGTTGCCCTATCTCACCAGATAGAGGATTTCGCCAGCAATAATCAACAGCTGTCGGCGGATGATATCGGGTTACTGAAAAGCTGGCGCGGGCACCTTGGAGATGCTTTACAAAGGCTTCGCTACTTTAGCCGAGATTTGCGCCCGTCCATAGTGGATGACCTGGGTTTGGTTCCAGCGCTGGAGTGGCTAACTGAGGATTTAGAGAAACAATCCGGGATAAAGGCAAATTTAAGGGTAGTGGGTACCCAGCAACGGTTGAGCCCGGAGGTAGAGCTATTGCTCTTCCGCATTATTCAAGAAGCAATCAGTAATGCCAGACGACATGCCGAGGCATCAGAAATTGAGGTCGGTGTAGAATTTGATGAAGGTAAAATAGTAGCCACCGTCAGGGATAATGGCAAAGGGTTCGAATTGCCTAGAACATTAGAGGAGCTATCTCGGAGCGGGAAACTCGGGCTTATTGGAGCCGAGGAGCGAGCCCGATTGCTGGGCGGTAGTTTGACAGTGCAATCCGAGCCAAGCAAAGGTACCACTGTGGTCATCGAGGCACCGGTATAACTACTGAATAGCTGGCAGGTATTTTGCCCCAGCGATACTAGGAAATGCTCAGCTTTTTCAATAGGTAAGCTTTGCTCTGAAAACTCACCGAGCCTGAATTTGCTCTGGAGCAGGATTCGAACTCCTCTTCACGGTCTCCATTTTTACCCTAGTGCTTCTATGGTAGCAAGTGGGAGGAAAAGCTCTTAGTGTTCTAAGATTGCACGATTCGCTATAAAGTGCAATCGAAAGGAAACTTGGTAGACGCAGCTCGGCCACTTAAAGTGTCCATTACTTCGATCCCACAATGTGTCCTATTTTTGCTCAAGTCGCGCACTCTTTCTCGAGACAATAACTCTTGGGTGAAAAATCGTGGCTTCGGGGACGGACGCTGTCAGAACCTACTTGATGAGGTTATTGGTAGTAATTACAAATTAAGGACTTTCTTAGGATTTTCATAATAGAGTTTTCTGAGAACTTCTTTATCTAAATTGAAACCCTGATGTAAAACACCTTCTTCCCCAAAGGCAGGGATATATTCTTTCTGTTGGTGGAGATCAATATCACACTTTATTCTTTGATAGAGCCAATCAAAATCTTTATCTGTCGAGCCACTTAAAATAATATCTGAACCAAACAAGATTCTATCCTGATAAGTTAAGATAAAATCTTTTACTTTGCCTAAGTCTTGTCTAAAATAATAATGGTATCTCTTAATGCCCCCACCCATGGAAAGATCAATATATAAGTTAGGGTGTTTGTCTAGAAGTTCTGCGCACTGGTCAAGATCGATCCCTGTCATTATTGTTGAACAGTAATGAGCATGGATAAAGGTCACTTCAGGAAAATCTGAATAGACTTGATCTAATTGGTCTTTCAATTCGGGAATATTGATAATACTTCCGTGAAGCAAAACCGGTACCTTGTATTCAGCCGCCTTTTGATAAACCTTATACATATTTTCTGAATTAAGGGGTTCGTCATAAAAATCGGGATGACCGCCAATGAGCTTTAGCCCTTCTGCCCCATCCCGGAGACATTGTTCAAAAATCTCAGCTGCCTCGGGATCAGCTTCATCAATGGTACAGAAAGCGACGATCTTTTCTGGATATAGTTTCTTAACATGTTTAATTAAGGACTCCTGATGAGTTTTATAACCTCGATTATCGGGTGCCGAGCCGGTTGGCACAAAAACAACTTTAGAGATTCCCAAACACCCGGCAGCTTTCAAGAATTCTTCGATATCCGCACCGGCTCGATAGTGTTCGTGCATATCAATTTTTCCATAAAGCCCGTCAAGGAGTATTTTATCTTTAATTAAAAGAAATTGCTCTGAAATTTGCTCGGCTGTTTTTTGGGTTATCCTTTGCTCACTCTGGTGGGAAGAGGGGATTAAATTCAACATCTTGGCAAAAGCAAGGTAAGGGTCTTCTACTGGTTCTAAGAAATCATCCCTATCTAAGATAATTTCATGGCTTTCAAATAAGTCCTTCAAGTAATCGCCCAAAGTCTGGGGATGTAGAGGTGCAGGACATGCAGATAAAAATATAAGCGCAATTAATAGAGAGACAAGTAATGATTTCATAATTGCTTGAGTCATACAACGATTCTATCAAAAAACCGCCTTGTTGGCGATTTTTCCCTTCGGTGGTGACTGGTTCGGATAGTTAGACTAAGTGCGAGGTCAAAAGTTCTGTCTATCGTCCAGCGTCGCTCACCTAAGTGGACTGGAACTGCACCTTATTAATGACTAGAGCAAATATTTTCTCAAAAGTTTTACCTTTTATGCGGTATGGTCTACCATATAATTTTTTCTACACCTAATCAGAATGCCTCTCTCTGCCAGGAACTCAAGGTTTATGTTATCTTTGGTCTCCTGGAGGAACAGGGCGATAAATTGTTTAACCCTGCGGCATTTCTTGGCCCCCGTGGACTTATTGGGAAATATAGAAAGAACCATTAGAAACGATTTTGGGCTTTCTAACAATGGCAATAAGGGGAACGCAAGCGAGACAAAGCCCGACAAGTACTATCAGTATCAGATGGTAACTCCCGGTCAGGTCATAGGCGAAACCGATCATCATCGGCCCAACTGCCTCTCCGGCAAAGAAGATTAGGTGAATGGCTCCTAGTACTGCACCATAATGCTTTAGACCAAAGTAGTTGCCTGCCAACATTGTTAGGTTGGGGGCCCAGCCACCTTGCCCCAGTGCCACAAGCTTGACTTTTATGTCTTTCATTTCTATAATATTCCAGTTGATTGGCGCCAGTAGGATTAGCCTGGGTAAAGTACTGCCCGAGTGGCGCAATGGTAGCGCAACCGACTTGTAATCGGTAGGTTAGTGGGTTCGAGTCCCCTCTCGGGCTGAGGTTTAACGTTGGTGTTAGGAGGGGTGCCGGAGTGGTTAATCGGAGCAGACTGTAAATCTGCCGCCTGAAAGGGCTACGCAGGTTCGAATCCTGCCCCCTCCACTACAGCTTAAATATGATATGATGTAGATTAGATGCTATATAATAAAACCTGTATAATGGTTGTAGCGCCCACATAGCTCAGCAGGTAGAGCACGTTCTTGGTAAGAACGGGGTCACCAGTTCGAATCTGGTTGTGGGCTTTAAATAAAGGGGGTTAAAAATGGCAAAGAAGAAATTTGTGCGGACTAAGCCTCACTGCAATGTGGGCACTATCGGTCATGTTGACCATGGGAAAACAGTTTTGACCTCAGCGATGACCAAGGTGTTATCAACGGTGGGTCCCACTGGATATCGCTCCTTTGACAGCATTGATAATGCCCCTGAAGAGAAGGCGCGGGGATTAACCATCGCTATTGCTCATGTGGAATATGAGACCGATAACCGCCATTATGCCCATATTGATTGTCCGGGACACGCTGACTTCATCAAGAACATGATAACCGGGGCTGCCCAGATGGATGGCGCTATATTGGTGGTTGCTGCCGATGATGGTCCCATGCCCCAGACCAGAGAGCATGTCTTGTTGGCCCGCCAGGTGGAGGTTCCTTATATAGTAGTTGCCCTCAATAAAGTAGATTTGATGGAGGAGGAGGAGGATCTTCTGGATGTGGTGGAGATGGAGGTAAGGGAGCTGCTGACCAAGTATAATTTCCCCGGCGATGAGATACCGGTGGTAAGGGTGAGTGGGCTTAAGGCCGGGGAATGTGGCTGCGGCAAGAGGGACTGCCAGTGGTGTGGTGGTGTCTGGAAATTGCTGGATGCTATAGACAGCTATATTCCTATCCCGGCGCGACCCAAAGACCAGCCCTTCTTGCTGCCGGTAGAGGATGTTTTTAGCATCAAGGGTCGGGGCACCGTGCCTACAGGAAGGGTTGAGCGGGGGGTGATTACACCTGGAGCTGAGGTTGAGATAGTTGGCTTAAGGGAAACGCGTAAGACGGTAGCTACCAGCCTGGAGATGTTTCATAAGACCTTAGATGATGCCGAGCCAGGAGATGCTGTTGGTGTTCTGCTTCGGGGAATAGAGCGGGACGAGATAGAGCGGGGTATGGTATTAGCTGCACCCGGCTCTATTAAGCCACATGTCTATGCTGAGGCTGAGGTATATGTTTTGAGTAAGGAGGAGGGAGGCAGGCATACCCCATTCTTTACCGGGTATAAGCCCCAATTTTATATTAGGACTACGGATGTTACCGGGACTATTGAGCTACCAGAGGGGGTGGAGATGGTTATGCCCGGTGATAATGTAAAAATGAAAATAAGGCTTATCTATCCTGTAGCCCTGGAGAAAGGTTTGCGTTTTGCTATTCGGGAGGGGGGTAGAACGGTAGGTGCTGGTACCTTTAGCAGCATCATTGAGTAGAGATGGCTAGAAAGGCTGAAGCTAGGGTTATTATCCATCTTGCCTGCACCGATTGCAGGGAGAGGACTTATACTACTACTAAGAATAGAAGGAATGACCCCCAACGGTTAGAGCTTAGAAAGTATTGCCCTCGTTGTCGTACTCATACCCTCCATAGGGAGATAAAGTAGTGGCAGGCAACTGAGAGGTATGTGAGGCTTCTTCAATGACTCATCGTGGTGTTACTACCAAGCGTTCCAGGTTTAGATTTATTGGTGAGACTATAGCCGAGCTAAAGAAGGTAGTCTGGCTCACCAGACGAGAGGCAGCTTATTTAACCTTTCTGGTGCTGATTGTTGCCATTGCAGTGGGTCTAATTCTGGGAGCCTTTGATTATGGTTTTACTCACCTCGTCAATGAATTCTTTTTGGGTAGATAGAAGCTTGGTTGATTTCCAGATTGAGCTGAAACAGTTAGCCGAAAGGGATAGCCTTGTGCTTTTTCAGCAATCTTGGTCTGAATGAGGTTATTGGTGGAAGAGAATCGAAAGAGTTGGTTTGTAATTCATACCTACTCCGGGTATGAAGAAAGAGTTAAGAGGAATTTAGAGCAGCGCATCAAGTTCATGGACAGCGCAGATGAGATCTCCCAGATAATTATACCCACTGAGGAGGAGATCGAGGTTAAAAATGGACAGCGGCGTAATGTGAGTAAGAAGATATTGCCTGGTTATGTCCTGGTTCAGATGAGGATGAGCGACCAGAGCTGGAATATAGTGCGTAATACCCCTGGTGTCACCGGTTTTGTTGGTAGCGGAAGCAAGCCAGTTCCTTTGCAGGAGGAGGAGGTCAATCAGATTTTGAAACAGATGGCAGCCGAAGCACCCAAGGTTAAGGTTGGTTTTCGTAAGGGGCAGAGTGTGCGGGTGACCGACGGTCCCTTTATTGATTTTGTGGGAGTAGTGGATGATATAAGCCTGCAAAAGGGTAAGGTCAAGGTGCTTCTCTCCCTTTTTGGGCGTGAAACACCGGTGGAGCTTGACTTCTTACAGGTGGAGAAGCTTTGAGCTAGGAGACAAAGTGGCGAAAAAGGTTAAGGCAGTGATTAAATTACAGATTCCAGCCGGGAAGGCAAATCCGGCACCACCGGTAGGTCCTGCCTTGGGACAGCACGGGATTAATATTATGGCCTTTTGTAAGGAGTATAATGAGCGCACTTCCAACCAGGTTGGCTCTATTATCCCCGTCGAAATAACCGTCTTTGCTGACAGCTCATTTACCTTTATTACCAAAACACCACCAGCTACTGATTTGCTTAAAAAAGCGTTAGGCATAGAAAAGGGATCCAGCGCTTCTGGTCATGAAAAAGTGGGTAAGTTATCTCGAACTCAACTTCGCCAGATAGCTCAGCTTAAGGCTAAGGATTTGAATGCTACCACTATTGAAGGTGCGGAGCGAATTATTGAGGGCACAGCCCGAAGTATGGGGATTGAGCTGGAATAACCATGGCAAAACACGGTAAGAAATATGGTGAGGCGGTAAAACTGTTAGATAGGACAAAGGCTTATCATCCTCGGGAGGCTATTGAGTTAGCCAAGAAGGCGGCTTATACCCGATTTGATGAGACTGTTGAGCTTCACCTTCGGATGGGTGTTGACCCCCGAGATGCCAATCAGCAGGTGCGTGGTGTTGCTCTCCTACCCTATGGGCTGGGCAGAAAGGTGCGTGTCTTGGTTTTTGCTCAGGGCGAGGCGGTGAGAATTGCCGAGGCAGCCGGAGCGGATTTTGTTGGCGGTGACGAGTTGATTAAGAAGATTGAGGATGGGTGGTTGGATTTTGATACTGCTGTTGCTACCCCTGATATGATGGGCAAGGTGAGCAGGCTGGGGAAAATCTTGGGGAGGAGGGGATTGATGCCTAACCCCAAGTCAGGAACAGTGGTAGCTGCCAATGACCTGCCCAGGGTAATCGGTGAAGCCCGCCAGGGGCGAGTGGAATTTAGGCTGGACAGGACAGCTATCATTCATGTCCCTTTGGGTAAGGTTAGTTTTGAAGATGATAAGTTGATGGGCAACCTGGCAGCAGTGGTGGAGGCAGTGGTGAGGGCTAAACCTAGCGGTGCCAAGGGTCAGTATGTTAGAACCGCCTCTTTAACTACTACTATGGGGACTGGTATAAGGCTTGACCTTAAACCAACCTTATCTTTAAGCTCTAGTTAATACTGTTGAAAGGGGATGCTTCATGGAAGACGTTGCTGTTGTGGGAGCCGGTCAAAGTGTTTTTTCTCGTAAGTGCGGTGTATCTATCAGGGAGTTGTGTTTTGAAGCTTTTAAGGAGGCGATGGAGGGTCTAGATATTACTGGTAATGATATAGATGCCTCCATTATTTGTTCTGCTCCAGAATATGATAAACAACGCTCACCCGCAGGCTTAATATCGGAGTATTTGCAGTTAACCCCCAAGCCGAGTTTCTATGTTGAGAGCGTGTGTTCCTCCAGTAGCACTGGGTTAAGAGTAGCCTGGTCTTTAATAAAGGCTGGTCTTCATAGGATAATAGCTGTAATCGGCTTTCAGAAGATGTCAGAGTTGACCTCTCGCGAGGCTGCGGAGAGGATGGGGAGGGGAGGAGATATAATATGGGAGTCGCCCTTTGGCATAACCATGCCTGCCGGCTATGCTATGTATGCCCGGGCTCATATGGCTAAGTATGGGACTACCGAGGAGCAGTTAGCCAAGGTGCGGGTTAAGAATTCACACTATGGGGCTACCAATCCCAAGGCTACTTATCGCAAGGAGTTGAGCTTGGACGATATTTTGAACTCAGAGGTCATAACTAGTCCGCTGAAGAAGTTTGATTGCTGCGCCAATGCTGATGGCTCTTCTTGTGTCATAGTAGCTAGAGGAGATGTAGCCAGAGAGATAACCCAAATCCCAATCTGGATTATGGGTCTGGGTGCGGCAACTGATACCATGACTATGTCAGGAAGAGAATCGCTCACCGGCTTGAGGTGTGCTCAGGAAGCAGCCAAGCAGGCTTATGAAATGGCTGGCATTGGACCACAGGACATTGATGTAGCCGAGGTTCACGATTGTTTTACCATATCCGAGATTCTGGCTTATGAAGACCTGGGCTTTGCCAGACCCGGGGAGGGGGTGGGGTTGATAGAGGAGAAGCAGACGTATGCCGATGGGAAGATGCCGGTAAATGTTGATGGAGGTTTGTTATCTAAAGGTCATCCTATTGGTGCTACCGGAGGCTCACAGATTAGGACCATTGTCCGCCAGCTCAGAAGGCAGGCTACTGAGGCTCAAGTGAAGGGAGCGGAAATAGGCTTGGTTCATAATATAGGTGGCATCGGGCAATATGGCAATGTAACCATTCTGAGGAGGTAGCTGAATGGGCTTTGAGAATTTTGGCACGGTTAGCTTTACAGCGGAAGCAAAAGCGGCAGATTTTGTAACCTACCTGGAGGCGGGTAAAGTAATGGCAACCAGGTGTCGAAAATGTGGGGTTAGTTACTTCCCACCGAGGATGGATTGCCCAAGGTGTCTGCTCAGTGATATGGAGTGGTTTGAAATTAAGGGCAATGGTAAGCTGAATAGTTATACTGTGGTGAATTACGGTCCAGCCGGTTTTGAGGCAGATGCCCCATATATTCTGGCTTTGGGCCAGTTTGATGATGGCATTCAAATCTTCGCCCGTTTAAGCCGGGATATTGAGGAGAAGGATATCGAGCTTGGCATGAGTTTGATGGTGAGCCCAGTAAAATTGCCTGACAATAGGATTGCCTACGAATTTAGAAAAGCCTAGCCAGGGAGCGCAGCCAGATAGGAGGATAGGCATGGTTGGTATTACCTCATATGGCGCTTATGTACCTCTGTTCAGGTTAACCCGGGAAGCGATAGCTAAAGGTGCCAGGGGTGAGAAGGCTATTTGTAACTTTGATGAGGATAGCATAACTATGGCGGTAGCTGCGGCTAATGATTGTTTAAACGGGATAGACCGTGGGACGATAGATGGTCTATACTTTGCCACCACCACTTCCCCGTATAAGGAGAAGCTGGGGGCGACTACCGTGGCTATGGGGGTTGACCTCAGGCAAGACATCATTACCGCTGATTTTGCCCATTCCCTGCGAGCGGGGACTGCTGCCCTTAGGTCAGCTATAGATGCAGTTAAGGCTGGCTCAGCCAGGAGGGTGATGGTAGCCGCCGCAGATTGTCGCCTGGGAACACCGGGCTCAGCCTTTGAGCAGAATTTTGGTGATGGCGCCGGCGCCCTCCTCATTGGGGATACTGATGTTGCCGTCGCCGTTGAAGCCAGCTACTCAGTTTATAGCGAGATATTGGATGTATGGCGGGCTGACGATGACACCTTTGTTCGCTCCTGGGAGGATAGGTTTGCTGCTACCCGTGGCTATTTGGAAGTGGTGCGTGAGGCGGTGTCGGGACTAATGCAGAAGTTCGGCTTTAGCCCAAGCGATTTCGCCAAGGTTGTTTTCTATACACCTGATGCCAGAAGGGGTGTGGATTTGGCCAGGAGCTTGGGCTTTGATATTAAGACCCAACTTCAAGCCCCCCTTTTTGATGTTCTGGGCAACACAGGGGCTGCTTTCCCATTGATGTTATTGATAGCGGCGCTGGAAGAAGCTAAGGCTGGTGACCGTATCCTGTTAGCTAGCTATGGCAATGGCAGCGATGCCTTTGTCTTGCTGGTAACCGAGCAAATAGAGAAAATCAGGGACAGACGAGGCATGAAGGGGCACCTGGCGTCAAAGAAGGTGGTTGATGACTATAAGCAGTATCTTATCTGGCGGGGGCTCTTGCCGGTAGAGCTGCGTAAGGAAACTGTCTCATTTTTGTCAGCGCCAGCCGCTTGGAGGGAGCGTGACGCCAATATTCGCTTGCAAGGGGTTAAGTGCAAGGCTTGTGGAACCGTCCAGTATCCTCCACAGCGGGTATGCACCAAGTGCCATGCTAAAGACCAGTTTGAACCGTATAGGCTATCGGATAAAAAGGCTAACATATTTACCTTTGCCATGGACTATATAACTTTCCCCCTCATAGACCAGCCTGTAGTTACTACCACTATAGATTTTGAGGGTGGGGGCAGGATGCAGTGCTATATGACCGACCGAGAGCCTGAGCAGGTTAGGTGTGGCTTACCGGTGGAAATGAGCTTCAGAAAACTGCCGATGAAAGGTGGGATTCACAATTATTTCTGGAAATCTATACCAGTAAGGACTTAGGTGGTAGAATAAGCAGGAGGTAACCGTATGAAAGGCATTAAGGATAGAGTGGCTATAGTTGGTATGGGCTGCACCCAGTTTGGAGAACTGTGGGATAAAAACCATAGGGATTTAGTGGTAGATGCCTGTTATGAGGCTTTTGAGGACGCTGGGATTGAGCCCAAGGATATTCAGATGGCATGGTATGGCAGCCGTGAGACGGGCTTTACCGGCACCCAGTTGGCTAGTGCCCTAAAGTTGGAGTATATCCCTGTTACTAGGGTGGAGAACTTCTGCGCCGGGGGGACGGATACCTTCAGGAATGCTTGCTATGCTGTAGCCTCAGGGGTTTGTGATATTGCCCTGGCTGTTGGTGTTGAAAAGTGTAAGGACCACTATGGCGGCTTTAATCTAGATATTCTGGAGCCATTTGACCGTAGCATGGTGGAATGGGATTTGCCTCCAGCAAGCCAGTTTGCTCAACTGGCGACTAGATATATGTATCACTACGGATGGAAGTATGAGGAGCTTAAGCGTATCTTTGCCATGATAGATGTTAAGAACCACCACAATGGCACCATGTCCCCCAACGCTCAGTTTCGCCGGGAGATAACAGTGGAGCAGGCAATGAATGCCCCCATAATTTCCTATCCCCTTGGATTACTTGATGCCTGTGGGGTAAGCGATGGCTCAGCCGCTGCCATTGTTACTACCCCTGAGATAGCCAAGAGTATGAGAAAGGACTATATCTTGGTGAAGGCAATAGCGCTGACTAATGGCGCTGGTCAGGCGATACTCCAACCCGAATATGACTTTATTCACTTCCCGGAGGCAGTAGCTGCTGCCCAGAGCGCCTATAAGGAAGCGGGAATAACCAATCCACGCCAGGAGATAGACTGTGCCGAGGTTCATGACTGTTTTGCCATCACCGAGCTTATAACCTATGAGGACTTGGGTTTTAGCCCCAGGGGCAAGGCTTCAGAGGATGTTGAGGCTGGCAGCTTTACCCTAACCGGCAACTTACCGGTCAATAGCGATGGTGGATTGAAGTGCTTTGGTCACCCCCTTTCTGCCAGTGGGCTGAGGATGATTTATGAAATCTACCATCAGTTGCAGGGTAAGGCTGGCCCCAGACAGCTAAAGAAGGCAGATATTGGTTTGACTCACAATATAGGAGGTATTTGCGGCTTCTTTAATTGTACCGTAGCTTTATTCGGGAAGCCTTAATTTGTAGATTAGCGGTTTCCTGAGACAGCGGGTGCCATTGGGGCTTAAATTAACGCCTGCCGAGGAAAAACAGGGCTTTAGTGGCAAGTCCTTGTGCGGCAGGCACAAGGATTAATTTTTTAAAATGAGTGGGTGAGAAGGATGTCCAGGGAAAAGAAGGTGCAGATTATTGATAGCCTGCAACAGGTTTTTTCTCGATGTAGCATTGGTATTCTAACCGATTATCGGGGGCTATCAGCTAACGAGATGACTGACTTGCGTCGCAGGTTGAGGGAATTGGGTATAGAATATAGGGTGGTGAAGAATACGCTGGCTCGGTTTGCTGCCCAGAGGGCAGGCAAGGAGGAAATGGTCAGCTTCTTTGAGGGTCCGGTGGCTATTGCTTTTGGCTATGGTGATATAACTGAGCCAGCTAGAGCCTTGGCCGACTACATTCAAGCCTCAAAGGCAAGTATGAATATAAAGGGAGGCTTTTTACCTGATAGGCTGCTTACTTCGGAAGATGTAACCACCTTATCTACATTACCATCGAGGGAGATATTGCTAGCCAGGGTTCTGGGTGGGATGCAGAGTCCCATCTCGGCTCTGGTCAGCCAGCTTACCGCCCCTATGAGGGGGATTATAGGGGTGCTACAAGCAAGGATTCAACAATTGGAGGGAGAATAAGATGCCACAAGATGAAACAAAAGGCACGCCTGCGAAAGCGAGGGTAAAGAAGCCCAGTGTCAAGGAGGAGGCGAGGAAGAAGCCCACAGCCATTGATGAGATAATGGCTACTATAAAAAATATGACCGTGCTTGAGCTATCAGAGTTGGTCAAGGCTCTGGAGGCTGAGTTTGGCGTTAGTGTTCCTGCCGTGGCGGCAGCTACGGCGGCGCCGGCTGAGGCAGCAGCTCCAGCGGCTGAAGAGAAGACGGAGTTCAGCGTTATTCTCAAGGATATAGGGGCTAATAAGATTAGTGTTATTAGGGCAGTGAGGGAGCTAACTACCTTGGGGCTGAAGGAGGCAAAGGATTTCGTGGAGAGTGCCCCTCAGACGGTAAAAGAGGGGATTAGCAAAGACGAGGCAACGGCGGTAAAACAAAAACTGGAAGCGGCTGGTGCCACTGTCGAGGTTAAATAAACCCGAGGGGTGAACCATGCCTCATAGCGATTGTTTTATAATAATGGGCATAGGTGGCTTTTTTGCCCTCCTGAGCATAATCTTGATTGTCTGGGGCAAGCTTGAGAAGAGGGCTTATTATGATTCCCTAGCTGCTCGGGGTGATGCCAGGGAGTTTCTGGAGCACTGGCCGGAGCGCCCCAGGCTGGGGGCGATGAAGACAGGTGGTTGGGTAGCTCTGGCTGTGGGCGTGGTTTTGGTGGTTACGGGTGGCGCCTTTTGGCTCTGGGGTTAAGCAAGGATATTTGCCCCGGCGGCGGAATACACCTTCAACATGCAGGTTCATGCCTTAGAAGGCAGCATCCTCAATTACGAGCTGAGGTAAGGGGGGAACTTTGTTTTTGAAGGGGCGAAGCCCCTTCAATCTATCCTCTTGAAGCTATACCAAGCTTCTTGGTCTATACTGGATGGCTTCTGCTATGTGGTGGGCTTTGATGACATCGGCATTTTCCAGGTCGGCGATGGTGCGACCTATTTTGAGGATGCGGTGGAAGGCGCGGGCAGAAAGATAGAGCTGCTTCATTGCTGCCTTGAGCAGGCTCTGGGCTGTTTCCTCTACCTGGCAGAACTCCCTTACCTCGGTGGGCGTCATCTCAGCATTGCAGGCTAATTTTGTTCCCTTAAAGCGCTGGCGCTGTATGGAGCGGGCAGCTTCAATCCTGGCTTGAACCTTCTCTGATTTTTCTCCCAGTCTATCGTCAGCCAGCTTCTCATAGTCAATGTGGGGCACCTCAACAAATATATCAACCCGGTCAATGAACGGTCCGCTGACGCGCTTCTGATAGCGGGAGACCAGACCAGGGGAGCAGGTGCATTGTCTAAAAGGGTCTCCATAGTAGCCGCAGGGGCAGGGGTTCATCGCTCCCACTAGCATAAAGTTGGCTGGGAAGGTTACACTTCCTTGAGCCCGGCTGATGGTGATTACCCTGTCTTCCAGGGGCTGGCGCAATACCTCAAGCACGGCATGTCCAAATTCGGGAAGCTCATCAAGGAAAAGCACCCCCCGATGGCTGAGGCTTATTTCACCCGGTCTAGGCCAATGTCCGCCACCCACCAGCCCGGCATTGGAGATAGTGTAGTGGGGGGAGCGGAAGGGTCTTTGCCTGATGAGAGGAGTATTTGCCGGCAGCAGACCGGTTACACTGTATATCTTGGTAACCTCCAGGGCTTCCTCGGTAGTCATTGGCGGCAGTAATGAGGGAAGAGAACGAGCCAGTAATGTTTTACCACTGCCCGGTGGTCCCATCATCACCACATTATGTCCGCCAGCGGCAGCCACCTCCAGGGCTCGCTTGACATGCTCTTGCCCCTTGATGTAGGCCAGGTCGGTGGTGGGCAGGGTGGAGGGGGCATATTCCTCAACTTCTTCAGGCTTATATTCCGGGGCTGGTATTTCTCCCCGAAAATAGCTGACCAACTGAGATAAGGAGGTAATAGGGATGATTTCGGTGCCTTCTATTAAGGACGCCTCTCTAGCATCGATGTCAGGCACAATAATGGTGGATATCTTTTCCTGGTGAGCCAGGGCGACCATGGGCAGGATGCCGTTGGTATGGCGCAGGCTGCCATCCAGGGACAGTTCACCGAGGAGGATGGTTTGAGAAACATCGGCAGATACTTGCTCTGAGCTGAGGAGGATGCCAACAGCAATAGGTAAATCATAAGCCGGGCCTGCCTTCTTGAGGTGGGCGGGAGCCAGATTAACCACAATGCGCTTCATGGGGAAAGCACAGCCGCAGTTTCGTATGGCAGCGCGCACCCGTTCCCTTGCTTCCTGGACCGCGGTATCAGGCAATCCGACGATGGTAAATGAGGGTAAGCCGGGGGAAATATCTACCTCAACCTCGACAATAGCCCCCTCCAGCCCAACTACAGCACAGGTTATTACTTTGGCTAGCATCAGTTCCCTATTGGCTATATTACAGCGGAGCCTTCTATGTGTCAACGGACTTGGGGCGTTTTGCCTTGACGCCCCTCCTTTTAGCGTCTTATACTAAACTGGCTTAAATTTAACAGAGGGAGGGCAAGAAGATGGCTGGACCTTTAGATGGGGTTAGGGTGGTGGAGATAACCATGTTTCAGCAAGGACCTGTTTGTGGGACAAAGCTGGGGGATTTGGGTGCCGATGTAATTAAGGTTGAACCTCCAACTGGAGACCCGGCAAGAGGATTCATGAGGATTATCGGAACCCAGGTTGGCTTAAAGGGTCGAAACTACTACTTTGAGAATCAAAACCGTAATAAGAGAAGCATTGTTTTGAATTTGAGAAAAGAAAATGGGATGGAGATATTCTTAAAGCTAATTGATACCGCTGATGTCTTTATGAATAACATGAGTATAGAGGCGCCACAGAAGATGGGCATTGGTCCTGAGGCGCTATTGGCTAGAAATCCACGGCTTATTTATGCTCAGGCCTCTGGTTGGGGAAGGAAGGGCCCCGACGCCGGTGAGCTTTCCTTTGATTATACCGGGATCGGTCGGTCAGGACTTATGATGTCTTGCGGTGAGCGAGGCACCCCCCCAGCCCAAATCTTGCCCGGACTTGGCGATGAACTTGGGGGGATGGTCTGTGCCTGGGCGGTATGTGCTGCCCTCTATGCCAGAGAAAAGACGGGAAAGGGGCAAGTGGTGGATACTTCCTTAATGGGCAGCCTGATGTGTATGGAGAGTCTTGTCTTATCTGCCCCCGCTATTCTGGGTCAGGAATTCCCCAGGGAGATTAGGGCTGAGGCAGGTAACCCAATCTATAACCACTATAGAGCTAAAGATGACAAGTGGTTTATCATCGCTCACCTTCAACCAGATAGATATTGGCCTAATGTCTGCCGGGCTCTGGGTATGCCAGAGCTTGAGAATGACCCCAGGTTCAATAGTATTGAAGCCAGGGGAGAGAATCGGAAAGAGCTTATAGCTATTATGGATGAGAAGTTTGCCACCAAGACCAGAGACGAATGGCTTGAGATTTTTAAGAAGGAGGGTCTGATTTATACCTCTATCCAGACGCCCACCGAGGTGATTAATGACCCCCAGTCTTTAGCCAATAACTATGTTTTCTGGTTTGACCACCCAGTTTTGGGTAGGACAAAGATGGTTGGTTTCCCTTGGGACTTCAGTGAAACCCCGGCTTCAATAAGAAGGGAACCCCCAGAGTTTGGGCAGCACACTGAGGAGATTTTATTGGAGCTGGGTTATACCTGGGATGATATTACCAAGTTAAAGGATGAAGAGGTAATACCCTAAAGCTATGCCTTTTAGAGAAAGGGGAGGCTGAATTCTCGGAAAGCTGCTATGATATAATTAAGGCGCTACTTCGCTGGTAGCGCTTTAATTGCGAATGTTTTTCGGTAGCGGGTGGGAGCTACATTGAGCCAATATTTTGCCGGGGTTGACATCGGTTCCACAATGACCAAGGTAGTGATTATGAACCAGGCAATGCTTGCCTCGGTCATCGGTCCTACAGGTCCAGAGCACAGGAAGTTAGCTAATAGGGTAATGGAGGAAGCCCTGGCTAAGGCAAGCCTATCTTTTGATGACATAACTTATGTGGTGGCTACAGGCTATGGACGAATTAATGTCCCCTTTGCCGATAAGCAAATAACTGAGATATCCTGTCATGCCAGAGGAGTTGGTCACCTTCTGCCTGAGGCGAAGACAGTGATTGATATTGGTGGTCAGGACTGTAAGGGGATTAAGCTGAGCAATGGTCGGGTGGTGGACTTTGTCATGAATGATAAGTGCGCCGCTGGAACAGGCAGATTTCTTGAGGTGACGGCTGAGGGGCTTGGCGTGAAGCTGGATGATATGGGAAGGCTTTCATTAACTGCCAAAAATGTGGCGAGAATAAGCAGTACCTGTACCGTGTTTGCCGCGCAGGAGGTGGTGGCCAAACTATCGGACGGGGTGCCATTGCCAGATATTGTAGCTGGTCTGCATGAAGCGATTGCCGCCAGGATATATGGGATGGTAGGGCGCTTGAAGATAGAGAGGGAAGTAGCCCTAACCGGTGGTGGGGCTAAGAATATAGGTTTGGTCAAGGCTTTAGAAGCTAAATTAGGTTACTCGGTGTTGGTACCTCCTGAGCCTTTGCTTACCGGAGCTATAGGTGCCGCTCTGCTGGGCGAGGATATTGTCAAACAGGCGGCTGAAAAGGGAATACCCTTGGTTAGAAGCGAACGTCGCTTACGGGAGGCTACCTTTTTTACATAATCCTAAAACACGGGCGAGGCTAAAGCCTAGCGCTACGGTTAAAAATTAGAAAGCTATACAAGCTATCCAAAAGGGGTAGCCTGAAGGGGCGAAGCCCCTTCACAATCAACTCTTCCCCCTCTCCTTTTCAAGGAGAGGGGGATAAAGGGGGTGAGGTTCTTAGACAACCTCTATAGTAATGGTTTATGTTGCTGGGATTGATATCGGTTCCGCTTTTTCTAAAGCAGTAGTAATGGCAAAAAGCGAAATTATATCATACCATGTAATACCCTCGGGAGGGAATTATAAACTGGCTGCTGAGGAGGTAGCAGGGGAAGCTTTGACCAAGGCAAAGCTATCTTTTGAGGATATAGATTATACTGTAGCTACCGGTTATGGCGCATCCAATGTCTCCTTTTCTAATCAGGTGGTTACCGATATATCCTGCCAGGGTAGGGGTATATTTTATCTATTCCCCTCAGCCCGAACTGTGATTGATATTGGTGGGCAATTCACTAAGGTATTTAAGGTGGATGAAAGGGGAAGGGTTACTGCCTTTTTACTAAGTGAGAAATGCGCTGCCGGGAGCGGACGTTTCCTGCAGGTGGTTGCCCGGGTGTTGCACATTGACCTGGAAGACATCGGTGAGCTATCCCTAAAATCTCAAAGCAGGGTTGACTTCAATACCGGCTGTGCGGTATTCGCTGAATCAGAGGCGATATCCCGGATTGCTGAGGGTACTTCAAAGGAGGATATCTTGGCCGGTCTTCATAGGACTTTAGCCGCTAAAATCCAAACAATGGTGCAGAGGATGGGAATTGAGCCTAATTGCGCCCTGGTGGGCGGTGGGGCTAAGGATATCGGACTTGTCAGGAGCATAGAGGAAAGATTAGGTCGTAGCCTTCTGGTTCCTGAAGAGCCGCAAATTGTAGCTGCCTTGGGTGCAGCTTTGTTAGCTGAGGAAAAAGCTGCTTCAATCGAAGTTTACCACTAATTAGAAAGGGGGCTAATATGTTGGAAACGAAGCTTATCTCACAACTACAGAAGATTGCTGGTAGGGAGGCTGTTTTAACTGCTAAGGAGGATTTGACTGCATATTCCTATGACGGCACAACCACCTGGGCTCATATGCCTGATGTGGTGGTGCTGCCCACGACCGCTGAGCAGGTGTCTCAGATTCTGAAGCTGGCTAATGAGAATAGGATTCCGGTTACCCCAAGGGGGGGCGGCACCAATCTGAGCGGTGGCTCAATCCCGATAAAGGGTGGCATTGTGCTATGCACCACCAGAATGAACAAAATCCTAGATATAAATAAGACTAACCTGACGGCTACTGTCGAGCCTGGTGTAGTCCTTCAGGACCTAAACATAGCTTTAGCTAAACAGGGTCTATTCTACCCACCTGACCCGCAAAGCTTCTTAGGTTGCACCTTGGGTGGTACTGTAGCTGAGAATGCTGGTGGTCCCTATTGCGTGAAGTATGGTGTAACCAAGCAATATCTTCTCGGGCTGGAGGTAGTTTTAGCCAATGGCTATATTATGAAACTTGGCGGTGTGACGGTTAAAAATCGGACAGGCTATGAGCTGATAATGCTGTTCACCGGCTCGGAGGGGACCCTGGGAGTAATAACCAAAATAACCCTGAGACTGCTGCCTATGCCGCCGGCAAGTAAAACTATGATGGCTGTTTTTGATGATATGGCGGTGAGTGGTCAGGCGGTATCTGATATTCTGGCTAGCGGGGTAGTGCCAGCAAAGATTGAGTTCGTTGACAATTTTGTTATCCGGCGGATTGAGGAAAAGACGCCTATGGGTCTGCCGGTAGATGCCAATGCTCTGCTTCTGTTGCAGGCTGATGGCTCCCCGGCAGCAGTAGAGGCTGATGCCCAGCAGATTGTTGACATCCTGAAAAAGAGTGGGGCTAGAGAGGTTAAAGTAGCTAAGGATGCTGATGAGGCAGCTATGTTCTGGAAGATGAGGAGCGCTGGCTTCGCCGCTGTTTTTGGCGCTGCTCATACAGTTATGGCTGAGGATGTAGCCGTGCCCCGGGATAGGCTGGCTGAGTTTATACGAAGGCTGGGTGAGATATCCCAGAAATCTGGCTTCTTCATCCAGTTCCTGGGTCATGCCGGGGATGGGAATCTTCATCCGGCTATATTTACTGACATTAGGAATAAAGAGGAGTTTGCCAGAGCTCAAGAGACGATGGGAGAAATATTTAGAGCGGCAATGGAATTAGGCGGGGTGCTTTCTGGAGAGCATGGCATTGGCTTGGAGAAACAGCGCTTTCTAAAGGATGCTATGGACCCGGTGGCACTTGACATAATGAAAAAGATAAAGGTGATATTAGACCCCAACAATATCCTTAATCCGGGAAAGATTTGGGAACAGGAAGGGGCATGACATGGCAGTAACTACCAAGGACAGGTATGAGCAGATAAAGAGGTTTGAAGGTGACCTAAGCCAGTGTATGAAGTGTGGCTTCTGCACCTTTTTTTGTCCCGTGTATCAGGAGGAGCGGATAGAATCGTCTGTTGCCAGGGGCAAAAATATGATGGTAAGGGAACTGCTGGCTGGCGAGCTGGATTATACCAAAGAGTATGCTGAACGTCTGAACAAGTGCACCCTGTGCATGGCCTGCACCGCCAATTGCCCGGCTAAAGCCAATATTCCAAACGTTATTGTTGCTGCCAGGGCAGATACGGTCAAGGCTAGAGGTATGGGCTTTCCTTATAATATTATCTACCGTTGGCTTTTGCCACGCCGGACGCTTTTTGGCAATGTAGTCCGCTTTGCCTCCTGGTTTCAGGGCATTTTCCTGCCCAAGACCGAGGGCACCATCAGGCATTTATCTCTCTTTCTATCGGCTCTAGGTGAGGGTAGAAATATACCTCAAATTGCCCCCAGGTTTTTAAGACAGATGGTTCCAGTGGTGAATAAGCCGCCGGCCGGTGTTGAGACCAAGGTGAGGGTGGGCTATTTTACCGGCTGTATGACCGACTTTGTCTTGCCAGACTTAGGTAAACATATAATTGATTTCCTAAATAGAAATGGGGTGGAGGTGGTGGTGCCCAAAGAGCAGGGCTGCTGTGGGGCACCGGTATTTCTGGGGGCTGGCGATTTTGACACCGGGAGAAAGATGGCTGATACCAATGTCAGGGCATTTGAAGGTCTGGATTATATTATTTCTGACTGTGCTACCTGTACCTCGACACTTAAGGACTACTCCAGGTTTCTCGCCGATACCCCGGAGAGAAAGGAGGCTTATGCCAAGTTTGGCGATAAGGTAAAAGATATCTCTCAATTCCTGGTTGATGTGCTAAAACTACCAGCATCAGCTTACCAACCTTCGGCTGAGGCTAGGGGTAAGAAGGTTACCTGGCATGACCCATGTCATCTTGTTCGTCATCTGGAGATAAGCAGCCAGCCAAGGCAGATTATAAGGTCAATACCCGATGTGGAATACATCGAAATGCCCAATGCAGACCGTTGCTGTGGCATGGCGGGAGCATTTAGTCTATATTATTACGACCTGTCTAAGAAGATTGCTGATAAGAAGATGGAGGCGATTAAGTCAACCGGAGCTGATATTGTGGTTAGTAGCTGCCCCGGCTGTGAGATTCAACTAGTTGACGGTGTCATCAGGAATAAAATGCCGGTAAAGGTGATGCATATCATGGAGCTTCTGGAATAATGCCTATTTAAGGGCTTTGTGGGTTGGTCTGGAAAACAAGGCTAGTATGAAGCCAATAGCACTGAGTGCGATACAAATCAAGAAACCTAGCTGATAGCTACTGGTTATATCAAATATGCGACCAACTAAAACTGGTCCTAGAGCCCCACCCATGATAGCACTAAGGCTAATAGCGCCAAAGATTGTTCCGTGAGAAGTCAGCCCAAACCGTTCAGCGGTAATTAGGGGAAACGAAACTAGTAAACCGCCGAAAGGAAAGCCAAATATAGCAGCAAATAAGTAGAACATCCAGACCACACTGGCTAATTGTAACCAGAGCAAAGCCATTGTTAATATGGTAAGACCTATAATTATTGCCGATTTACTCCCGGCTCTGTCAGCAAAAACACCCATGACCAACCGACCAATAATACTCGTGCCGCCAATAATGGCTAAAATATTGGCGGCACTAGTTGCTGAAATTCCCAGTCCAATAGCATGGATGACAATATGGGCTAAGATAGTATTGAGACAAAATAGAAAGCAGAAGTATACTGCACAAAGCAGCCAAAATTCCCTGGTATGAATTGCCTGCTGAAAAGAGAGCCCTACAGCTTCCAGGTTTGAGCTCTGTTTTTTCACTGTCTTATTGCCGTATGGCAATAGCCCCATCTGGCTAGGGTCGCGTCTGAGAAATTGTGCCGCTGTAATAACCAACACCATGGCGATGGTGCCTACCACAATATAGGAAGAGCGCCAGGCGTAGGTAGATATAAGCCACCTTACTACTGGGGCCAAAATTAAGATACCAATGCCTTCTCCAGCGGCAGCCATGCCAATGGCTAAACCCCTTCTCTTTTCAAACCACCTAGCTACGGTTGAAAGTGGTGGAATCCAGGCACCACTCATACCTGCCCCGACCAAAATGCCGTAGAAAAAATAGAGCTGCCAAATACTACTGATTTGCGACATCAGCAGGTAGCCAGTACCCAATAGCAAACCACAGGCGGTAACCACTATTCTCGGGCCATACTTATCAGTTAATCTTCCGGTAACCATGTTAAGCAAACCTCGAAAAACTATGCCTGTTGAGAAGGCGCCAGCGGTCATTGCCCTTGACCAGCCAAACTCAGTTGCCACCGGCTTGAAAAAAATACCAAAAGTTAGCAGTGTGCCATACATTATCAATATCATACAGCCAGCAGCTATGACTACTATCCAACCATAGAACAATCTTGGCTTTGTTGCTTCCATTAAAGCTAATCCTTTATTACCCAGGTCTAAGCCAATGGCTTGATTTTAGCACTGTGAATGAAGGTAACACAAAAAGCTGACCTCAGCCATTTGCGGTAGAAGGGTGTGCCCTGAGCTAGTTCAGATAGATGGGTGACACAGATTATCATGTTTCGTTTCTCTGCAGCATTGACCCCATCCCCTCGAAGAGTCTTCGACCTGACCCCCTTCCCCTAGAGGGGAAGGGGGAAGTAGTTTAAAGAGGGGGCTTCGCCCCCTCTTTTTTATTCCTCCCCCTCTCCTAGAAGGAGAGGGGGACTATAGGGGGTGAGGTGTAGAAAGTTGAGGTGTCACTAATCATATGAACGAGTACGTGCCCTTGTTGTGCTATGGGTCTAGTGCTACAATAAGATTTGACTATAGAAAGGGTATAAGGGCATGCCATTAGAGGCCATAGTTGTCAAAGGGGCTCGGGAGCATAACCTCAAAAATATAGATGTAGTTATCCCCCGTGATAAGCTGGTGGTTATCACCGGCGTCTCCGGCTCGGGCAAGAGTTCATTGGCATTTGATACTATCTATGCTGAGGGGCAGCGCCGTTATGTTGAGTCTCTATCTGCCTATGCTCGCCAGTTCTTGGGCAGGATGGAGAAGCCCGAGGTTGATTATATTGAAGGCTTAAGCCCAGCCATCTCTATTGACCAGAAGGGTCCCAGTAGGAACCCACGCTCAACCGTGGGCACTGTAACCGAGACCTATGATTACCTGAGGCTGCTGTTTGCCCGGGTGGGACACCCACATTGCCCTAAGTGCGGGCGAGAGATCACTGTGCAGACAGTGCAGCAGATTGTTGATGCTATTCAAAATATCCCCGGTGGTAGCCGCATCATGATTTTGGCGCCACTGATAAGGGGCCGTAAGGGTGAGTATCAAACAGTGTTTGATGATTTGCGCAAGGCGGGCTATGTCAGGGTTCGGGTTGATGGGCATATCTATGACCTGTCTGAGGAGCTCCAACTGGATAAGAACAAGAAGCATTCCATTGAGGTAGTGGTGGACAGATTGGTAATCGGGCAATCTGGGAGCCAGAGTCGCATTGCTGACTCGGTGGAAACTGCCCTTAAGCTTGGGGCTGGGGTGGTGCTGGTGTCTATTGTTGACGGTGAGGAATTGTTGTTCTCGGAGCACTTTGCCTGTGTGCACTGTGGGATTAGCCTGGGTGAGATTGCCCCTCGAACCTTTAGCTTTAATTCACCTCATGGCGCCTGTCCTGCCTGCACCGGCTTAGGGGTCAAGCTGGAGATAGACCCTGAGCTGGTTATCCCTAATAGGGAACTCTCTATAGCTCAAGGGGCAATTCATCCCGGGTGGTGGTTCTCCTGGCATGCCGGAGAACTGGAAGTGCTAGCCCGACGCTATGGTTTTTCCACTCATACCCCGATTAAGGAGCTAGATGAGCGTCAGCTTAAGCTTATACTTTATGGGGAGGAGGGGGAGCTAGTGAGATACAGGAACCGCTATGGTCGGGTGAGGGAATACTTTACCGGTTATGAGGGGGTAATTCGCTATTTAGAGCGGTTGAGTCGTGATACCCAGTCAGAGCATACCAGGGCTGAGATTGAACGCTATATGTTATCCCGACCGTGTCCTGTTTGTCAGGGCAAGAGGCTTAAGCCGGGGTCATTAGCGGTGACCATTGGTGGTAAAAATATTGTTGGGGTTAGCTCAATGTCAGTTACTCAGGCATTGGAGTGGGCCGCCGCTATTGGTGGTGATGGTAAGAAGGCTGTGCTTACCGAGCGGGAGCAGATGATAGCTCGCCAGATTCTCAAGGAGATTCAAGCTCGCCTGGGTTTCCTCAAGGATGTAGGTCTGGACTATCTTACCCTTGAGCGTACCTCGGCTACCCTTTCTGCTGGTGAGGCACAGCGCATTCGGCTGGCAACCCAGATTGGCAGTGGGCTTATGGGTGTGCTTTATATCTGTGATGAGCCGACAATAGGTCTGCACCCAGCCGACGACTTTCGTTTGATTGAGACCTTGAAGCGGCTAAGAGACCTGGGTAATACCATACTGGTTGTTGAGCATGATGAAGCCATGATGAGGGCGGCTGACCACATTATTGATATGGGACCTGGAGCTGGGGAGCATGGGGGCTGGATTGTAACCGCAGGAAATCTAACTGATATTATGAGTTGCCAGGAATCAATAACCGGTCAGTATCTCAGTGGAGCCAAGCAGATTCCTCTACCCCAGAAGCGCCGCCCCGGCTCAGGCGAGGAGATAGTAATAAAGGGGGCTAGAGAGAATAACCTGAAGAATATAGATGTCCATATTCCTCTGGGCAAGTTTGTTTGTATCACCGGGGTTTCAGGCAGTGGTAAGAGCACCCTTATTGATGAGATTTTGTATAAGAAGTTGGCGCAGCTCTTCTATCGGTCGAGGGAAAGGGCGGGCGACTGTGATGGTATCATTGGTGTTGAGCATATTGATAAGGTAGTCAATATTGACCAGTCTCCTATTGGGCGCACCCCGCGCAGTAATCCCGCCACCTATACTGGAACCTTTACCCCTATCCGTGAGCTCTTTGCCACTGTTCCTGAGGCTCGGATGAGAGGCTATGCTCCAGGTCGGTTCTCGTTTAATGTTAAGGGTGGGCGCTGTGAAGCCTGTCGTGGGGAGGGGTTTATCCAGATTGAGATGCAGTTCCTGCCGGATGTAACTGTTCCCTGTGAGGTGTGCAAGGGGAAACGCTATAACCGTGAGGCTCTGGAGATTAGATTTAAGGACAAGAACATCGCTGAGGTATTAGATATGACTGTGGAGCAAGCCCTTTCCTTCTTTGAGCATTTCCCCAAGGTGAGGGCTAAGCTGGAGACATTGCGGGATGTGGGGCTGGGCTATATTCGTCTCGGTCAGCCAGCACCCACTCTCTCTGGCGGTGAGGCGCAGCGGGTGAAACTATCCACTGAGCTATCGCGGCGGTCTACCGGCAGGACACTTTATATCCTTGATGAACCAACTACTGGTCTCTCCTTTGAGGATGTGGCAGCTCTACTACGGGTGCTGCAGCGTCTGGTTGATGCTGGTAATACGGTGGTGGTCATTGAGCATCACCTGGATGTGATTAAGAATGCCGACCATACCATTGACCTCGGACCTGGGGCTGGTGACCGAGGTGGCTATATTGTAGCCACTGGCACGCCTGAGGAGATAGCTCGGGAGAAATCTTCAGCCACTGGTCAGTATTTGTGCCGGGTGTTAGATATTGAGTATGCCTTGACCAGTTGATTATCGGCTGGGCTAATACCTCTCTATTTCAATGGTATTTGATAGGAGATACATAGTCGGTCTCTATTGTCTTTTCGTGCCGAATACATCGTAGCAGGGGGTTTGTTTTGCCCGATCAGGAAGTTTCGAATTTAAGTGCAGGCGGAAAACCAAGGCTTTTCTATGGCTGGTTTGTGGTCTTAGTTGCTTGGTTTATCATGGTAATAATGGACGGCACATTCTACTCTTTTGGCGTCTTTTTTGAGCCAGTGTTAACCGAGTTTGGCTGGACGAGGGCGATGACCTCAGGCGCTTTCTCACTATGCGCCATTCTAATTGGTTTGATTAGCATTATCACGGGAAGGCTAAATGATAGATTTGGCCCCAGGATTGCTTTGTCAACCTGCGGCTTCTTTCTAGGATTGGGTTATTTGTTGATGTCGCAGCTCAGTGCTATTTGGCAGCTATATCTGTTCTATGGGGTGATGATAGCTATTGGCATGAGTGCTGGCATCGTCCCCTTGTTATCTACAGTAGCTAGGTGGTTTGTCAGGAGAAGGGGGACGATGACTGGTATTGTTTTAACTGGTGTAGGTATAGGTACTATTATTGTGCCGCCGCTGGCTAGTAGGCTTATTTCTGTCTATGGCTGGGACACCAGCTATATTATAGTAGGCGGCATAGCTTTAGTACTTATTATCTCAGCAGCGCAGTTTCTAAAGCGTGACCCAGGGCAGATTGGGCAGTTGCCATACGGTGTTCTTCATCCGGAAGAGCAGAGATTAAATCTGAATGCTGAGGGGTTTTCTCTTAAAGAGGCAATTCGCACCATGCAATTTTGGATAATTTGTATGTTGAGCTTCTGTTTTCTTTTCTGTGTGTTTACTGTGATGGTTCATATTGATGCCCATGCGGTGAAGCTTGGAGTTTCAGCGATAGCTGCGGCCAATATTTTAGCTGTTATTGGTGGGGGCAGTATCATTGGCAGGCTAGCAATGGGCGCTTTTGCTGATAGGGTGGGGGGTAAATGGGGAATGATTATTTGTTTTACCCTTTTTGCAGCCGATTTTCTTTGGCTAGCAGTCTCCGGGGAAGTATGGGTGCTTTACCCGTTTGCTGCTATCTTTGGTTTTGCTTACGGGGGTCTAACGGCGTTGTTTTCACCAATGATAGCTGAACTATTTGGGCTGAGTTCACACGGTGTAATCTTTGGTATTTCTGTCTTCTGTGCCCACATTGGTGGCGCTATCGGTCCAGTTATAGCTGGTCACATATTTGATATAACTGGTAGTTACCAGATAGCCTTCCTGGTTTGCATTGCAGTTGGTATTTTAGGTATTATACTGGCGTTGTTGTTAAAACCATGGGTTAGTAAAGGAGGTGAAGGTGACTCGAGAGGAAGCGCTAGACTCTATTAAGGCTAATATTGAGAATGAAAATCTAATCAAGCACATGCTAGCTACCGAGGCTATTATGCGGGCTTTAGCCAGGCGCCTTGGTGAGGATGAGGAGGAGTGGGGGCTTACCGGGCTGCTGCATGATATAGACATGGAGCTCACCGAAGGAGATATGAGCACCCATAGTAAGCTGGGGGCTGACCTGGCTAGGGAGCTAGGAGCTAGTGAGGCTATGGCTCATGCCATACTATGCCATAATGAAGCCCATGGTATCCCCTTGGAGACAAAGCTTGACAAGGCCCTGTTTTGTGCCGACCCGCTAACTGGCTTAATAATTGCTGCTGCCCTGGTTCGCCCGGATAAAAAATTGTCTGGGGTTGAGGCTAGGTCGGTGAGGAAGAGGTTTAAGGAGAAGAGCTTTGCTGCCGGGGCAAATAGAGAACAAATCTCGCAATGCACTGAAATTGGGCTTGAGCTTGACGAATTTCTTCACTTGGGGCTGGAGGCGATGAAGGGGATTGCCGCTGACCTGGGTCTGTAAGTTAACTCATTTCAAGCGTTGAGCCTTTTTGTGGGGTATACTGGTCGCCTGCTATTGGCCTACCCTTGAGGATTATGTTAGTTATGTTAGTATTGAGACATATCACTAAAGAGTCGGATGTGACATGAGAGTGACATTAATAATTATCGCCTGGTTTGGATTGCTGGTTATGGCACTAGGTTTACCACTATCCTTCTCATCTTCTTGGACATGGGTTAGTACAGGGACATTGGGATCTGGTGCTGGGTATTTTGTTACATTGTGCGCAGGTGCTGTCGGCGCATTACTGGCACTTATCGGGGGATTCATCACCAGAACAAAATACTTCTGGATAGGGTCCATAGTAGTTGGAATTGCCTATATTTCATCATTCTACGGTTATTGTATGGGTCTTGATGAACCATATAAGTATTGGGGGGTATTCGTGATGTTGCTGCCGGGTCTGGCGTGCATAGCCGCCGGTATAGTGATAAAGAAACTCAATAAGCAAGCACAAAGCCGGCAATCTCACTAGGCACCCATTATGAATTCATTGAGTTGGGCTTAAAAAGCAATGTAGGAAATTACCCCTAAACTGGGTCTCTAGATTTTTCTACCTCACCCCCTTTATCCCCCTCTCCTTCAGAAGGAGAGGGGGAAGAGATTTTAGAGAGGGGGCGAAGCCCCCTCTCTTACCTATACCCCCCTTCCCTTACCAAGGGAAGGGGGCAGGGGGATAGGTTGTTAAACAACCTCATAGGTAAGGGGAAGGGGATACAGGGGATGGGGTCAAAAGATTCTATAAATTAGTTAACTCATTTCAAGCGTTGAGCCTTCGGCGGTTTTGATAACATCAATCCGGGTAGGAAAGGCGTCTCTAAGCTCCTCAATATGGGTGATGACTAGTATCTTGTCAAAGTCGTCCTGAATAGAGTTTATCGCCTCTTTAAGTTTTTCTACGCCGGTGCTATCTTGAGTGCCAAAGCCTTCATCAATGACTAGAGTGGGTAGTGGTGCCCCGGCTCGTCTGGCTAATAGCTTGGACAGGGCAATGCGAACGGCAAAGTCGATGCGAAAGGCTTCACCACCACTGAACATTTCATAATTTCGTGTTCCTAGCTCATCAGCAATATTGATATCCAGGGTTTCAATAACATCTCCCCTCTTGGTTTCCCTCTGGGTTTCAATCTTCACATGCATTCTATTATCCGTCATCCGTCCCAGCAGTCTATTGGCTTCGGCTTCAATTTCAGGAAGCGCTATCTCAATGAGTAAGGCTTGTATCCCCCTTTTGCCAAAGGCTTGAGCTAGGTCTCTATAGATTTTCTCCTCCCTTGATGCTTGACCCAGTAGCTTTTCCCTTTCCCTCCTTTTTATCTCCAGCTCAGAGTAGCGCTCCAGTTTTGACTTCACGCTCCACATTAGCTCCTGGGCTTGCTTTTGTTGGGCGGCTAGCGCCTGGTAATCAGTTTCAGCCTGGGTTAAATCACCGATTAGCCGGGGGAGTGCGTCGAGTTCTTCACCTAGGTCTTGCCTTTTTTGATGGTCAACCTCTAGCCTCCGGCGCAGCTCTTGGCTAGCTTCCTCAGCTTTATGACTAGCCTCTTTCTCTTGATTGATAAGCCTATCGGCTTGTTCAAGTTTTAGCTTGGGGCTTTCATATTGTTGCAATTCGGTCAGGCGATGCCGGACTTGTTCATGCTGCTGCGAATCGTAATCAAGTTTGGCTAATTCCTCCTCAAGCTGGGCTAACGCCTGTTGCTCCATAGCGGCAAAATCCTTCCTGGCTAGGTGCTGTTCAATCTGGGTCAGTCCTTTCCTTTCCTCGTTTAGCTGGTTATCTGCCGCTTTGGCTTCTCTGATGTCTTTGCCGAGGACACTGACTTTGCTCTGTGCTGAGGCTTTATCCTGATTTAACCTTGCTTCTAGCTGTGATATTTCGCCTTCCAGCGACTCAAGCTCTATTTCCTTGCTGGCTAGCTGAGCTTGATTTGACTTTAGGGAGTCAGCTTTGCTTTCCCTCTCAGCGGCGTATTTCACTTCAATTCGTTTTAAACCATCTTTGCCCAACTCAGTTTCACATAGGGGGCATGTAGCCCCGTCCTGGGATAACAGCAGATTGAGCTTTTCTTGTATCTCCTCTATTTCCCGTTCTAGACGGGTTTTGTTAGATTCTAGATAGTTGACCTGCGTCCGTAGCTCTTGGCTGGTTTGCTTTTTTCTGCTCAGCCTCTTTTCCTGCTCAGCCAACTGCTGCCATTGAGCTTCCGCCTGCTGTAACTCGTTTTTAAGTTGGGGCAGTTTTTGGGAGATGGCTTCTAGCTCTGTGATTTTGCTTTGAGCCAATTTATGTTCTGTAATTAAGGCTGCCTGTGCCCGCTCTATGCTCATCTCTAACTGGCTCTTACTATCTCTTAATTTAACCAGTAGCCCTAGCTTTTGGTTTAGTTCGTCATTTTGTCTTCTGGCTTCAGTTAATTGGGCATAGCCTTCTTCTATGGTGGGACGCTGGGCTATTATCTCTTCATACTCTTTGAGCCGGGAGCGATGCTGCTTGACCTGGTCATCCCAGCGCTCCAGCTCTCTTTCTGTTTCTGTTATATGCTCCTCTAGCTGGGTTAGTTGCGCCCTCTTGTTTTCCAGAGCCTCCTTTTCCTGTCTGAGACTATTAAGCCTGGATTCTTGCTCTGTTATTACTTTTTCTATTTGGGCTAGCCCGGTCTGTGCCTGTTTCAGCTCAGCCTCGTAGATGGGCTTTTGGGCTAATTCATCGCTGATATCCTTGATAGCGCTCTCGAGTTGCGCCCTTTCTGTTTCCTGCTGTTTAGCCCGGTCTTTAGCCTGTTCCTCAAGTTCATCGTAGAAGGAAAGCCCCAGAATATCAGCCAAAACCTCTTTCCTTTCCGTAGCCTTTTTGAGGGTAAACTCATCGGCATGACCCTGGCGGAGGTAAGCGCTGTTCTTAAAGGTATCATAGTCCATGTGCAGGACGTCTCTAATTTTCTGCTGGGTCTGGGTTACGCTGTCGCCAGTAATTGACCTGAAGCCGTCCCCGGTAGCTATCTGGAACTCCAGGATGGTTTGTCCTGAGCGGCCTCGTCGCTTGGGTTTAGAGTGCTTGCGTATAATGCGATACGGCTGCTCGGCTACGGCGAATTCAAACTCCACCTCCATCTCCGTCTGACCCGAATGAATGAGGTCATCATCGCTCTTAGCTCTGGTTCGTCCCCACAGTGCCCAGGTCATAGCGTCAATTAGGGCTGATTTGCCGTTGCCATTATCGCCACTGATGCAGGCGGTATGGATACCATCAAAATGGAGTGGTGGCACATTATCCCGGTAGCACATAAAATTGCGCAAGGCTAGCTTAATGGGAATCATTCATGAAACTCCGTTTTACTTATTTTAGCATAATTAAGGGATTATTTATCTACCTCACCCCCTCGGTCCCCCTCTCCTTCAAAGGAGAGGGGGGAGAATTTTATTAAGAGGGGCTAACGCCCCTCTTAAACACCCTGTATTTAATTTTGTCTTGCGCCTTAACTATCCCCTTCTATTCAGGAGAGTTTTAGAGAGGCGAAGCCTCTCTTATATAATAAGTTCCCCCTCCCTTATCAAGGGAGGGGGATAAAGGGGGAGGGTTACCTAATAGAAACCTAAGGGGGATAAGATTGTTAAATAATCTCCCAAAATTTTGGCTTGACGGTTAAGACCCGCCCAATTAGAATGAAATTGCTATGTTTGAGGTTCTCAGCGATAAGTTAGCTAAGGTATTTCGCCTGCTGAGCGGCAAAGGCAGGCTGGGAGAGAAAGATATAGATGATGCCCTGCGCCAGATACGGTTAGCCCTTCTGGAAGCAGATGTAAATTTTAAGGTGGTCAAGGATTTTACCGCCAGGGTGAGGGAGCGCTCCCTTGGTGCTCAAGTATTGCAAAGCCTGACTCCAGCCCAGCAGATGATTAAAATCGTCGATGAGGAGCTTATTGCTATGCTGGGTGTGGGGCAGAGTCGCCTGGTATCATCGTCTCGCCCTCCTTCCGTAGCCATGTTGGTGGGGTTACAGGGCTGCGGTAAGACTACCACTGCCGCCAAGCTAGCCCTCCACCTGAAGCATTCTGGGCAACGCCCGTTGCTGGTGGCGGCAGATAACCGCCGACCGGCAGCTATAGAGCAGCTAGTCGCCCTGGGCGAGCAGCTTGACATTCCAGTTTATAGGGGGACTGCTGGTGCCAGGAGTAATGATGTTTGTGCTCATGCTTTGAGCAAGGCAAAGGAGCTAGCTGCTACCTGGGTTGTAGTTGATACTGCTGGTCGCCTCCATATAGACGAGCCAATGATGGAGGAGCTAGCCGAGGTCAAAGAGGAGCTAAAGCCTGGCGAGGTACTGCTGGTGGTTGATGCTATGACCGGGCAGGATGCAGTGCGGATGGCTGAAGAGTTCGATTCCAGGCTAGGCTTGACTGGGCTTATCCTGACCAAGATGGATGGGGATGCCCGTGGTGGGGCGGCTCTTTCTATCAGGTGGGTTAGCGGGGTACCTATCAAGTTTATTGGTATCGGTGAGAAGGTTGACGCCTTTGAGCCTTTTTACCCTGACCGTTTGGCATCACGTATCCTGGGTATGGGTGATGTGCTAACCTTTATCGAGAAGGCTGAAAAGACCTTCGATGAGCAGCGGGTCAAGGAGCTGAAGAAGAAGGTGCAAACTGCCAGCTTCAGTTTAGACGACTTTCTATCTCAGCTAAGGGATATCAAGAAGATGGGACCTGTAGCCCAACTGGTAGAGATGCTGCCAGGTGTATCACAGTTGGCTAGGCGATTACCTGAGGGCATGGAAGAGAAGCAGCTAAAGAAGGTTGAGGCTATGATACTTTCTATGACCCCTGAGGAGAGGCATAATCCAAATATTATCGATGGTAGCCGACGACGTCGCATTGCTCTGGGGAGCGGGGTAAAGCCACAGGATATTAATCAGCTCCTTAACCAGTTTCGTCAGATGCAGAAGCTGATGAAGATGGGTATGGGAGGTAAACTACCCCGGGATTTAAGGGGGATATTCAGGTAGTTTTTATAACACTGAGGGTAATGCTCTTATTCTAGGTAATCCTTTAGTTTTCGGCTTCGGGTGGGGTGGCGTAGCTTACGAAGTGCCTTGGCTTCAATTTGGCGAATTCGTTCTCTGGTTACGTTAAACTCCTTCCCCACTTCCTCCAGGGTTCGGCTTCGTCCATCCTCAAGACCAAACCTAAGTTGGAGCACCCGTTGCTCACGAGGGCTGAGGCTGGACAGCACGGCATCGATTTGCTCCTTAAGCAGTTGCCTGGAGGCAGCGTCAGCCGGTGGCAAAGCATTGCGATCCTCTATAAAGTCACCCAAGTGGCTGTTTTCCTCCTCACCCATTGGTGACTCTAGCGATATTGGCAGTTGTGATACCTTGACTATCTCCCCGACCTTTTCCGGAGGTATTTCCATTTCTTTACCGATTTCCTTGGCGGTAGGCTCTCGCCCATATTCCTGAGCCAGACGGCGACTTACCCGTAGCAGTTTATTGATGGTCTCAACCATGTGAACTGGGATGCGAATAGTGCGAGCCTGATCAGCTATAGCTCGAGTAATAGCTTGACGAATCCACCAGGTGGCATAGGTGCTGAATTTATAACCCTTACGGTAATCAAATTTCTCCACGGCTCTAATTAGTCCAATATTCCCCTCCTGAATGAGGTCGAGGAGCGACATGCCTCGTCCAATATGTTTCTTGGCTACGCTGACCACTAAACGCAGGTTGGCTTCAATGAGATGGCTCTCTGCCTTTTCAGCCTCAAGCTTGATATTCTCTAGGTAAGCTTGGAGCTGCCTCTCATAAGCCTGAATGGAATTGATGAAATCAGGCTTTGTCACCAGAGTCTCTATGTCAGTCAGAGAGACGCTATCTCCGATAGCATCGAGGACTTCCTTTGGTAACAGGTTGATATTTAGTGATGGCTGGGTAAGAAGCTGCTCTGCTTCAGATGTAGATTTATCTGTCTGCTGAGCCATAGCCAGGATTAGTTGCGGGCTTAGCTCGCTATCAATGCTTTCTCTCAACTTAGCGTTGGAGATGGTCTCTATAAAGCTGGCAGCAGGTGTTAGCTGGAGCTGTTCTTGGAGGAGATGGATGGTGGTGGAAGCCTGAGACAATTCCTGAAGTATAGTAATTGTTATTTCAGTTGCAGATGGCTCCCTCCCATATCTATGTAGGTAGTGTTGTTTAATCTCTTTGATGCGTCTACCCTCCTCCATCTTCCTGGCCAAAACCTTTTCCTTCTCAGCGGTGAGAAGGTGCACCCTGCCAATTTCATGAAGGTACATGCGAACCGGGTCATCTACTATTTCCTGCTCCTCCAGATGCCCCAGAGGCATTTCTGGCTCTAAATCTGGCGTGGACTCCGGTTTCTCAATCTCAAGATGCCTTGCCTCACGCCATAGTGGACTTGGCTCGGTCATGCCTTCGGTCTCTGTTTCCTCCCCAGATTCCTGGAAAAGGGTATGAAAACCAGTTGGCCCTTCCGATTCGGCATTTAGCCGCTCATCGTCCTTATTCTGTGGCGGGAATCGTGTACTTTCCTCACTGTTTTCCGAGCTCATTTCCTCACCCCCATTTGCTCTAATCTCCTTCGGCTTTTTTGAGCAAAAACCTCGCCCAGTTGGATATTGACCTCTATCCCTTGCTCCTTAAGTTTAGCTAGGTCGGCAGCCCTGCCTCCTGACTGAGCCTCTAGGGCTAATACTGCCTCTATTTTCGCCGCCAGACTGCGGAGGAATTTTTCCCGTAGCCGAAGAGCGCACTCAGCATATTTTTGCTCTATCTCGGTGCTCAATAAGTTCCTGGTTAATAGGGAATCAAGGTGCTCATGAGTTGCAGGCTCAAGCCTCTCTTTGAGTGATTCTATTTTATCACTCCGCTGCCAAGCGATAAAGATTTCACGGTTTTCGCTATTTTCGAAGTATTCAAGCGAAAGCCCTTCCTGTCTATCCTTAAGCTCTGGGTGCTGCAGCAATAGAGCCAGGCAATATTCCTCAATGGGGCTGGATAGAAGTGGATACTTAGCACGGGCAATGGCTTCTTCTTTTGGCTCCCTAACCCTGCGGTCAGGTTTAATCCTGCTTAGAGCAGCTTCTAAATTGTGGTAGCTGGCTCCTACCGACTCAGCCAGTTTGGTTAGATAGTGGTCTCGGCGGATATCATTCTTTATCTTGGCAATGATGGGCAGAAGCTTATCCACGGCTGAAGACTTGTCCTTGGCTTTAGTCAGGTCAAGCTCAGAGGCGACCTTATTGAAGGTATAGTCAACCACTGGTAAAGCCTCTTCTAGGAGGTATTGCCACATTGTTACATCTTCCCTAATAACGTCATCAGGGTCTCTTCCACTAGGCAGGATGATAACCTTTACTTCGGCATCGAGAGTATTCTCATAGTCTACGCCCCGCAGCATAGCTTCCTCTCCAGCAGCATCAGCATCAAGGGCTAAAGCCATATTTTTGGTTAGCCTCTTTAGAACGCTGACCTGTTTCTGGGTAACTGAGGTTCCCATAGAGGCAACTACATTGTGGAAGCCATTTTGGTGGGCAGTAATAACATCCATGTAACCCTCTACAATCACTGCCAGGTCTTGCTGCCTAATCGCCGCTGTAGCCAGGTTTATGCCATAAAGGCTGCTGCTTTTATCAAAGATTGGCGTCTGTGGCGAATTAATGTATTTAGGCAATGAGTCATCCAGCGCCCTGGCCCCAAATCCGGTAATGCGTCCTCTGGCATCATGTATGGGGAACATCAACCGGTTACGAAATCGGTCATGGGTTTTTCCCGCCTCTGCCTCTATTATTAAACCGGCGGTTAGCAGTTCGCTCTCGGGATAGCCTCTATCCATAAGGTATTGCTTTAGCCCTTCCCAGCTATTGGGGCTAAAGCCCAGTTGGAAGTCGGCAATGGTTCCCAGTGAGAAACCTCGTCCTAGGACATAGCTTAGTGCCTTTTCTCCCGCCGGGGAGGTGAGCATCAGATCGTGGAAATATTGAGCCGCCGCCTGGTTAACCTGATATAACCTTTGCCTCTCCTCGCCTTCAGCCCCCGGTTCAAATCTTGATGGGATGGCGACCCCTGCCCTTTGGGCAAGAAGGCGCAGCGCTTCGCCAAAGTCAATGCCCTGTTTTTTCATAATGAAGGAAAAGACATCTCCACCGGTATTGCAGGCGCCAAAGCAGTGCCAGCTCTGCTGCTCAGGGTAAACGAAGAAGGAGGGGTGCTTCTCACTGTGGAACGGGCATAGCGCCCTGAAGGTTCGCCCTGCTTTGGTCAAGGTGGCATACTGGCCAACCACATCTACGATGTCTGCCCTCTGTTTTACCTCGTCAATAACGCCCATTTTCTTAGTTTGTAACCCTATCCCCTTTATCCCCTTCCCCTTGATAAGGGGAAGGGGAATCGGTTATATAAGAGAGGCTTCGCCTCTCTAAAACTCCCCTTTTGGCATTATCCTTTGAAGGAGAGGGGGAAGAATTGATTTTGAAGGGGCGAAGCACCTTCAAAACCTAAATAAGCGACCCTTATTTAGCCTTGCCTTTTGTCGGTGACAGCTCCTCAGCGAGCCTCAGGGCATATTGGTCACTCATACCGGCGATATAGTCAACCACCCTCCGTTCTGTGTTATCACTGCAAAAACGGTATTCTGCTGGTAGCCCAGCTTCATGCTCATTGAAGTGTTTATATAGTGAGCGAACCACCCCTCTTGCCCTTTCTGCTTCCTCCTGTGCCGAGCGTATATTGTATACCCGCTCAAAGAGAAATTGGCGCAGGGTTTCTGTTGCCCCCAGAATCTGAGGGTTCATACCTATAGTGGGATTTTCTTTGTTGTGACCCCTTACCGCCCATGAGTGCTCAATGATATCACAGACCATAGTATTGATGCGAAGAGAGTGGGAATTACCTAATTTGGCAATGGCTGAGAGGGGCAAATCGCCCTCGGCAATCATGCCGGCTCTTATGGCGTCGTCAATATCATGGTTGATGTAGGCGAGGGTATCTGAAATCTTAACCACTTCACCCTCGAGGGTATTTACCTTTCCCCAGCCCTCCCCCCAGATATCTACTCTTGTCTTGGAGTGATTTAGGATGCCGTCTCTCACCTCCCAGGTGAGGTTGAGCCCTTGACCATTATTCTCCAGAAGGTCAACCACGCGCAGGCTTTGCTCATTATGTCTGAAGCCCTGGTGGTAGAGCTCGTTTAGAACCTCCTCGCCAACATGACCGAAAGGGGTGTGACCCAGGTCATGACCTAAGGCAATTGCCTCGGTTAAATCCTCATTGAGGTTTAGGGCTCGAGCAATGGTGCGGGCTATTTGAGAAACCTCCAGGGTATGGGTGAGCCGTGTTACATAGTGGTCACCTAAGGGAGCAATGAAAACCTGCGTTTTATGCTTAAGCCGGCGAAAGGACTTGCAGTGGATGATGCGGTCACGGTCACGCTGAAAGGCAGTGCGGACTGGACAGGGTTCTTCATGTTTAAGCCTGCCCCGCGAAAGCTTACTTTTCACGGCATAAGGTGAAAGGCCCTCCTCCCTTTCTTCAGTTAGCTGGCGGATATTAAGCTGACCGATCATTGACGTTCTAATCTCGCTTCTGCTTTAGCAATTATCTCTCTGGTTGTTCCAATCATATCCGGGCTTACCGAGACTGAGGTGATGCCCCATTCTACCAGCTTTTCGGTGAGTTCGGGATATACTGATGGTGCCTGCCCGCAGATAGAGGAGGTGACACCCATAGCCTTGGATACCTTGATAGCCCTCTCCAGAGCTATAAGCACAGCCTCGTTTCGCTCATCAAATTCCTCAGCCAGTTTGGGACTATCCCGGTCAATTCCCAGGATAAGCTGGGTCAGGTCATTTGAGCCGATGGATATGCCATCAATGCCAAGTTCAAGGAACTTCTCCATAATAAAGATGTTGGATGGTACCTCGACCATCATCCACAGTTTGAAGTCAGGGGAACTATATAGCCCCTGAGATTCCAGGAACCTCTTGGTTTTAGCCATTTCATCAATAGTTCGCACAAAAGGAATCATGACCCATAGATTGGGGTAGTTCTGCCTCACCCTCTTGATAGCCTCTATTTCCAGCTTGAACACATCGAGTTCTCTAACATAGCGAGAGCATCCCCTGTAGCCAAGCATGGGGTTCTCCTCGACCTCTTCGTATTCCTGCCCACCGGTGAGCTCTCTATATTCATTGGTCTTGAAATCGGTGGTTCGGTAAACTACTGGGCGTGGGTTAAAGGCTTTGGCAAAGGTATTGATACCTTCATAGAGCTTATCTACAAACTCCCTTTCTCTTTTCTGGCTGATCATATGTCGGGGGTGCTCACCAATCTGGGCAATCATGAACTCGGCTCGCAGTAAGCCCACGCCATCAACATTACGGGCGGCTACAACTTCAGCCAGCTCAGGCTGAGCCAGATTTACATAGACCCTGGTCTTGGTCTTAATTTCTTCTCTGAGGATATCGGTAACGATGGTCATTTTTTCCTTAGCCACTTTGCCCTGGTAGACCTTGCCCCGAGAACCGTCTACAGTGATTATTTGCTCATTGGTCAAGGTGGTTGTTGCCTGCTCGGCGCCAACAACGCAGGGGATACCTAGCTCTCGGCTGACAATAGCGGCGTGGGCAGTTCTACCACCGCGGTCGGTCACGATAGCTGCTGCTCGTTTCATGGCGGGCACAAAGTCGGGGGTAGTCATTTCGGCGACCAGGATATCGCCGCTTTTTACCCTGTCTATGTGGGAGGCGTCATGGACAATTCTGACCGGTCCTGATGCCATACCTGGACTGGCAGGTGCACCGGTGAGGAGCAACGGAGCTTTAACCTCAGGTTCAAACTCAACCACTTCCTTAATGGTGGTTACCGGGCGAGTCTGGACAATAAACATTTCCTTATCATCCTTTGCCCACTCAATATCCTGGGGGAATTGATACCAGTCCTCCAATTGTTTTCCCAGCTTGGCTAGGCCGATTATGTCCTCATCTGATAACTTTTGCTCAGTTTGACTTGAGGGTTGGAGGGACACTTTGATATTAGCTTCCTTGTCACCACCGGCTGGGTTCCTAATTAGTTGCCACTGTTGCTTGCCTATCTTCTTGGTGCTAATTCTCAGCCCCTCTTTATCTATAATATAGAGGTCAGGGGTTACCTCTCCTGAGACAATAGCCTCACCAAGTCCATAGACAGCCTCAATAACAATCTTGGCGCTATCACTGGTTACCGGCTCTATAGTAAACATTACCCCTGAGGTTTGAGATTGAACCATTTTTTGGACTGGGACAGCGATGCCAACCTTGAAGTGGTCGAAACCTTGATGGTGCCTATAGAAGATAGCTCGTGCTTCAAAGAGGGATGCCCAGCACCCCTGGACGGCAGCTACCACCTCCTTCCCTCCCTGCACATTGAGGAAGGTGCGTTGCTGACCAGCAAAGGAAGCTTCGGGTAGGTCTTCAGCAGTGGCTGAGGAGCGCACTGCAACCAAACCTCTGCCCATCTTGATGTAGGCTTCTTCAATCTCCTTGGCTAATTCCGGTGGCATAGCGGCGTCCAGGATTAGCTGTTTAATCTGGGCAGCAATTTGCTGAAGCTGTTTGCTATTGCCGGGGTCTAATGGCTGTAACAGGTTGCGAATTTCATGGGTAAGCTTTGCCTTTTTCAGGAAGTCAAAATAGGCGTCTGCGGTTACAATGAAGCCTGGGGGGACAGGTATGTTAGCGTTGGTCATTTCACCCAAATTTGCCCCTTTGCCACCGACAGTGGGCACATCCTTTTTGGTGACCTCATTGAACCAGACAATGGCCTTTTGGCCTTGTTGCATAGTTATACCTCCTTGCACCTATCTTTTATGAGGGATTATGGAACTGAGTGGCAAGCTTTTATTCACCATTTTTAGCTCGGGCTAATGGGAGGTTCCTACTTTATAGTTATTGCTTGTTAATTATACCATAATGGGGCGATTTATCTAAATGCTGCGGCGGTAAACTGGTGGTCTTTCTTATTGACAGCGGGGGTGATGTGGGGTAAAATTTAGATGCTGGCGAGAAAGAGAGGAGGTGTGACCATGATAGAGATGATGATCGATAGTATTAGGGTCAGCCTGATGAATTATCAACGGGTAGTGATTCTGAAAGAAAAGATGGCAGATCGCTATCTACCTATCTGGATTGGTCCCGCGGAAGCGGATGCCATAGCAGTGAAACTTCAGGATGTTACTGTGCCAAGACCTTTAACTCACGACTTACTGCGTTCGGTTATTGATGCCTTGGGGGCTAGCATCAACTCTATCATCGTCAGTGAGCTTAAAAATGACACCTTTTACGCCAAGATTATTCTCAATGTGGATGGGGGGCAAATGGAGGTTGACTCTCGCCCCAGCGATGCACTGGCGCTGGCGGTAAGAGCGGATGTGCCTATCTATGCCGAGGAGGTGGTCTTAGATAAAGCAGGCATCTTATTAGACAAGGAGACTGGTAAACCTGTTCCCCCGGAGAGGGAAACGGGTGAGGCTGGTGGCAAGGGCAAGAAGGTCAGTGAAGAAGAGATAAGAAAGATGTCCGCTTTCTATGATTTCATTAACACCCTTGATTTAGACGACTTTGATAAGCGTAAATCTTAACCCAGGACTTTTCGCCCTAGACAGATTTAGGGGTTGAATGATGAAAGAGAGCCTTATTAAGAGAGCGATGGCTTCAATGAAGTGTGGTGTTTGCGGGCAGCGTTATGAGCCAGATAATATCGGTGTTCTGGGTCACCAGGAAGATTTGTGGTTTTTAAGGGTGTTTTGTTCAGCTTGCCATACCCAGTATTTAGTGGCAGCAGTAATCAGGGAAGGAAGAGCGCCTGAGGTTATTACTGACCTCACTGGGGCGGAATCGGATAAATTCAGGAATGCGGGTAGGCTAACAGCGGATGAGGTGCTAGATATGCATAATTTCTTAAAGGCTTTTGATGGGGACTTTTCTCGACTTTTTAGTCGGAAATAGACAATCTGTGAGTTTGATAATAAAGAGCCCTAGACCTTTCGGTCTAGGGCTCTTTATTGACCAAAGGCGAGCTTGACCGAAGGGAGCGGATTTGATATGCTGCTAGGCATGAATAGGTTGGTTGCAGCTTTAAGGTTAACCGGTGTAGGCTTTTTCATCGGCGGTTCAATTGCCTTGGGTGTATTTGGCGGTCTCTGGGTTGATAATAAGCTTGACCTGAACTTCTTATGGCTAGTGGGTTTAATTCTTGGTTTGGTTGTTGCTTTCTATGGCGTTTATCAGATGCTGCTACCTCTGGTGCGTAGCAAGCAAGACAAGGAGAATAGCTAGTGCCTAAGCGGGGCTACCTGGGTTGTTCCTTCCCGGTTATAGTTGGGGTTTTGCTCGTCTTTGTTGTTCTCTTTGTAGTTGGTTTTGCTATTGGTCCCTTGGGTAGGAGCATGCTTGGTGATTTGGGGCTACCTAGCTGGCTCACTGTTCCCCAACCAGAGCCTAAGCTTCCGGCTGAGGTGGTTTTCCACCTGTTTGGCTTTCCCATTACTAATAGCATTATCGCTGCTTGGCTTACTATTATCTTCTTGGTGGGGTTCTCATATGCAGTTACCCGTCGGATGAAGCTCATCCCCTCCAGATTGCAAAGCCTGTTTGAATCTTTCCTTGGCTGGCTTTATAACTTTTGCCAGAGTGTGGCTGGTGAGAAAAACGGGCGCCGCTTTTTCCCGGTAGTGGCTACTATCTTTCTCTTTGTTGCCCTGAATGCCTGGCTGAGCTTGCTTCCTGGGTTCGGTTCAATAACTGTTGGAACAGCAGAGGGTGAGGTGCCTTTGTTGCGTAGTGCCAATACTGATATCAATATGCCTCTGGCTCTGGCTCTTATATCCTTTGTCTTTGTTGAGTTCTTTGGTATAAGGCGGGGAGGTGGCATTCGTTACCTGGGAAAGTTTGTCAATGTAGGTCAGTTTTCCAGAAGTGCAGGTCAGCTATTTAGAGGCAGGCTTCGTGCTGGCTTAAGCGGGTTAATCACCGGAGTAGTTAATATTTTTGTTGGTTTTTTGGAAGCACTGAGCGAACTGGTGCGTATTGTCAGCTTTACCTTCCGTCTTTTTGGCAATATGACTGCTGGTGAGATATTGCTGCTGATGACAATGTTCCTCATTCCTTGGATATTTGCCTTGCCATTTTATGGGCTTGAGTTACTTGTTGGCTTTGTTCAGGCGCTTATCTTTGGTGGGTTAACCCTGGTATTTCTTACCGTTGCTGTTTCTCCTCACCGGGAAGAGGCAGCTTAATATGATTATGAAAGGGGGAGAGGAAAATGGAACCAGAAGTGATGAAATTATTAGCGGTGGGAATAATCGCTAGCCTGGGACTAATGGGACCAGCGCTAGCTATTGGGCTTATCGGGTATTCAGCTTTGACGGGAATAGCCCGTAACCCTGAAGCGAGCGGTCCCATAATGACCAACATGATTCTGGTTACCGCCTTTGCTGAGGCTATCGGGATTTATGCCCTGATTATAGCCATCATTCTGGCTATGATTGTGTAATTGATATCGAGGAGGAGCTATTATGGGAGATAATGGTATACCATTTTTGATAAAATTTGGCTTTGCGACACTACTTGTAGGGCTGATAATTATCCTCTTGTTGATAATCGTCTCGGTACTTTTCGCATAGTGCACCTTAGGTGTTTTGAGAGGAATTGATTTAAAGGGGGAGTAAAATGGGAGGTCTGGCGAGTCTTGGCATAAATCTGCCCACACTGGTGGCGCAAATTGTGAATTTTGCTGTCCTGTTTGGGCTTCTGTATCTGGTTGCCTATAGACCTATTATGAGGATGCTGGATGAGCGCTCCCGGAAGATCAAGGAAAGCATGGAGCGGACAGAGTTTATTAAGCAGCAGGCGGAGCGTGCTGAGGAGGAGGCAGCAAAGCGGATTGAGACCGCCAGCCAGGAGGGACAGGAGGTAATAGCCCGGGCGATACGAACCGGGGAAGAGATTGGACGAGAGGTACAGCAGCAATCCCAGCAGGAGGCCGAATCCCTTATCGCTAGGGCACGTGCTGAGATTCAGCGAGAGCGAGATGGGGCTATTGGTGAGTTGCGTAAGGAGTTTGCCGACCTGACTATACTGGCGGCGGGGAAGGTGATTGACCGCTCTTTAGATAAGAAAGCCCACCGCCAGATTATTGATAAGGTGCTGGAGGAGAGCACAACCCTGAAGAAGGGTTAGCCATCTTATTCGGGGAGATAGCGTGGCGAGAAGGATTTATGCTAGGCGCTATTCCCAGGCAGTGTTCAACATTGCCCTGGAGAGAAATGAGTTAGATAGGTGGCAGTCTGACCTGAGAAAGATTGCCAGTCTGGGTGAGGATGCCACATTTATTGCTCTACTGGAGAATCCTAAGCTCCATTTTGAGGATAAAGCCAGGCTGCTATCTGAACTGCTGGGTGATATAAACCCTCTAGCATTGAATCTGGTTTATTTATTAGTGACTAGAGGCAGATTGAGCATAGCGGGTGATATTGCTGATGGGTATCAGCGTCTATTGGATAGCTATCGTGGTATAGAGCGGGCTGAGGTTACTACTGCCATTCCGCTTGATGACGAAGATAGGCAGAGGTTGGAAGAGCATCTGGGGGCTGTGGTCGGCAAGAAGGTGGTGCTCCAGCCTAAGGTAGACTCTGGCCTGATAGGCGGGATTATAGCTAGGATTGGTGACAAGTTGCTGGATGGTAGTACCCATAGTAAACTGATGGCGTTAAAGAATGAGTTGGCTAGCGGGGAGGCAAGATAGGCTGGTAAGGAGGTGGCTCAAGTGACAATAAGAGGGCAAGACATTATTTCTGTTATCAAACAGCAGATTGAGCAGTTTGGTGCACCGGTAACCATGGTAGATGTTGGCACCGTGATTGAGATTGGCGATGGCATTGCCAGGATTCATGGTCTAGCGGCAGCCAAGTATAATGAGCTGCTTCAATTTCCCAACGAGGTTATGGGGATTGCCCTGAACCTGGAAGAAGATAGTGTTGCCGCCATTGTCCTCGGCGATTACACCAAGATTAGGGAAGGGGATGAGGTGCGGTGCACCGGTCGGCTCTCAGAGGTGCCTGTAGGTGAAGCCCTTATTGGCAGGGTAGTTGATTCCTTAGGTCGCCCCTTGGATGGCAAGGGTCCAGTAAAGACTGATAAGACCCGACCTATGGAGCGGGTTGCTCCCAATGTTACCTTGCGTAAGCCGGTAGATACCCCGGTGCAAACCGGTATTAAGGCTATAGATAGTATGATTCCTTTAGGTCGGGGGCAAAGAGAGCTTATTATCGGCGACCGCTCAACAGGGAAGACGGCTATTGCCCTTGATACCATTATCAATCAAAAGGGCGGCGACTTAACCTGTATCTATGTCGCCATTGGTCAGAAAACCTCCAAGGTGGCACGAGTAGTAGCCACTTTAGAGGCTCACGGGGCTATGGAGCATACTATAGTAGTGGTGGCTAATGCCGCTGATTCGGTGGCCATGCAATATCTTGCCCCTTATGCCGGCTGCGCTATTGGCGAGGAGTTCATGGAGCAGGGAAGGGATGCTTTGATTATCTATGATGACCTTTCTAAGCATGGTTGGGCTTATCGTCAGCTTTCACTCTTGCTGCGTCGCCCCCCAGGGCGGGAGGCTTACCCTGGTGATGTTTTCTATCTGCACAGTCGCTTGCTTGAGAGGGCAGCTAAATATGCCCCTGAATATGGTGGTGGCTCTCTCACCGCTCTGCCTGTCATTGAAACCCAGGCTGGCGATGTAGCTGCCTACATCCCCACTAATGTTATCTCTATTACTGATGGTCAGATTTATCTGGAAACAGACCTATTTAATGCCGGTATCAGGCCAGCATTAAATGTAGGTTTATCAGTATCTCGGGTTGGTAGTGCGGCACAGACCAAGGCGATGAAACAGGTGGCAGTTAGACTCAGATTGGAGCTGTCTCAATACCGGGAGCTGGCTGCCTTTGCCCAATTTGGCACTACCGAGCTGGACAAGTCAACCAGAGCCCAGCTTGACCGTGGTCAGCGAATCACTGAAATCTTGAAGCAACCTCAGTATGTCCCTATGCCGTTGGAAAAGCAGGTTATGATTCTGTATGTGGCTATTAACGGTTATCTTGATGATGTACCAATGGATAAAATCACTACTTTTGAGGCCGACTTCCATAGGTTTATGGAGGCAAATCACCCCCAGATAGGTGGGAGTATCGCTAAGGAGAAGGAGATTAGCCCTGAGACTGAGGAGAAATTAAAAGCGGCAATTTCCGAGTTTAAGAAAGGCATGACCTTTTAATTATGATGGGGAAGTTTGAAGGGGCTTCGCCCCTGTTTAATGGTAACCCTATCCCCTTTATCCCCTTCCCCTTGACAAGGGGAAGGGGAGGGAGTAGTAAGAGAGGCTCCGCCTCTCTAAAACTCTCCTGAATGGGAGGGGGTAGTTAAGGAGCAAGGCAAAACTAAATACGGATAGTTTAAGAAGGGTGAAACCCTTCTTCCAAAACCCTCCCCCTCTCCTTTTAAGGAGAGGGGGTCAGGGGGTGAGGTTAATATGGAGAGGGAAGAAATTGACGCAATGTGGGAGCGCATTAATGCGCTAGACGAGAACGCCTTGAAAGTTTCTAGAACACTGGGTGAGCTAGGTGTTGTGTCTGTTCTGGGTCTGATGCGTGCTTTGATAGTACCTACGGGTAAGTTTAAAAATTTTATAGCTTATATGGAACCCAAGACCAAGGAAGCTCTTGAACGTATCGGTAATGCCCAGAATGTTGAAGAGGTTATTCAGATAGTTCGTCAGTTCAGTGATGATTCATCTAATTTTACGGAAGCATTACTTAAGTAGATGGCTGATATTCGCTTAATTCGTCGTAGAATACGCGGCATTCAATCTACAGCCAAGATTACCCGGGCTATGGAGATGATTGCCACTTCAAAGATGAGGCGGGCGCAGGAGCGCGGCTTGGCTGGGCGACCTTATGCTGAGAAGATTCACCAGGTGCTGGCAGACCTGGCTGCTTTGCCCAGGGAAGGTGAAGCACTGCATCCGCTGCTCCAGCGCAGACCGGTAACTAAAATCGCCATAGTGCATATCACCCCTGACCGCGGTTTGTGTGGCGGGCTTAATACTAATATCAATCGCAGGACGGCAAGCTTTATCCTGGAGCAGAGTGCACCGGTTACCCTAATTACTATCGGTCGCAAGGGGAGAGATTTTATGAGGCGATATGGTCGGGATATTCGTGCTGAGTTTACCGGTCTTGGCGACCGGCCTAGCTTGCTGGACACGCTGGCTATATCCCGTATCATTATTGACGATTACACTAATGGGATTATAGACCTGGTCTATTTGGTTTATGCTCAGTTTATTTCCACCATGGTTCAGAGACCGATTATGCAGCAGATACTTCCTGTTGAACCGGCAGCTATACCTAGGGCGCAGAATGTGGACTATATATACGAACCTGGTTCTGCGGCGGTATTAGGTCAGCTTTTACCCCGATTTGTGGAGATGCAGGTATATCATGCTATTCTGGAAGCCATTGCCAGTGAGCAATCAGCCAGGATGGTGGCGATGCGCAATGCCACTGATAATGCTAACGAGCTTATTGAAGAGCTAACCCTGATGTATAATAAAGCCCGACAGGAGTCAATAACTAAGGAACTCCTGGACATTACCGGTGGGGCTGCGGCTCTGGCTTAGGCAAGGGAGAGTTTCACTTATGCCTATCAGCAGCAGGGAATTTGATGAAAAGGGTGAGCCAGCTGACCCAATGCGTTTAATTATGGAGTTTCTTCGGTCTAACCCTCTTTCCGCTTACAGTGTGGAGGAGTTAAGAGAAGTGCTGGCATCGAAACAGATGAATTTGAGTACGGAAGAAGTGGAGAATATTCTTAGTCTTTTAGAGGCTTTGGACCGAATTAAATCAAAGGTGGTCGGCGGCGCCAAATATTATAAGTACAAAATAATAGGCTTTAGACCAGGGAGGTGAAGAATGGCGAAGGGAAAAGTGGCTCAGGTAATTGGAACGGTGGTTGACATAGAGTTTCCCCCTGATGAACTTCCTGCGCTATTTAATGCCATAGAGGTTACCACAGATAGCGGCAAGATTGTGCTTGAGGCTCAGGAGCATGTAGGCAATAACTGGGTCAGGTGCCTGGCGTTATCGCCCACCGATGGGCTGGAGCGGGGGGCGGAAGCTATAGATACCGGGGCAGCTGTTACTGTGCCAGTGGGGAAAGCCACCCTGGGTCGCCTGTTTAACATTATGGGAGAGCCTATAGATAAGCTTGGTCCTGTTGAGGCTACGGAACACTGGTCAGTTCATCGCTCTCCGCCTTCGCTGGAAGAGCAGGAGACAACCACCGAGATGCTGGAGACAGGTCTTAAAGTGATTGACCTGATTACCCCCTTTACCAAGGGAGGCAAGGTGGGTGCCTATGGCGGTGCTGGGGTGGGCAAGACAGTTATCATCATGGAGCTTATCCGCAATATTGCTACCGAGCACGGAGGCCTTTCTGTTTTTACCGGTATTGGAGAAAGGTCCCGCGAGGGCAATGACCTGTGGAACGAAATGAAGGCTTCTGGTGTGATTAGTAAGACGGTAATGGTCTTCGGACAGATGAACGAACCGCCTGGGGTTCGCCTTCGGGTGGGACTAACGGGACTAACTATGGCGGAATACTTCCGTGATGTTGAGAGGCAGGATGTTTTGCTGTTTATTGATAACATCTATCGCTATACTCTAGCTGGTATGGAGGTATCAGCCCTGTTGGGTCGTATGCCCTCGGCGGTGGGCTATCAGCCTACCCTGGCTACAGAGCTTGGTGAGCTGGAGGAGAGGATTACCTCTACCAAACGGGGCTCAATTACCTCCTTCCAGGCTATCTACGTCCCGGCTGACGACTATACTGACCCCGCAGTAGCCACCACCTTTGGTCATCTTGATGCTGTTATTGCCCTGGAGAGGTCTATCGCTGAGCAAGGCTTGTATCCGGCAGTCGACCCCCTGACCTCAACCTCTCGCATCCTTGACCCTTCTGTTGTTGGTGAAGAGCACTACAGTGTAGCTCGTGGGGTGCAGAGAGTATTGCAGCGCTATAAAGACCTCCAGGATATAATCGCTATACTTGGCATTGAAGAACTTAGCGAGGAGGACAAGCTTACTGTGGCTCGGGCTCGTCGGATACAGAGATTTTTGTCTCAGCCAATGTTTGTTACTGAGGTTTTTACCGGCAGGAAGGGGAAGTATGTGCCTGTGGAGGAAACAGTGCGTGGCTTTAAGGAGATTCTGGAAGGTAAATATGATGACCTACCGGAGCAAGCCTTTTATATGGTAGGTACTATAGATGAGGCTGTGGAGGCGGCGAAGAGCTTAGGGGTATAGGTTTTGGGTTGATGGCTACTACTAGGCTTGATATTGTTACTGCGGAGCGGGTAGTTTTCTCAGATGATGTTGATGTGTTGGTTGCTCCCGGGGTTGAAGGTCAACTGGGAATCCTGCCCCACCATGCACCTCTGATGACTATGTTGTTGCCCGGCGAGCTACGGGTAAGGAAGGGTGGGGAGGAGTTCTCCATGGCCATTTCCGGGGGCTTTCTTGAGGTGCGTACTGACAGGATTATAGTTCTGGCTGACGCTGCTGAGAGGGCTGAGGAGATTGACGTAGCTCGAGCTGAGGAGGCAAAGCACCGGGCTGAGGAGTTGCTTAGTCATCATCCCCCCGAGGTTGACCATGCACGGGCTGAGGCAGCACTACGCCGCTCCCTTGCCCGCCTCAAGGTGGTGGAGAGGAGGAAAAAAAGGAAACCAGGTGCCTAACCTGGCTGAGAGTTTAAGTTTAACAATCCATTAATCGCTTCAATAGTTATCCGCCCTTTATCAAGGTCAATGCACTTTACTACATCCTCAATGGCTGGAATAAGAATCTCTCCTTTAGCTCCGCTGACTACATAGTTATCATTACTCTCTGCGGTTAGGATTTGGGTGATATTTCCCAGTAGTTCCCCTTGGCTTGTCCATACCTCCAGCCCGATGAGTTGAAAGTAGTAGTATTGCCCTTCGGGGAGAGGCTGAAGTTGGCTGTAATGTATTTCTACCGCTTGCCCCCGGAGTTTTTCCGCCTGTTCAATACTATCAATGGTGTCCAGCTTGATTATTGCCCTTCCCTTATGCCACTCGGTGCTGACAATGGTCATGGGCTGCCGGTTAACATAAATCTGGGAATGAGGGGTGAAGCGTTGGGGGAAATCGGTTGCTATCTCTACCTTTAGTTTGCCCTTAATACCCCAGGGAGCTACAACTTGACCAATGGTGATAAATTCCGGCCCAGGTGATTTCATTCCCGGCTATTGAGCTATGGTTAGAGTATCTCTAGAGTAGCCCTGGTGCCTTGTTTAGCTGCTTTCACCCTAATCAAGGTGCGCATGGCTTGAGCCACACGACCTTGCTTGCCAATAACCCTCCCCTTATCATCATCGGCGACCTGCAGCTTGAGTATCGTGCCCTGCTCATCGGTCTCCTCGGTGATTACCACATCATCAGGTTCATTGACAATTGATTTGGCGATATATTCTATTAGCTCTTTCATACCTTTTATTTCTTTCGGGCTTTCTTGTTCTTCCATGCTTTCTTGTTCGTTCATGTTTGCTCCTTGATTGTTTCGGTTTGTTCCTCGCCAGTTTCAGGTTCTTCAGTGATGCTGGCCTCGGGTTCTTCTGTGATGCTGGCCTCGGGTTCTTCTGTAACGCTGGCTTCGGGTTTCTCCTTGCTTGCTTTGGGTTTTTCGGTGACACCAGCCTTGGTTTTCTTCTTACTTGCTTTGGGTTTTGTGGTAATGCCGGCTTTCATTTTATCTTTCCTTGCCTCAGGCTCTTCGATAATGCCAGCTTTAGCTAGCAGCCTGGCAGTGGTATCTGTGGGTCGGGCTCCCTGGCTTAGCCAGTGGCGTGCTTTTTCTTCATCTATAACTACCGTTTCTGGGTTGGTTAGGGGATTATAGTGACCAAGAATAGCAATAAATGCTCCATCGCGGGGGGCTCGGGCATCGGTTACTACCAGTCGATAACTCGGCCTTTTTTTGGCTCCTACACGGCGTAATCTGATCTTTACCAATTTTATCTAGCCTTCTCTATAGGCTATTATGCGCTATAATTATGTGGCTGTCAATGGCTGGAATTATGAGATTGTTTAGTAACCCATCCCCTTTGTCCCCCTCCCTTACAAGGGAGGGGGAAATTGGTTATATAAGAGAGGCTTCGCCTCTCTTTGACTCTCCTTCTTTATCTCTCTCCGTGATGGGGAGATGTATTCTTGGCATGAGGGGGAGGAATAAAAAAGAGGGGGCTTCGCCCCCTCTTAAAACTACTTCCCCCTTCCCCTAGAGGGGAAGGGGGTCAGGTCGAAGACTCTTCGAGGGGATGGGGTCAATGCCACGGAGAAACGAAACATGACAATCTGTGTCCCAATCTATCTGAACTAGCTCATTATGGGGTTATAGTTGTCATAAGGTTATCCAGTCGCTATAATCGTGTTATGAAGGTAAAGAGCTTACACAGTTGGCAGGTTAGCACCGCTCAAGCTTTAGACATACAGCTTGGGCTGGCATCACAGGTTTCCCGAGGTAATGAGGTGGCTACCACCCGGTTTATAGCTGGCTTGGATATATCAGTAAACAGAGCACAAGGAATGGCTACCGGGGCAGCGGTTGTCTTAAATTATCCCGAGCTTAGACTGGTGGAAACGAAAATAGTAAATGGGGAGCTTGACTTTCCTTATGTCCCTGGTCTTTTATCCTTTAGAGAGGCACCATTAACCCTGGCTGCTTGCCAAAAACTTACCCTTACCCCTGACCTTATCCTGGTTGATGGGCAGGGGATTGCTCACCCCAGGCGCATGGGGCTTGCCTCTCACCTGGGGCTCTTCCTGGATACGCCGACGATTGGCTGTGCTAAATCCCTACTCTGCGGCAGCCACGAGGTGCCCGGTGACAAGCCAGGTAGCTATGCTGAGGTAGTGGATGGTGATGAGACTATAGGTGTAGCCCTGCGAACCAAGCTGGGGACAAAGCCTATCTATGTTTCCATTGGTCATAAGGTTGACCTTCAGGCTGCCATCTACTGGGTGCTGAAGTGCTGCCGTGGTTATCGTTTACCTGAGCCTACCCGACTCGCCCATCTGGCGGCCGGGGGCAAGCTGGAGAGGGGCAGGGAAACCCCGGTCTCGGCGGCAGATTATCAAGGGAAACTATTTTAGGAAGTAAAAAATGCTTAACTGGAATAAGGGATTAGTTAAATATACATTGGTGTTAATTGTTGTTTTCATATTGTCTAGTGCCATCGGCTGTGTAAAAGGACCTGCTGTAGGGCTTGAGCTTAAACCAAACGATTTAGGCTCGGATTGGGCATACAAGGTGAAGATGGGGCCAACATTTTATGGGGGGAACCCACAATTCTTTCTAGATGGAAGAAACCTGTGTCTGAATCTAAACCAAGTGGTTGTAAAGGATGATGCGAGAGTAATTAAATCAATTTTGCAAGATGTAATGGTCTATCCTTATGTTGAAGAAGCCGTTGATAGACTTAAAGGACTGTCGACTCAAGCAGAGCCTCTGGGTTTACCGTTTTGGGATGAGGCTTTTTGGCGTGAGCAGGAGGCAGAACTCACGCTAAGAAAGGCTAATTATGTAGTGACGCTTTGTTATAAGGAAGTGCTCTATAAAAAAGACCCCTTGTCGGGGAAGTTCTACCATAGTGAATATCTATCATTGAGCGAAGAGCAAAAAGAATGGGCGAATGACTTTCTATGTGACTTAGCTGAGATAGTTCAAGGTAAGATAATAGCACAGCAGTCCTAATTATATAGAAAGGCTTTTTGCATAAAAGAATTTAGAGGTTGTTTAGTAACCTATCCCCCTGACCCCCTTCCCTTACTAAGGGAAGGGGGAGTGAAAGTAAGAGAGGGGGCAAAGCCCCCTCTCTAAAATCTCTTCCCCCTCTCCTTTGAAGGAGAGGGGGATAAAGGGGGTGAGGTTGATAAATAATCAAAAAATTACGGTGAGGATAGATGCAGGAGTTAAGGGATAAGTTAAAGGATTTACAGGCTAGAATCTCTATGGCAATGGTGTATCTTTGACATTGCCGCTAGGGAAGAGGAGATTGCCGAGTTAGAGAAGCAGTCAGCCCAGCCTGACTTTTGGCTGGAGCAAAAAAGGGCGCAAAATATTATGCGCCAATTGGCTGAGCAGAAGAAGGTGGTAAACCGGTGGCGGGGGCTGGAGGAAAGAGCGGCTGAGGCTGCCGAATTAATCTCCTTGGGAGACAGCTCGCTGGAAGCAGAGATTCAGTCCGAGGTGGAGAAGCTAGCCTCTCGCCTTGATGAGCTGGAACTGGAGGCGGCTTTTAGCGGTGAGTATGATGCTAGAAATGCTATTCTGTCTATCCATGCCGGGGCTGGCGGCACAGAATCTCAGGATTGGGCGCAGATGCTAATGAGGATGTACCTTCGCTGGGCTGAGCGTCGTGGTTATCAGGCTGAGATATTAGATATTTCGCCAGGCGAGGAGGCAGGGATAAAGAGCGTGGTCATCGGAGTTAATGGCGATTATGCCTGTGGCTACTTGAAATCAGAGCATGGTGTCCATCGGCTGGTTCGGCTTTCTCCCTTTGATGCTGACCATGCTCGGCATACCTCCTTTGCCCTGGTGGAGGTTTTGCCTGAAGCCGAAGCAGATGTTGATGTAAAGCTCGAGCCTGATGATTTGAGGGTTGATGTGTTTCGTTCTAGTGGACCGGGAGGACAGCATATGCAGAAGACGAGTAGTGCTGTCAGGTTGACCCATCTACCCACGGGGCTGGCTGTTTCTTGCCAGAGTGAGCGTTCTCAGCATCAGAATAAAGAAATCGCCTTAAAGATACTTCGCTCCCGCCTTTTGGACTTGGAGTTGGTCAAGAGAGCTGAAGAGAGAGCTAGGCTCAAGGGGAAGCGCATTGCCGCCGGCTGGGGTAACCAGATTAGAAGCTATGTCCTTCATCCCTATAAGATGGTAAAGGACCACAGAACTGATTACCAAACCAGCGATACCGATGCCGTATTAGATGGGGAACTGGATAGCTTTATAACCGCCTATCTCAGGTCTAGCTTAGGTGAAGAAGGATGATAAAGAAATTGTTTACTAACCTCACCCCCTTTATCCCCCTCTCCATGATATGGATATGTATTCCTATCATGAGGGGGAGGGAATTATTTTTGAAGGGGCGAAGCCCCTTCAATCTACCCTTAATTAACAGCTTGGATAAGGAAGGATGATAAAGAAAGCCAGCCTATTAGCTTTAGTTGTTTGTTTATTCTTGGCTATATTGAGCCCCGGTCTGGTTCAAGCCCAGAGTGAGTTAACCATACTGGATAGCTCGGCTCAGGCAGAGTTTCCTTCCAGACTCAACTTCAATCTGTCAGCCCAGAGCGATGTCAGTATCACTGATATTCGCCTCTGCTATACCGTTGACCGAGCAAGCTTTGCTCAGGTAACCAGCGAGGTCTATATTGAATTTGTGCCCAGTACTACTGTTGATGTCGGCTGGACTTTGGAGATGGTGAAGATTGGCGGGCTGCCGCCTGGCTCCAGCATGGAATACTGGTGGAAAGTAGAGGATGCCAACGGCAACAAGGTGGAAACTGCTCCAGTTCGAGTCCGGTTTGATGACATTCGCTATTCATGGCGCAGTTTAACCCAGGGGAAGGTAACCATTTACTGGTATAAAGGGGATGATTCCCTTGTCCGGGAGCTAATGGCAGCGGCTCAGCAAGCGCTGGGGAGGCTGGCTGAGGATACTGGCGCTCATCTGGAGAAACCAGTCAAGCTCTATATCTATGCCGATGCCAATGATTTAATGGGGGCTATGATTTATCCTCAGGAGTGGACCGGCGGGGTAGCCTTTACCAGATATGGCATTATGGCTATTGGCATAGCTCCCAGTAACATCAACTGGGGCAAAATGGCAATTGCCCATGAGCTGACACACCTGGTTATCCATCAGATGACCCTTAATCCCTATAATGACCTGCCTAATTGGCTTGATGAAGGTCTAGCCATGCATACTGAAGGGGTGCTGGGTCCAGAATTTACCACTTATCTCAGTAGGGCAATAGCTGAGGATAGCCTTATCTCGGTGCAGAGCCTATCAAGCCCCTTCTCTGCTTATGCTGAGGAGGCTCGTCTTTCCTATGCTCAGAGCTATAGTCTGGTTGAATTCCTTATCACCAATTATGGACGGAGTAAGATGCTTGAGCTACTGAATACCTTTAGGGAGGGTAGTAGCTACGATGCAGCCTTAGAAGAAGTATATGGCTTTGATATGGATGGTCTGGATAGTTTATGGCGGGATTATGTCGCTCAGCAATACCGAGCGGCTGCGGAGGGAAGTATAACCCCAGCACTAGTAGGTGCTGGCTATTGAAAGCGAGGGGGATGTTGAAAAAATCATTTACTATTCATGATTTGCCTCTTTCTGAGCGACCCAGGGAAAGGCTGCAAAAATTAGGGGTGGAAGCCCTATCGGCTCAGGAGATTTTGGCTGTGATTCTGGGTCGTGGCGTTGCCGGTGAATCGGTGATGGTGACCGCCCAGAGGCTGCTATCTCAATTCGGCAATCTCAAAGGTATCGCTAATGCCTCGGTGGAGGAGCTATCACAGGTGAGGGGGATTGGCTTAGCCAAGGCGGCTCAGATTAAGGCTGCTTTTGAGTTGGCTAATCGGCTGGGCGGTTATCCTGAGGCTGGAGAAAGGCCAATAGTTAAGACCCCTGAGGATGTAGTGAGCTTGGTGAGGGCTAGATTAAGGGGTAAAAAGAGGGAGCATTTTCTGGCGCTTTTGCTGGATACCAGGAATCAACTGATAAAGGTGTCAGAAATTTCAATCGGCAGCCTGGATACCAGCATTGTTCACCCCAGGGAGGTATTCAAGGAGGCGATATCTGCCAGTGCTGCCTCGGTTATCTTTGTTCATAATCACCCCTCAGGCGACCCTGAGGCTTCGGAAGATGACATAAAGTTAACCAAGAGGTTAGCCGAGGCGGGGGAGATTGTGGGCATAGAGGTATTAGACCATATCATTATCGGCGGTAAAAAATTCCTGAGCCTGAAGAGGGAGGGCTTGTTTTGAGACTGTTTATCTACCCCATCCCCTTAATCCCCTTCCCCTTCAAAGGGGAAGGGGAAGAGCTAGAAAGAGGGGCTGTCGCCCCTCTTGGACTCCCCAAATACGGGTTTGGAGAGGAATGAGTAAATACGATAGCTTGAAATACTGGGCAGAAGTCAAAGCACGAAAGCCACACCGCTGTGAGCAGTGTGATAGCTTGATACCAACAGGAGAAGTTTATTACTCACAGAAACTGGGGGGCTTTGTGCACGCACCGCATGTTAAACTTGGAAAGCTATGTCAGCAGTGCTATAAGAAATCAGAGCAAGACTAGAGTAAGGAGAGTTAAAGAGAGGCCTCGCCTCTCTTACACAACTAGTTCCCCCTCTCCTTAACAAGGAGAGGGGGAATAAGGGGGTGAGGTTAATAAATAAGCTTGATAGTAGAGCTAAATGATGAAAAGAATCATATATACAATCCTTTCAGTAGTATTAGTATGCAGCCTGCTGGTGTTTTACCTGCCCAATGCTGTTTGCCAGCCTAAGCAGGAAGCACCACCCCCTGTTAGCGAAGAAAATGTCCTTAACCTCTATGGCATTGACCCGCTAACCCTTGACCCGGCGGTCTCCGGCGAGATGACCTCTCACGAGTATATAATGCAGCTATTCAGCGGGCTGGTTTGCTCTGGTGATGACCTGAAGCCGGCGCCTGATATAGCCAAGTCATGGCAGGTCAGCGATGATGGCAGGACTTATACCTTTTACCTGCGACAGGATGTTATGTTTCATGATGGCGGGCAGGTTAAAGCAGAGGATTTCAAGTATTCATGGGAGCGAGCCTGTGACCCTGAGACGAGGTCTCTGACGGCAGCCACCTATCTGGGCGATATTGTCGGGGTGAGGGAAGTATTATCTGGCGAAAGTGAGGAGCTCGGCGGCGTCAGGGTTGTTGGTGATTATACCCTCGAGGTAACTATAGACGCTCCAAAATCTTATTTCTTATCCAAGCTGACCTATCCCACCACTTTTGTGGTGGATAGAGCTGGTGTGGAGTTGGGTGGGGAGTGGTGGCGCAGTCCCAATGGCACCGGTCCATTTAAGCTTAAACAGTGGGATGAAAATGAACTGCTTATTTTGGAAAAAAACGAACTCTATTACCAAGAGTTAGCCAAAGTGGATTATGTTGTCTTTCAGTTATGGGGCGGTGTGCCCATGAATATGTATGAGACCGGTAGAATCGATGTTACCAGTATTGGAATTGATTATATTGAAAAGGTTACTGATGAAGCTGGCCCCTTTTACCAGGATTTAAGGGTAGTGCCTGAGCTGAGCTTTTCCTACATCGGCTTTAATACTACCAAGCCGCCGTTTGATGATGTCAATATCCGCCGTGCCTTCTCTCAGGCGATTGACAAGGATAAGTTAGTTTCTCTGGTATTCAAAGGCATGATGCAGCGGGCAGATGGCATCCTACCGCCTGGTATGCCTGGCTATAATGAGGAACTTCTTGGGCTGGACTATGACTTAGATAGAGCAAAGGAGTTGATTGCCAACTCCATGTATGGTGACGTATCCCGGTTGCCGCCCATCACCATTACCACTGCTGGCTGGGGAGGATTAATCTCGAGTGAGCTGGAGGCTATTGTTTATCAGTGGCGAAACAACCTGGGGGTGGAGGTAAGGGTAAGGCAGTTAGAACCGGAGAGATTCCTTTATCACCTCGGGGAGGAGAAGGACGAGATGTTCTATATCGGCTGGGTGGCTGACTACCCCCACCCACAGGATTTTCTGGATGTTTTGTTTCATAGCGGTACTGATAATAACTTTGGCGAGTATAGCAACCCTGAGGTAGATGCTCTGCTGGAGATGGCAGGGGTGGAGCAAGATAGTGAGCTGAGCCTGGCACTATATCAACAAGCTGAGCAACTCCTGATTGATGATGCTGCCTGCCTACCCTTGTGGTTTGGGCAAAATTATATTCTTGTTAAGCCCTACATCGAGGGATATAACCTAAATCCTTTAGGTTTTGCTATGCTAAATGGAGTCTCAGTTGAGCCTCACTAGATATTGGGGGTTAATTAAGTTATGAATTTGGTGGAGCAGCTAGACTATATTTTCTCTCCCAGAAGCGTTGCCGTAGTCGGTGCCTCAGCTAATCCAGAGAAGGTGGGTTTTATGTGCGTGGGCAACCTGCTGGAAGCTGGGTTTGGGGGCAGGGTTTATCCAGTTAACCCCGGTCTTTCTGAGCTTTTTGGGTTAAGGGTATATCCCTCGGTTACAGCTATTCCAGGAGAGGTTGATTTAGCTATGGTTGTTATCCCCGCCGAGCTCACTGTGTCTACCATAGAGGAGTGTGTTGCCAAGGGAATAAAGGGGACCATTCTGATTAGCGGCGGTTTTAGAGAGGTGGGCACGGAGATTGGTTCTGATTTGCAGGCTCAGCTTAGGGATATAGCCAATAGGGGTGGGATGAAGATTATCGGTCCCAATACCCTGGGGTTAATCAATCCGCGGGCTAAGCTTAACGCCTCATTCCAATACACACTTAGTCTGAGCCAGGCCGGCAATGTGGGGATAGCGGCTCAAAGTGGCGGAACAACTATTTACCTGGTGCATGCCTTGACCAATCATAATGTGGGCATCAGTAAAGCTATCGGGCTGGGCAATAGGTGTAATCTTGATTTTGACGAACTGGTAACCTATTTTGGTGAGGACAAAGAGACCGAGGTAATAGTTTTACATGTGGAAGGTTTGGAACAACCCCAGCGGCTTACCAATGTTGCCAGGCAGGTGACGAAGCGAAAGCCCATCGTGGTGTATAAGGCAGGTAAGGGTGAGGAGATGGACAGGGCTACCTTATCCCACACCGGTGCCTTGGCTGGCAAATACGAGTTCTATAAAGCCGCTTTCAACCAGGCTGGCATGATTATGGTTGATGGTGTCACAGAATTGGTTGACGTAGCTAAGGCACTAGCCTTCCAGCCAGCGGCGGTGGGCGGCAGGGTGGCTATTTTCTCGGTTCAGGCTGGTCCGGGAATAATTATGGCTGATAAATGTCGGCAATTGGGCTTGAGGCTGGCTCAACTTTCACCAGCTACAAAGCGCAGGCTCAGGCAACTGTCATCGCCATTGAATCCAGTGGATAACCCGGTTGACCTGGCCTGGAAATCAAATGAGTTTGATGCTTGCCGAGAGATGCTGAAGGTTGTTTTAGAGGATGGTGGCGTTGATGCTGTAGCTGTAGCTGCTGTCTTCTATGGCTTAAATATGGAGCTGATGAGGGCTGTGGTTAATGTTGCTGACATAGCCAGATACCTCGGAAAGCCGATAGCGGTGTGTTTGGACTCGCCTAAAGGCTTAGCTTATGCCGAGATAAATGCACTTGAGGGGAGCTGTATTCCAACCTTTCCCCTTCCCGAGAGGGCAGTGACCGGTTTAGCTGGTTTGATTAGATATGGACAGATACTCAAGGATGGTGGCGGAGGGGGTGGGATTCGAACCCACGGCTCCGGTATATCGGAGCAACGGTTTTCAGGACCGTCACCATAGACCACTCGGACACCCCTCCCTACCAGATTTAGTATAAAGATTAGGGCTTCAGGCGTCAAACCTTCCTTATTCTGCACAGCAGGGCTTTGAGCTCAGTATAACCGGTAACTGGGTCACGGGGTTCCAGTTCGGTTAATAAGTTGGCGTTAGCCTGAGCCCAGCCATGAGGGATACTGACTATCCCCGGTGTCAGGTCTTCAGTAGTTCTGACCTTGATTTTTATGTTTCCCTTTCTTGTTTCCACAGCTATGGTATCGCCATCAGTAATGCCATATTTTATGGCGGTATCAGGGTGAATCTCAGCCATTGGCTCAGGGGCAGACTGCCGCAACCGGGGCACATTTCTCATCTGGGTGTGGGTATATTCCAGGGTTCGAGCGCCAGTGGTTAGAATCAGGGGATATTCCTTGACCAGGTCTGGACGACTAATAGGGCTTTGGCTGGGCTCAATATGAGCTGGTAATGGGTCATAGCCATGCTCAGCCAGTGTCTGTGAATAAATCTCAATCTTCTTTGAAGGCGTCCTGAATTCACCCTTTTGCGCCATATCATATTTCTTGTCAGCAAAGAAAACACCCTCTGGGTTTTGCTCGCTTAGCTGCTCGATGGTTAATCCGGTGGGTTTTAGCCAGTGCTCTACCACCTCCTCATCAGTCTGCCACGGGAAGTATGTCCCATAGCCCATTTTCCTGCCCAGTTCGCACCAAAACCTCCAGTCGGGCCAGCATTCCCACAGCGGCTCTATCACCTTCTTGCGCAATAAGATATAGGGCATGCCACTGGTTACCCCATAAACATAGCCCACCCCGCTCCGTTCCATAAAGGAGCAGGCAGGGAGCACAATATCAGCCATCTTGGCGGTTTCAGTCATGAATAGGTCTATAACCACCAGAAAATCCAGTTTCTCCAATGCCTGTTCGATTTTGCTGGAATCGGGCAGAGTAAGGGCCGGATTACCGCCGCCGACAATAAGGGCTTTGATAGGATATGGCTTTTGGGCGAGCACCGCGTCAGCAAAATACATCGTCTGCCCATAGGGGGAAGTCCTGCCCCAAAGACGATAGAAAAGTGGGTGCTCAGCAGCCCCAATGGGTTCTTCTTCAACCTTGATGTGAAGGCTGCCCAGTCGGGGGAAGGGGACAGCAACCCAGCCACCGGGCTTATCAATGTTTCCCGTTACCGTTTGTAGGATAGAAAGCACTCGGTTATTCTGTAAGCCGTTTATATGCTGGTCAAGGGAGCAGATGCCCTGAACGATGGACGCTGATTCAGTGGTGGCAAATATTCGAGCAATCCTCCTTATATCAGCCGCTGGCACCCAGGTTATCTTTTCTACCTTCTCCGGTGGATATTGCTTAACATGCTCCGCCAGTTTATCAAAGCCGATAGTATATTTATCGACAAATTCCTTATCATAGAGGTCTTCTGATATGATGACATTTAGCATGCCTAGAGCCAGGGCACAGTCGGTTCCTGGTCTTATCGGAATATGCATGCCTCTTTTTGCCAGAGGGGTGCGCTTTGGGTCGATAACGATTAGTTTTAATCCGTTATCCAGGGCTTGATAAATTTGTCTGGCTAGTGGTGGCTTTGAGTTATCCGGGTCGTGACCCCACAGGATAATACATTTTGCCTTTTCTGGCTCTTCTATCAGGTAGGTGCCGAAGGTAAGCTGGCGAGCTAGGATACGGGAGCGGTAGCAGTTGCTCTCCACCGAGAGGAAGTTTGGCGTTCCATAAGCACCACGAAAGCGGCGAGCGAAGGCAGCCAGCTCATTATTCTCCACCCCTATTGAACCGCAAAAGATAGCCAGCGCCCTAGCGCCATACTTATCCTTAATCTGTTGTAGTTTGGTGGCTATTATATCCAGCGCCTCGTCCCAGGAGATGCGTTTCCAGCCCCCATTTTCCATTTTCATCGGGTATTTAAGGCGGTCTGGCGAATAGACATAATCTACCAGCGCTTTACCTCTGGGGCACAGGCTCCCCTGATTTAACGGATGCTCGGTCATGCCCTCCACCTTGACCAATTTGCCCTGTTCAACATAGGCATTTATGCCACACCCCCAGACGCACAATATACAATCGGACTTGATAAGCTTCAAGGCTTATACCTCCCGGCAAATACACTGCTGGGTATTGGCTTGGAGAAAGGGGATGGAGTAGCCGTCTTGGCTGATAATTACTCCCAGCCTTCTATTTAATCACCTTTTGCCCCACATAGGGCTGGAGGACTTCAGGGATTAGGATGCTGCCATCAGCCTGCTGGTAGTTCTCCAGCAGGGCAATGAGAACCCGGGGCAGGGCTAACCCTGAGCCATTTAGGGTGTGGACAAACTGGGGCTTGGCTTCAGACGATGGGCGGTAGCGGATGTCAGCTCGCCGGGCTTGAAAATCTCCGCAGTCGGAGCAGGAGCTTACCTCTAACCACTCACCACAGCCTGGAGCCCACATTTCAATATCATAGGATTTGCTCGCAGCGAAGCCTAAATCGGCAGTGCAAAGCTGCTTTACCCGATAGGGAAGCCCTAGTTTCTGGCAGACCTGTTCGGCATCGTTCACCAGTTTCTCCAGCTCCCGGTCTGAGGTAGATGGTTCGGTGAATTTATATAGCTCCACCTTATCAAACTGGTGACCTCGTTTTATGCCCCGGGTGTCCTTTCCTGCCGACATTTTCTCCCGGCGAAAACAGGCGGTGTAGGCGACATAATAGAGGGGTAATATTCCCGGCGGTATAATTTCATCACCATGTAGGCCAGTAAGTGGCACCTCAGCTGTAGGCACAAACCAGAGGTCATCCTCTTCATCGTGGTATAGGTTATCGGCAAATTTAGGCAGGTTGCCAGAGCCTACCATGCATTCCCTCTTGACCATAAACGGTGGATATACCTCCTGGTAGCCGTGCTCAGCGGTATGAAGGTCAAGCATGAAGGAGATGATGGCTCTTTGTAAGCGGGCGCCCAAACCTTTAAGCACATAGAAGCGGGTACCTGAAAGCTTTACCCCCCGCTCAAAGTCGATGATGCCCAGAGATTCACCCAGTTTCCAGTGTGGGGCTGGCTGGAAATCAAAGCTTTTTGGCTCCCCCCAGGAACGCACCACTGGGTTATCCCTTTCGTCTACCCCTACAGGCACCGTTGGCTGGGGGATATTGGGCACCTGAAGCAGGAGTTCCTCAATTTGCCTATCCAGGCTCCGAACTTCCTCCTCCAGGGCTCTTATTTTGGAGCGCAGCTCACGCCCCTCATCGGCAGTTTCCTTAGCCGGTTTTCTTTCTCGGGCAGCCTCTTTTCGGGCGTGCCTTAGGTTCTCTAGCTCAAGCATCTTCTGGCGACGCTCCAGGTCAAGCTCTAGAATCTCATCTAGAGGGGCAGTATCCTGGCGGTTGGCTACTGCCTCCCGCACCAGGTCAATATTTTCTCGGATAAATTTCAGGTCGAGCATAGACTTTCCCTCATAAAATTGATTACCAACCCTCCCCCTTTATCCCCCTCCCTTACAAGGGAGGGGGAATGGGTTTTATAAGAGAGGCTTCGCCTCTCTTTAACTCTCCTTTAGTCTTTGATGAATTGTTTAATTGCTGAAAGGCGAGAGAAGAACCGGTCCTTAGCTAATATTACTCTTTCCTCTGACGTCAACGACTTAAAAATCACCTTAAACTGCTTATGGCCGCATTGTGGGCAAGCCTTGATTCATTGTCCCAATTGACTTGCTGCCGCATTCAAGGCCAATGCTTCAGGATTCAGGGTCCTTCCGCATTTAGGGCAGTATGCATCAAATAACGTTATAACATCTGTAGCCGTAAGGCCACGACGTTTGCACACATTTTCAATCAGTGGAAAGATTAAACTGCGCAGTTCTTTGTATTTTATCTCCATATAGACACCTCCTAGCCGTCAGAATAATGCCTCCCTGCATTTCATGTCTTTTCCCTGAGCTGGGGGAACAGAATTACCTCACGGATTGATTGCTGACCAGTGAGCAGCATCACCAGGCGGTCGATGCCAACGCCTAGTCCCCCGGTAGGGGGCATACCATACTCCAGCGCCAGCAAAAAATCTTGGTCAATGGTCTCCGTTGCCTCATCTTCTGGCTTATGCTCCTTTTGCTGCCGCAGAAAGCGCTCCCTTTGCTCTACAGGGTCGTTGAGTTCGGTGAAGGCGTTAGCAATCTCCATTCCCCCGGCAAAGGCTTCAAAACGCTCCACCAGACGGTTGTTATCGGGCTTGGTCTTGGCTAGTGGTGACATTTCCACCGGGTAGTCCAGAAGGAAGGTGGGTTGTAGTATATTTGGCTCGACGAAGGTTGAGATAAGCTCATCTATAAGCCTGCCCCTGTCCTTTTGCGGGTCAACCTCCATTTTTAACCCTAACATCGCAGCCCTAAGTGAATCGGTATCAGGATATTTCTCAAAGTCAATGCCACTGTATTTTATAATCGCCTGGCGTAATTCTAGCCGCTGCCACGGGGGCTTAAAGTCAAGAGTACTGCCACCGAACTCAACCTTATCGGTGCCTAGAACCTGCTGGCTGACTTCAGATACCATCTCCTCTACCATGCTCATGACATCATTATAGTCGGCATAGGTTTCATAGCTTTCCAGCATGGTGAACTCGGGGTTGTGCTTGGTGGAGATGCCCTCGTTGCGGAAAATGCGACCCAGCTCATAAACCTTGTCAAAACCGCCTATAATCAGTCGCTTGAGATGAAGTTCAAGGGCAATGCGCAGGTAGAAATCCTGGTCAAGGGCATGGTGGTAGGTGGTGAAGGGGCGGGCTAAGGCGCCCCCGGCTGAGGGTTGCAGCACCGGCGTTTCTACTTCTAAGAATCCTCGCTGGTTGAGGAACTCACGGATGGCAGCGATAACCTGGCTACGCGTTCGGAAAATTTCCTTGGCTTCAGCATTGGCGATGAGGTCCAGGTAGCGTTGACGGTATCGCTTGTCCACATCACTGAGTCCATGCCACTTTTCGGGCAACGGTTGCAGCGACTTAGCCAGCATGGTAAAATTTTCTACCTCAAGGGTTGGTTCTCCACTCTTGGTTCGGAAAAGCTTGCCGCTGACCCCGATAATATCGCCTATGTCTAAATCCCGAAATAGCTTAAGGTTCTCCTCACCCAGACGGTCTTTATAGAAGCATAGCTGAATCTTCCCTGAGCCATCGCGGATGTCAAGGAATGAGATTTTGCCCATAGGTCGGTGAGCCATAATACGTCCGGCAAGACTAACTCCTGCCGCCTCTGCTTGGCCCCTTTCTTCTTGCTGCTTGAGTAGGGCTATGGCTTGCTGTGTGGTGTGGGTGCGGTGGTAACGATGAGGATACGGCGGAATACCACGAGCACGAATCCTATTAAGCTTTTCCAATCGCTGTTGAGCTATACGGTCTATTCTGGATGTCATCTTATTTTACTTAGTATATAGCAAAAGGGCTGAGAGTTCCAAACCCCCAGCCGCATATCATCTGTATTTCATCTTTTCTATAGTAGAGCGATTTGGCTAAACGCTGCTTGCCTTGTTTGTTCTCTCAGGGTATCCAGCCAGGCGGCTGATTTTACCTCTCTTTCCAGGAGGTATTTAAGGTAATTCCTCATCACCATCTCTAGCTGACGAGATAGTTCTGGGTTTATTTTCAGCTTGCTGGCAATGCTATAGTCGTTGTTCTGTAATAATGGTAGCACTTTTTGTGCACTTAGTGAAAGGGGATAGGTCAAAGGCTGGTTTTGGCTGCAACTGGGGCACAGCATGCCACCAGCGCTGGGGCAGAATGAGTTGGTGGTGGCTTTTAGCGGTAAGCGACAGGAGACACACTGCTGAAGCTGGGGGCGGTAGCCAACCTCATTGAGCAGGTGTAGCTCAAAGTAGCGCAAGACCAGTTCATTATCGTCACCCTGGCAAAGGCGGTGCATAGTCTCAAGCAGTAACTCAAACAGGGGATAGTTTTCAATATTCTCGGCGGTAAACTGGTTAACCAACTCGGTGGCATAGAGGGCATAGGAAGAAAGCTGCAGGTCGCTTTTCAGCGGCAAAAAGCTATTGATAGTTTGACTCCCGGTTATGGTATCAATATTCCGCCCACGAGCTAGCGACACCAGGCTATGGGTGAGGAGCTCAAGGTGCCCGGCGAGCTTACTTCTGGGGCGCCTGACTCCCCTGGCTACCGCCTGAATCTTACCCAGGTGGGGGGTATAGAGGGTAAGGATTCTATCCGCCTCCCCCAGCTTAATCTTCTTAATGATAATTGCTTCCGTCTGATAATTTCGTGGCTTGGGCATTTTTTACCTTTATTTAGTGAATTTTAACTCATCCGGCTCTCTAAATCCTCTTTTTGTGAGAATATCCCTCTCCTTTAAGAGGCAAGCTCTGTTATGTGCTATCGCTCTATCAAATTCTCCCCTTAACCAAGCTTGCATGCATTGTTTACCCACATCATTAAAAGGATCACCATAATTAGGGATATCTAATTCAGGTCTCGCATTTCCTTTTGATTCTCCTCTATAACGTTGTAGTTCTCCATCAAAATCAATCTTTTTACCAAGCTGGTGGAAGAGAACTCCTCTCTCGAACCCACTTTGAAACGCATAAAAAGGTCTTTCTAAGCTATCTAGAATGCCCTCTGTTTTTTCTTTTAGCTGGCTGATTGCCTCCATTCCTTTTGCACACAATATGTGAAGACCTTGCCCATTAATAAATCCAAAGATGACTTGCTGCATATACTGGTATTCCCTTGAATCATTAGTATATCGATAGAGTTTGTTAAATTCCCCAATAGTCTCAATATCAATAATTGTCCCTTCAAAACTTGAGCTTATATCTTCCTTATACTCTAATATCACTATTATTCTCCGCTTAAAGTTGAACCTCTCCCCCTTTATCCCCCTCTCCATGATATGGATATGTATTCCTATCATGAGGGGGAAGTATAGGTTTTGAAGGGGCTACCGCCCCTTCAATCTACCCCCTTGATAAACAACCTTTTAATGATAGCCTCCGTCTGGTAAGTTCGCGGCTTAGACATTTCAACTACTTTTATTTAGATTTCAGAGACTGTCTTCCAAAAGCTTTCCCAATCTTCTGGTGCTATGCCTAGATTTGAAAGCACCTTTCTTGGCACTGGATAGGAAACGCCACTATCTCGCTCTATCCTCTTGATGTGCCGGGAAAGAATGAAAGTCATGGTCTTAGTGTGCTCATGGCTCATCCGAATGGTTGCCACTGTTTCAGGCACTTTGCCCGGACCCGGTTCACGAGGGCTCTTTCTAAAGTTAATTACCACACCATAAGGTCCACTGATAACTTGAAATTCATCTGAATAAAATTCAGGAATTTCTTTCTCTTCAGGCATATCAATTACCTCCTAGAATTTTTTAAGCCTGATGAATGAAGCTAAAACTCTTGCCTTCCCTCAATGGCTCTGGTCAGGGTAACATCGTCAGCATATTCCAGTTCGGTGCCGAAGGGCAGTCCTCGGGCGAGGCGGGTAACCCTGATGCCCAGGGGTGAAATCAGCTTGTTTAGATACATAGCGGTTTGTTCCCCCTCAAGATTGGGGTTGGTAGCCAGGATAACTTCATCTATTGAGCCACCCTGTAACCGCTCCATAAGCTCTTTGATTCTTATATCGTCAGCTCCCACCCCCTCGGTGGGAGAGAGGGCGCCATGGAGCACATGATACAGCCCGTTATAAATCCTGGTATGCTCCAGAGCCACGATATCCTGCGGCTGTTCTACAATGCAAATCTTGCTCCGGTCTCGCTGGTCGCTGCGGCAGATGAGGCAGGGGTCAGAGTCAGCGACATTAAAACAAACGGAGCACAGCTTGGTCTTTTGTTTTACCGATAGTATGGCGTCAGCCAACAGCTTGGCTTGCTCTTCCGGAACTCGGAGCAGGTGGTAGGCAAGTCGCTGGGCGCTCTTTGGTCCGATGCCGGGTAGTTTGTTTAGCTCCTGGATGAGCTTATATACTGCTTCGGCGGTAGGTATGAGACTCTGATCCAACCTCACCCCCTTTATCCCCCTCTCCTTCAAAGGAGAGGGGGAAGAAATAGGTTTTGAAGGGGCGAAGCCCCTTCAAACTACCCAAAAAAAACAGCCTCGATATATCAGGTTAGCCCTGGGATTTTGAGACCACCAGTTAATTTACCCAGACGCTCGGCGGCAAGTTCCTGGGATTTGGCAATGGCTTCATTTACCGCAGTTAATACCAAATCCTCCAGCAGTTCCACATCATCAGCACTTATCGCCTCAGGCGATATTTTTACCGACTGTATTTTCTGCTGACCATTGATAGTAACCTTAACTGCGCCTCCTCCTGAAGATGCTTCAACCGTAGTGTCGGCTAACTCTTGTTGAGCCTTGGCTAGTTTTGCCTGAAGCTCTTGGGCTTGGCGCAGCATAAACCTATTCACTTCTCCTCCACACTGGTAATCTGGGCACCCATCCTTTTTGCTGCCTCCACTAGGTGGTTATCTTCTGGCTCATAGATGCAGCGCACATGGCAGGGATGCCCCAGGAAGTTGCTTATGATTTCCTCGGCAACCTGTTGATTTTCAGCCTTCTCCATCTTCTCCTTGTGAATGGGATATCTAAAGGCTAAGACCACAGTATCACCTTCAATTGCCACCGGTTTAACCCCAGCGCTCCTAAGAATAGCCAGAGCAGGGGTTCTTTTGGCATTCTCCGGCGCTTGCTCAATAACCTGCCTCCAGTTTAGTCTCAATCGCTCAATCTCATTATGGAGTTCTGGTGAGATGGCAGGAATACCCTCTGCCTTCGGTGGCACTACCTTGGGCACAGTGGCTGGCTTGGGTTTGACCGGTTGCTGTGTGGGTGGGGAGACCTCTTTTACCGGCTGGGGAGGTTGATATTCAGGTTGAGCGGCGGGGCTTTCTCTTTCCTCAACTGATGGTTGGGCACAGTCAACCAGGGCTAGCTCCAGGGGTAAGGTAGAGTAGTTATCAAAACCAAGCTCGAGCTGACCAAAGAGCTTTACCGCCCTCAATATCTGGGGCAGGGAAGTTCTAGCCGCCAGACCCTTCAGTTCAGCTATATCCTCGGCGGTGAGGTCTACGGCTTCCTCGGAGCCGGTCTTTATCAGCAGTAATTCTCTAAGGTATTCCACCACTTCCCGATTAAATTGGCGCAAATCCAGGCCATCGCTATTGGCACTGTTTATAGTTGACACCCCGGCAGAAATATCATTATTTACAATATGCCGAACCAGCTCCTTAGCTCGCTCGTCTCCGGTGATACCCAGGATGGCCTGAACCTGGCGGAGTCCAATTTCTGTGCCATAGTAGGTGGTTAATTGTTCCAGCAGGTTTTCGGCATCTCGCAGGCTACCGGTAGCGCTTTTGGCAATAAGCCGTAGTCCTTCTGGCTCTATGTGAATACCTTCCACCTCACAAATACGGGTTAGTTTTGAGACTACATCTGCCCGAGAAATACGCCTGAAGTCGAAGCGCTGGCATCGGGATAGAATTGTGGGCTGGACTTTATGGACTTCAGTGGTAGCTAGAATGAAGATAACATAGGGTGGCGGTTCCTCAAGGGTCTTGAGCAGGGCATTGGAGGCTTCCTTGGTGAGCATATGGACCTCGTCTATAATATAGACCTTGTAGCGGGCTTGGTTGGGAGCATAGTTGACCTTCTGGCGAAGGTCTCTTATTTCATCAATGCCGCGGTTGCTGGCGGCATCAATCTCTATCACATCCAAAGCCCTGCCCTCGGTTATTGCCCGGCATATCTCACAACTATTACACGGTTCACCCTTGCCATTGCTAAGGCAGTTCACCGCCTTAGCCAGAATACGCCCGGTGCTGGTCTTGCCTGTTCCCCGCGGACCATAGAAAAGATAGGCATGAGACACGCGACCACTACTGAGGGCATTACTCAGGGTTTGTGTTACCTGTTCCTGACCAACTATCTCGGCTAGGGTTTGGGGACGCCACTTACGATAAAAAACTTGGGATGCCATCTTTGTTGCTTTTATTATACCCCATATTATCTGGTTTCCAAAGGGGGTTTTTGAGCAAATAGACGCATGTTATTAAATAAAAGCCAGCTTCCCTAGTTTGAATCACGCTTTAGCTGTGTTCCAACTCGTAAAGCTGGCAAAATGGGCTTAGATAGCCTGATTATACTAATGAGGGTAGATCCTTTGATGCCTCTTCTATTTCTCTAAGTTTGCTCTCGAACTCGTCTCGCCTTCCTTTAAGCTCGTGAATAACGCTGCTTGCTTTGTTATAGTATCCCTTTACCTTGTCCATAATACTAAGTTCAGACAGAACTAGGGTTACATCAATCAAGCTCTTTTTCCTGGGATAATCCCCGTTCCTTATCACTGCCTCCGGAGCCATATCTTTTAGATAATTTCCCAGGTCCTTAACCAGGTCCATATTCATTTCTCTAGCTGGTGCCGAGACGAGGTATAGGGCTCTACCTGAATGCACAGGATTGCATTTAGCTGACAGCTCACTTATGGCTTCATCCATGGCCCGGATTCCTCGGTGAGTTTCGGTACTCTTCTTTAAGAAGTTCCTTCCGAAGAAGGGGAACCACCTGAAGATTGGCAATGGTGTTTTGCCGTAGCCTATTACTGTCCAGCCTACCAGAGTCTGTATTATGTCTCCAGCATCAACCGTCCTTGCTCCAATATGCCTGCGTTTTATCTCTTCACCAGCGCAGAGCAAGTTGTAGAATGGCTCAATTATTAAGGCATTGATCTTAGATAGGTTATTTTTAAGCGAAAAGTCCTTGCCGACATACCTTTGATTGTCAGCCAGAAGGACGGCATCGACCGTTGGATAGAGGGACTTAAGGCAAGTGGCTGAATTATAAGTAGTTCTTTCCTCGGTTTCCTCTTCATGAGCGAAGGGGAGAATAGTCAGGGCATAGATTGGCTTATCTATATAGCGCTCTCTTATCATCTGGGCAACTACTGGTATTCCCCCCGAGCCAGTGCCGCCGGCAGCACCGGCGACCAATAAGAAGGCATCGGTCTCAAAGAAGCGCTGGGCTGTTCTTATAGCATCTATAATCTTGTCGCTATCCTCTTTGGCTATTTCAGCCCCCAGCTCATTTATTTTGCCCACACCATGACCCCCGGTCCTTCGAGCTCCGATGAGGATTCTATGCTGGTAATCAGGTTTTATAGTTTGTAGCCCGCTTAAGTCAGCGGCATCAGTGTTTACAGCGAAGGCACCGGTAACTATCTCAATCCCGCGCTGACTACGTGCCCTTTTATTTAGTCGGGCAAACTCATCAGCAATCCTGTTGCCGCACTGTCCCAGACCCACAACCATTAATTTCATTTTTCACCTCGATATTAAAAATACTGTTGTTATTTTAAGCATAGTTCTTTAGCAATGTCAACACATTTAATCCAAGGTGGGGAGCTCCTCGCCAGTCTGATGCAACTGTTGAACTTGCTCTTGGGTTTCTCTATTTAGCTTCGCCTGCTGTTTAAATAAATCTTTAGCTTGAAGGTATAGATTCTCTACCCTGGCCACTTTGGCTAAGCCAGAAGCGACTAAAGTTAGAGAGATCTCCTTTCCCCTTCTAGGATAATCACCCATTCTTATTACAGCTCTAGGAGCCCTCTCTTGTAACAGAGTAGCGACCTCTTCCAAGGCATTCAGGGTAATAACCCCTTTCTGAGCAGTGAGTAGAACCAGAATCTTCCTGGCATCCTTTAAGTCAATTGACACAGACAGGTTATTCATGGCTTTATCTAAGGCTCCAGCTACTGCGCTACTTTCCCTTGCTTCTTCCCGAAAATGCTCCCTGCTCCAGCGATAAAAGGTGGCAAGGTCAATCTGCCCCCTGCCAATGGAGGAAATGCCTTCAAGTGTCTGTTTAATATCTCCTGCATCTATCACTTTGCTTCCTAGGTATTGCGCTCTTTTCTCCTCCCCGGCGCAGAAAAGGTCATAGAAATTGTTGACGAATTCTTGATTTATTTGGTGCAGATTTCGGGCGAAGCTGTGGCCCCTTCGGGCAAACCGTTCATTATCAAGCAAGAACACAGCATCAGCATAATGGTTTACTGTCTTGAGACAGGTGGCAGTGTTGGTTACCGCATAGGAAGTAACCCCGTTTTCTTCATATCCAAAGGGGAGAACTACTGCTGCATAAACTGGTTTCTCTATCCTCTCCTTAAGTTTCTTTATTGCCCAACCAATTGCTCCAGACCCGGTGCCCCCGCCTCCACTAGCTATGGCTAGAACTCCATCGGTCTCATGAAATTTTCTTGACTCCAAAATATTATCAGTGATAACCGTGTAACTTTCTTTAATAATCTTGGCACCATCGACATTCATTTTGCCAACTCCATGGCCGAAGGTTCTCACACCGCCAATCACAATCCTATGGTGTCTATCCCTAGGAATATGCCTAAAACCACCTAAGTCCGCCTCATCAGTGTTAATGGCAAAAGCATCGGTTAAGATCTCAATCCTACGATCAAAAATTGATTTAGCATGGTTGTTAATGGCATAAAATTCATCGGCAATGTTGCACCCACACTGACCAAAACCTATTACTACTAGCTTCATCATCCACCTCGCTGTTAAAAATATTGTCCTATTTTAAGCATAATTATGCCAGAATGTCAATTCCTACTATGGTACTGTTATATTCCTTTACCGGCGATATAGGCAGCAAGGTCAGCCAGGCGGCAACTATAGCCCCACTCGTTATCATACCAGGCTAGCACCTTGACCATATTGCCGGCAATGACTATAGTGCTTGGGGCATCGAAGATGGAGCTGGCAGGGTTACCCTTGAAATCCATGCTGACCAACTCCTCCTGGCAATACTCCAAAATTCCGGTTAATGGTCCCTCAGCAGCTTGCTGAAACGCCTGATTAACCTGTTCTACGGTGACCTCTTGGTCTAAGTCGGCGACAAAATCAACAACAGAGACCGTGGCTACCGGAACCCTGAAAGCTAATCCGTGAAGTCTGCCTTTGAGCTCAGGGATGACCTGAGTTACCGCTCTAGCTGCGCCGGTGGTGGTGGGAATGATGTTTAGGGCTGCTGCTCGCGCCCGACGCAGGTCACGATGGAACATATCCAGGAGTCTCTGGTCATTGGTATAGGCATGAATGGTGGTCATCAGCCCCTTGCTTACTCCAAAGCTTTGATGCAGTACCTTGACCACCGGAGCAATGCAGTTGGTGGTGCAGGAGGCGTTGGATATAATTTTGTGCTTATCTGGGTGGTACTGGTCTTCATTGACACCGAGGACGATAGTTATATCCTCATTGCGTGCCGGGGCTGAAATAAGCACCTTTTGGGCACCGCCCTGTAGATGAGCCGATGCCTTGGTGGCATCGGTAAACAAACCGGTTGACTCTATCACTATGTCCACGCCGTAATCATGCCACGAGATGTTACCTGGGTCGCGTTCTGAAAGCACCTTCACCTCTTTGCCATCGATAATAATTGAATCTTCGGTGGCTTCTATCTTACCCGCATATTTTCCATAGGTGCTGTCCCATTTTAGTAAGTGGGCGTTAGTCCTGGTATCAGTCAGGTCATTAATAGCTGCTACCTCCAGTTTGCCGTTATGGTATTGGTTAACTGCCCTGAGGGTTAATCTGCCCACACGCCCGAAGCCATTAATGCCGATTTTGGTTGTCATTTTTATGCCTCCTCAGCAATTTTTACCCTTCGTCGACTGCGCTGGAGCATGTCAAGGAAGGCCTCAACCCTTGTTTTTATATGACTGGTTAGGAAAAAGTCATCGTTCCCTTCCAGAGTTAGAATGGGCAGGTCAATAGCATCCCTAAAGATGATGTCACCGATTCCTCGGTGGCAGAAGGCTTGGACATAGTGGATAACCCCATCAACCTGGCGACGGTCGAGCTCGGTGGTGATGTCCTTTAGCCGCTCATATATGGAGTAGGGATAGGTATAGCTTGAGTATTGCTCAGCCAGGGAATTTCCTGGCTGGGGCATGGCGAACTGGCGCTGAATTTCATTGAACACCACCCTGGCTCCATTATTCTCCAGGTAGTGATAGAGGTCTTGACCATAGACTGAAGGCACGCCGATATAGGCTAGTCTGAGCCAGTCTGAGGGATAGGGCTGGCGCTGTTGGCAGTGGTCTAATAATTTCTGTAGCTGATGGCGGTATTTTTGGTGGTCTTGATTGAAATCCGAGGTGGATACCAGCCATAGATGGTTCTCCCAGCCGCTGACCAATCCTTGTTTCCAGGTAAGCTCGTCGAGTTTTAGCGCCAGGTTTCGACAGGGCTCGAGCTCAGCTCTGATTTGCTCGGCAGCATCCAAGCTGGTACCTAGGGCTTCAGCCAGTGCCTGCAAGGCATGCTGCATTTGGTGGGTATCTGGTTTTTCAGGGTAGGCAAAGGGTATAACCTTGAGCCCTTTAAGCTTGAGAACCTCCATTAACATGATAGTGTTGGAGCAATCACCAGTGGTAACGCAGAGAATGGTATCAATTCCATAATCCATACATACCCCGTAGATACCCTTAATCCAGCTACAGCAGTTTAAGGGGAAGCCTGCCCGCTCGGCGATATTGACCAGCCGCTCCGGGCTGGGGTCAGTGATAAATATGTTATTCAGGTCAACCGGCTGATAGCCGGCGGCAATAAGTATTTCTATGGGAACGGTGGTGGTAATGCCAATTTTATTCATCAAGGTCTATCTTTCCTGCTGTAAAGTAGCTCGCAGGGCAGGTATCTCTCCTTGCCCCAGGCCTCCTCCATGATTTTAGCTCTGCTATCGCTATCACTGGCTAAAATTATATGGTAAACGGGAGGCTTGGAGAAGCGATTGGGTTTAAAATCGGTGACGTGTCTATAGCCCAAAGCTTTAAGGCCAGCCTTATATAGCTCCACCAGCCGCTGTCTAGCCTTGCCTAGCCCTATTTTACCCTCCAGTCTTTTTTGTTTAACCTCCTGCCATTTGCGGTTTCCATAGAGCCTGGTTATTGAGGCTTGGCACTCTGGGCGGGCTAAATTCCGCAGCAGAGCCATTTCCAGGGGGAAGATTATTAGTAACTCCATCTTGTGGCCTTTCCAGTCCTTCCCGTGGGCAGCTAGTTTTTTGATTGTTGACCAGCGTAGCTTCCTATATCCCGGTGGGTCGATAAGGACAAGGCTGGATGCTGAGCGGGGAATAAGGTCAAATACCTGCTGGATAACCTGCTCATTAATGCAGTTACCGGTTATTATTTCTACAGTATTGGCCGTATCGTGTGGGGTGGTCAGCCGCTTCAGGTTTCTGGCGTTTTGCTGGTCTGCTACCACAAATATATACTTGGCAAATTTAGTTTTGGTTCTTAATGCCCGAAGTGCTGAGTCTTCAATAATGCAGTCGGTGCCCTTACAGATACAGTTACCACATCCAGCATATAGCTCCAGGTAGCAACACTTGTTATTGCCCAGCGTTCTGGTATAGGCTTCAATATAGTCAGCAAAGCACTCAAGCTTGTGGCAGGTCCACTTTCTAATCTGTTTTGGAATCTTCCCTGGTATGTTTAGTTCATTCATTTATCTATTGCTTTAACTGGTAAAAAGCTTGCATTCCGGCAAATCCGGCATTTTCCCCCAGTTCGTCTTCTATTCTGAGAAGGCGATTATACTTGGCAGTGCGTTCTGAGCGGCAGGGGGCGCCGGCTTTAATTAAGCCTGTATTTAGACCCACCGCCAGGTCGGCTATAGTGGTATCTTCGGTCTCGCCTGAGCGGTGACTTACCACCGCTGTCCAGCCTGCCTGCTGCGCCATCTTAATGGCAGCCATGGTCTCGGTAAGCGTGCCAATTTGGTTAGGCTTGATAAGAATGGAGTTAGATGCTTTTAGCTTGATGCCTTTGCTTAGGCGGTTTACATTGGTAGCATAGAGGTCATCGCCGACAAGCTGGACTTTACTGCCCAGTTTTTCTGTCAGCAGCCGCCAACCTTCCCAGTCATCTTCAGCCATGCCATCCTCAATGCTGATAATAGGGTAGCTTGATGCCCAGTTGACATAATAATCGACCATTTCTCTGGTAGTGAGAGAAACACCTTCTCTGGGCAAGAGATACTGACTATCTTTATAGAGTTCGCTGGCTGCTGGGTCTAAGGCGATGAAGCAGTCCTTACCCGGGTTATAGCCTGCTTTTTCAATGGCAGAGAGGACTGCCTCTATCGCCTGCTTATTTGAGGGTAAAGCGGGGGCAAATCCCCCCTCATCGCCGACATTGGTATCCAGCCCTTTATCCTCGAGCACCTCTTTCAGGCAATGATAGACCCCAGCGCCTATTTGCAGGGCATGGCTGAAGCTGCTGGCTCCAGCAGGCACAGCCATAAACTCCTGGAAGTCCGTTGAGTTGGCGGCATGCTTGCCGCCGTTCAGGATGTTCAGCATGGGGACGGGTAGGGTGTAAGTGGCGACCCCTCCCAGGTAGCGGTATAAGGGCATACCAAGGAGGTCGGCCGCAGCGTGAGCCACAGCTAGCGATGTTCCCAGGATGGCGTTAGCCCCCAGGCGTGATTTGTTGGCGGTGCCATCAAGCTGTATAAGCTTGTGGTCAATGGCTGCCTGGTCTGCGGCTGGCATCCCTTTTATAGCTGAGGCGATATCTTGGTTGACGTTGGCTACTGCCTTAAGCACTCCCAGTCCGTTGAACCGGGAGCCATCACCATCCCTGAGTTCCACCGCCTCATACTTGCCGGTGCTAGCTCCAGAAGGCACTGCTGCCCGCCCAATGGTGCCATCAAATAGCTCTACCTCAACCTCCAGTGTGGGATTGCCCCTGGAGTCCAGGATTTCTCTGGCTTTGACCCTTTCAATAGTTGACACTTTGCTCCTGTAATTATGGACTAGGCAGGCTTTTGGGCAGTAGCTAAATCAAGGGCTTTATCTACTGCCTCAGTTGGGCTTTGAGCCGGAATAATGGACTTATCCTGCTGACCATTTTTGGATAATGACCAGGTATTCAAGCCAATAACAGGGATGCCACTTTGCAAAGCATGGCTTATCTCAGAGAGGGTGCCATAGCTACCGCCAATGGCGATAACTGCCTGGGCTGATTTGACCACAGCGATGTTTCTAGCATAACCCAGACCGGTAGCTATGGGAATTTGCACATAGGGGTTGGCTGCATGACTATTATCCCCGGGCAGGATGCCAATAGTTGTTCCACCCTCCAGGCTAGCGCCCTTGCAGGCTGCCTCCATAACCCCACCCAGCCCACCGCATACTAGGATAGCACCTCGCCTGGCTAGCTCACGCCCCACTTCTTTAGCAAGCTTGGCTTCCTCTTTTGAGCATTGCCCACCACCAATAACGGCGACGAATTTCTTCTTATCCATAAGTATAGGAATTATATCACCTGAGCCTAAACTATAGCAACGGGAGATTGTTTGATAACCTGATTCTTCCCACCCACCCACCCTATGGGGGCTGGCGCCCTCAATCCTCGCTCTGCTGGAGAGTTTTGCTTTCCACCCTTCCCCCCGTTTTCAATTTATCTCTTTTTTCCTACCCACCCGCCCTCAGAGGCTTCGCCTCTAAAACTCTTATAAATAGGAGAGGACAGTTAAGCGTGAGACAAAATTAAAATGGGGTATTTAAGAGGGGCGCTAGCCCCTCTTTTAAAAAAATCTTCCCCCTCTCCTTTTAAGGAGAGGGGGATAAAGGGGGTGAGGTTAAATAAAATATCTAGTTATACTTATTCATAGCCAGGGTCAGACCCTCGGTGAGAAGGCAGAGGATGGCTTCACTTACCCTGGGTATAACCTGGTCGATGGTTTGTTTCTGTTCAGCGGTGAAATCGCCGAGCACATAGGCAATAATTTCATCGTCGCTGATTTCAGCAGAGCCTTCATTTTTGACCGGTCGTCCAATGCCCACCCGAATGCGAATAAAATCCTGACTTTCCAGGCAAGAAATTATAGATTCTATTCCCTTGTGCCCACCAGTGCCTCCACCTTGACTGATGCGGATTTTAGCCAAAGGTAGGTCAAGGTCGTCATGGATGACCAGGAGGTCATTGAGATTGATATTGAACTTCCGTATTAGCAGGCTTACCGACCGGCCACTCAAATTCATGTGGGTCTGGGGCTTAGCTACCACCACCTTATTTCCAGCTACCTCACCCATGCCAATTCGGGCTCGACCCCGTTTTTTATCAAATCTTATGCCCTGAGACTTGGCAAAACGACTCAGACAAATAAACCCAATATTATGGCGGTTATTGGCATACTCGCGCCCTGGATTACCTAAGCCTACAATCAATTTCATTTCAGGCTGTTTGCCTCAGCAGACGGAGGAGCTCCTCTTCAGTGAGCAATTTAGTGCCTAGAGATTGAGCACGGGCTAGTTTGGAGCCGGGGTCAGTCCCTACCACCAAGTAGGTGGTTTTCTTGGTAACGCTGCTCCCGGTTGAGCCACCGAGGGCTTTTACCCTCGCCTCTGCCTCTTGCTTGGAGAAGGCTTCCAGCCTGCCGGTGATAACAAACTCCATACCAGCCAGGGGTAGTTCCTCTGGCTTAGCTTTCTCTTCCTCCAGCCGAACCTCTGCCTTTCTTAACCTGTCAATAATGCGACGGTTTTCTTCCTGTCTGAAGAAGGCAACGATGCTGTCAGCAATCTTCGGTCCCACAGTGGGAATGAACAGCAGTTCCTCTCTGGAAGCATCGGCCAGTCTATCCATACTGCCAAGGTGTTTTGCCAGAAGCTCCGCCATCTCTTCGCCGATATGAAGTATACCCAGAGCAAAGATGACCCTTGATAACGGCCTCTGTTTACTGTTCTCAATGGCATTCAGTATATTGCCGACGCTCTTTTCCGCCATTCTCTCTAATTTGACCAGCTGCTCTTTTTTATCCTTGAGGTCATACAGGTCAGCCACATTTTGGACCAATCCTTCTTTTAGCAAGGTGGTGGATAGCGATTCGCCAATTCCCCTGATATCCATACCTCCCCGGGAGACGAAGTGCTCCAGTCGTTCTCGAACCTGGGCGGGACAGGCGGCATTGGTGCAGCGGGACATAGCTTCCCCCTCAGGCTTAATCGCCTCAGCGCCACATACCGGGCAGCGCGAGGGCATGGTGAATATCTTTTCTTGCCCGCTGCGCTTACTTATGACCGGTCCGACGACCTGCGGTATCACCTCACCTGCCCGCTGCACCACAACGGTATCACCGATGCGGATGTCCTTGCGTCTGATGTCATCCTCATTGTGTAGGGCTGCCTGTTTAATAGTTACTCCGCCAACTGAGATTGGCTCCAGGATAGCATAAGGGTTGAGGGTGCCGGTTCTGCCCACGCTGATACCAATATCAATTAGCCGTGTGGTGCCCTGGATGGCAGGAAACTTGTAGGCTATAGCCCATCTCGGCTCGTGACCAATGTTTCCCAGTTGTTCTTGGAGGTCAAGCTGATTTACCTTGACCACGATGCCGTCAGCTTCGTAGGGCAGGCTCTCCCTTCTCACCTCCCAGGTATGGTGAAGTTCCTCAACCTGCTCAATGCTGGTAAGCAGCCTGTTATTTGGGTTTACCTTAAAGCCAAGTGACTTGAGATACTCCATGGTTTGCCAGTGGGTTGGGGGAGTGGCTTTGCCTTCAGCATAACCCAGCATGTAGATATAGATATCCAGCGGGCGCTTGGCAGTAATACGTGGGTCAAGCTGGCGCACTGAGCCAGCGGCGGCATTCCTGGGATTAGCAAACAGCGGTAGCCCTTCCTCAGCCCGCTCCCGATTTAACCTTTCAAAGCCCGCTTTGGGTAGAAAGACCTCACCCCTCACCTCAAATCGGGGTGGGGCATCTTTGGGCACGGATAACGGGACGCTCCTGATAGTTTTCAGGTTCTGGGTGATGTCTTCACCACGAAAGCCATCCCCACGGGTAGCCCCGGTGGCTAATCGACTGTCAACATAGGTCAGCGCCACGGCTAAGCCGTCAATCTTATGCTCGCAGGCAAAGTCAAATTGCTGTCCGGCTACCAGCTTTGAGGTTCGGTTATACCAGGCTACTAGCTCGTCCTTGGAGAAGGCGTTACCCAACGACAGTAAAGGCAGGGGGTGTTCTACTACGCCGAAGGCTTCCACCGGGGCAGCACCCACCCGCTGGGTGGGTGAGTCTGGGGTCAAGAACTGGGGATATTGCTCCTCTAGTTGCTTCAGCTCTCTCATTAACTCATCATATTCGGCATCAGAAATCTCAGGGCTATCCAGCACATAATACCGATAGTTATGATGGTTGATTTCAGCCCTTAATTGCTCTATCCTTTGCTTCACTTGGCTTAGTTCATCCACGGAGCACCTTCAACATGTTGCTTTTAAAAAATTATAACACACTGTATAGCTATACAAAAGATAAACGGATATAATATGCATTAGTAAAAACGGGGGTTAGTAGAATGAATTGGATAAAACGAATTTTTATATCAATAGGTATATTGGTTCTGGTAGGCGCAGGCAGTTTTGTCCTTTACAATGTGGCATATGCTATAGGTGACGCAGCGGGATATGATAAAGGCTATTCTGCAGGTCAAAAGATTGGCTATAGCTCGGGTAAGCAGGATGGCTATAATGAAGGCTATGTTTCAGGCAAACAAGGTGGATATGATGAGGGCTATGGCCTGGGCAAAGCCGATGGCTATGAGGACGGATATGCGGAAGGTATAGAAGCTGGCGCGGGACATGGTTATACCTTAAGAGACCCGACTTATAAAGAGACAGTCACTTTCTTAAGAAGGGATAAGACAGACAGGAATAAATATGTTGAGGATAGTTATGTATGTAGTCACTTCGCTAGGGATGTGTGCAATAATGCCGAGGCTGAAGGACTACGATGCGCTTTTGTCGTGCTGCACTATCGGGAAGAAGGGCATTCAATAATAGCCTTTGATACTATTGATAAGGGATTGCTATTCTTTGAGCCACAGTTTGACGATGAGGTTGAAGTCATTATAAACCAGAGCTACTCCCGGTTAAATGACTATCAAAAACCGCCAATCAGTGATACCATAATAGACATTTTGATTATTTGGTAGCAAGACTTGCCCCTTTCTGTATCATAGGTTAAACTTAGGTGGTTAACAAATCATCTTCCTATATGCTCGGTAAGAAAAGGATTGGTTAAGCGTGGCTGAAATTCATCCCTTCCGGGGTGTGCGTTATAATCAACTGCTGGTCGAAGACCTAGCTGGCGTTATCTGCCCCCCGTATGACATTATTACCCCACAGTTGCAGCAGGAGCTCTATCGCAGGAGCGAGTATAACTTCGTCCGAGTAGAATCTGGTCGGAAGTTACCTCAGGATACGGCTACGGACAATAAATATACTCGCTCAGCAGCTACCTTAGAGCGGTGGCTGGAGCAAGGTGTTTTTATGGTTGACCAAGCGCTGGCTATCTACCTCCACGACCACTATTTCAACCATAAGGGGAGGGAATTCAGGTGCCGCGGTATAATCGCCTGTGTCAGGTTGGAGGAATGGGATAAGATGGTAGTCCGCCCCCATGAGGGCACACTGGTTGAGCCCACCAATGACCGATTAAGCCTGCTATGGGCATGCCAAGCCAATACCAGCCCAATTTTGGCTTTGTTTGAAGACCGGGGACAGCGGGTCTCCTCGTTGCTAGCGGCACAAGAGCAAAGCCAGCCTATAATTAGCTTGAGTGGTGCTAACGGAGAAAGGCATGATGTTTGGGCTATCACCGAGCCTGAGGTTATCGGTCAGATATGCGGTGGCTTAGCTCGTCAACCGCTTTATATTGCTGATGGGCACCATCGCTATGAGAGCGCTCTTACTTACCAGCGAGAGAGGCGTGCCTGTTCTTCACCAGCGTCAGGAGACGAGGCGTTCGATTTTGTAATGATGACCCTGGTAGATTTCTCTGACCCTGGGCTTATCATTCTACCTCCTCATAGGCTGGTCCGGGGGATATCAAGAACAACCCTGAATGAGTTGATGGCCAAGTTAAAGTCATTCTTTGAAATAGAGGAACTGCCGCTTAATATGCCTGACATCTGGCAGCAAGTTGACCATTTATTGATTGCCGGGGAGACAAACGAGGTTAGATTGGTTCTTTTTGGTTTGGCTCAAGGGCGTCTCCTTGTGCTCAAGTTACGCAACCTTGCTGCTGCCAGCCAGATGATGCCCTACTTTCATTCCGAGCTATATAAAAGGTTGAATGTTAGTGTACTTGACCACATCATACTGGAGAAGCTGCTGGGGTTGGGCGGCGGTAGAGAGGAAGCAATCCTCGGTTATAGTTATGATGGACCGGATGCTGTAAACAGGGTGTTAGACCAGGAGTACCAGCTAGCCTTTCTATTAAGCCCAATTCGGGCGGAGGTGATTAAAGCCGTTGCCGATGCCGGTGACCGAATGCCCAGAAAATCAACCTACTTTTATCCCAAGCTACCGGCGGGATTGGTTTTCCATCGGCTGGTGTAGGTCATTGAGTGACGGATTACAGCTTTACCAGTTTGGCGGTGTAGATATCGGGGATGGATAGTATTTGCTGACGCTGTTCTTCAAGCAGAGGCTCGTCTAAGGCTAGTATCATCAGGGCTTGCCCCCTTGGTTTAAGGCGAGATACGTGCATAGCGCTGATATTTATGTCGGCATCACCAGTTATCTTGCCCACTGCTCCGAGGACTCCAGGGCGGTCTAGGTGGTCGCTAAACAGGAAGTAGCCTCCGGTGGGCACAATATCAAACCAGTAGTTGTTGACCCGAACAATATGTGATTCTCCACGCATTACAGTGCCGGCGGCGGTAGTAACCCCAGCGCTGGCGGTGACTTCTGCAGTGATAAGGCTAGCATAATTTTCACAGGCGGACTCCTTCTGTTCCACCACTGTCAGACCACGCTGGGCAGCCACTATGTTGGCATTGACCAGATTAACTCGTTCCTCACTTATCTCTTCAAGTAGCCCGCCCAGCACGGCTGCCTTGAGGGCATCAGTATCATAGTTAGAAATCTCGCCATTATATTTAATCTGAATGGCGTTCATCTGCCCCTCAGCTAGCTGGCTGACCAGTCTGCCCACATTGCTGGCTACCTTCATGAAGGGTGCTAGCACTGATAGAGTTTCAGCAGAAATGAAGGGGGCATTAACCGAATATCTGGCTGGACGACCATTAAATACATCGATAACCTGCTCAGCAACATCCTTGGCTGCAGTAGCTTGAGCCTCGGTGGTGGAAGCGCCCAGATGAGGGGTAACAATGATGTTATCGTCTTCAAAGAGGACACTCTGGGTGGCTGGTTCGGTGGAGAAGACATCAACGGCAGCCCCAGCCACCCTTTTCTCTTTCACCGCCTTAGCCAGTGCCTTCTCATCAATTAGCCCGCCCCGGGCACAGTTAATGATACGAGCTGTTGGTTTGACTGAAGCCAGCTCCTTTGCCCCTATTAATCCCTTGGTTGAATCAGTTAATGGAAGGTGAAGGGTGATGAAGTCCGATTCCTTGAGTAGCTGCCTTAAGGGAACAAGCTCCACTTGAAGCTTGCGGGCATGGTCGACAGAGATGAAGGGGTCGTAAGCGATGAGTTTCATTTGCAGACCTCTGGCTCGTCTGGCTACCTCCGACCCTACATTGCCCAAGCCTATGATACCCAGCGTTTTATCTTTTACCTCGGTGCCCATGAAATCACTTCGCCGCCATACCCCTGATTTGAGCACAGCGTTGGCTTGAGGAATATGGCGGGCTAAGGAAAGCATAAGGGCAATGGTATGCTCTGCGGCTGCGGTGATGTTGCCGGTGGGGGCATTAACTACCACAATGCCTCGCTGGGTGGCTGCTTCTACATCAATATTGTCTACACCGACACCAGCCCGGGCGATGACCTGTAGCCTTTTCCCGGCTTCAATAACCTCGGCTGAGACCTTGGTCTGGCTGCGCACCACCAGAGCGTCATAGTCGCTGATGGTGGATATCATCTCCTCTGGCTTAAGTCCCAGCTTAATATCCACCTGAGCATGGCTGCGAAGAATATCTATCCCTTGTTCTGAAATAGGCTCAGCAATTAAGACCTTCATTGTTAACTAGCGCTCCTGAACCCAGCCTGCGGCAATACTACCCTTAGTGTTGAAATTACTGTTTCAATGTCGTCTTCAGTTACCCAGCCCAGGTGACCGATGCGGAATATCTTGCCATCTAATCTCTGTTGTCCACCAGCGAGCACAACTTTATGTTCCTCTCTCATAATTTTAAGCATCTTCTTGGTATCAAGTCCGTCTGGGGCAGCTACAGCGGTAACTGTATTGGAGGCACGGCTCTCTTCAGCGAAGAGGGATAAGCCCAGCGATTTTACTCCCTCTCGGGCTGCCTTGCCAACCCTGGCATGTCGGGCGATGATATTAGGTAACCCTTCTTTTAGCATCATTTCCAGCGATACCGATAGAGCAAATACTGTGGAGATAGCTGGTGTCCATGGCGTTTGCCCCCTCTCTAGGTAGCTCTTGGCACGGGCAAAATCCCAGTAAAAGCGAGGCATCCCGGCTTTTGAATATGCCTGCCACGCCTCCTGGCTCACGCTAACCATAGCCAAACCGGGGGGAACCATCCACCCCTTCTGGGAGCCAGTAACTGTAACATCGCAGTGCCAGTCATCTACAGGCAGGTTGATTGAGCCTAGGCTGCTGATGGCATCAACCAGCAGCAGTTTATCAAATTCCTTCACCGCTGAGCTTATTGAAGCCAGGTCATTGGTGACACCGGTAGATGTTTCATTGTGGGTAACCAACACCGCTTTTATTTTTGGTTCAGCCTTAAGAGCCTGGCGAATGGCATCTACATCAGCCGCCCTGCCCCATTCAAAGCGGAGCGGGATTACCTCAGCTCCAAATCGCTCGGCGATAGTGGCAAAGCGTTCACCAAAGACGCCAATGGATACCGATAATACCTTATCGCCGGGAGACAGGGTGTTAACGATGGCTGCCTCCAGACCGCCGGTGCCTGAACCAGTGAGCAGAAAAACATCGCCTTTGGTCTGGAATAATTGTTTCAGTTTAGCTATTACCCAGTTCAGTATCTGCCCAAACTCTGGACCGCGATGATTTATCATCTGCCTGGTCATTGCCTGAAGAACATCAACAGGGCAGGGGGTAGGTCCTGGAATGCGTAGCTGCTCCATTTGTCTCCTTTAACTTGTTATTGTATCAGTATTAATTACTTTGGCAAAGCGCCGCTTACCCACTTTGATAATACTGCCACTCTGGATAGGGGCTATATTGCTGGAGATTTTCCCACCGTCTATACTGACCGCCCCCTGAGCAATCAATCTGTTAGCCTCGCTGCGGCTTTTAACCAGGTCAGTTACCGTAAGTAGTCGGCTAACATCAATGCCGTTATATTTGCCTTTTTGAGGGACTAGTTCACTAAAAGATAGGCGATATTCAGGTATCTCTTCCGGTGCTTCCCTCTTTTGAAACACCTTAACGAAGTGCTCCTCAGCTTCAGCGGCTGCCTTTTTACTGTAGAGCTGGGTTATAATTTCCCTGGCCAGACGCTTCTTGAGTGTCATGGGGTTAATGGTTTCGGTCTTAAGCTCTTGCCTGAATTCGGCCAGCTCCTCATCGGGGACATCGGTCACCAGTTCAAAGTATTGTAGGATAAGGGTATCAGGGATAGACATCACCTTGCCGTATATCTCCTCAGGTGGCTCAGCAACACCAATATAGTTGTCCAAGCTTTTGCTCATCTTTTGACTGCCATCGGTGCCAATAAGGATGGGGACTAAGAAGAGTTGCTGGGGATGTTGTCCTACAGTAGACTGAAGTTCCCTACCTATCAGTAGATTAAACTTCTGGTCAGTGCCGCCAAATTCGGCATCAGCCTGAATAGCTACCGAGTCATAGGCTTGGAGCAATGGATAGAGTAACTCAGTCATAGTGATAGGTCGTCCTGCATTATATCTGGCGCTGAAGTCCTCTCGAGCCATCAACTGGGCAATGGTGAACTTGCTGGTGAGCTGGATAATATCAGTGAGGGTAAATTTGCCAAACCACTCACTTTGCCACCTCACCTCAGTCCTTTTCCTATCGACTATCTTGAAGAACTGCTTCATATAGGTTTCGGCGTTAGCCTTGACCTGCTCCATGGATAGTATTGGTCGGGTGGCTGACATGCCACTGGGGTCACCAATTTGAGCTGTCCAATCGGCAACGATGAGAACAATTTGATGTCCCAGCTCCTGGAATTGCCGCAGCTTCCTTAGTGAAACCATATGACCCAGGTGGATATCAGGGAAACTGGGGTCGAAACCCTCCTTTAGCCGTAGTTTTTTGCCTGAGCGCAGTAGCTCAACCATCTCATCTTCTACTATAATTTCGGCTACTGCTCGTTTTAGCACATAACCGATGTCTTGGCTGAACATAGCCTAGCTTCCACCTTTGGTTTTTAATATGGCTCTTCCTTGTTTTATGTCCTCTGTTATCCGTTTCTTCAATTCTTCCGGGGTGTCAAATTTTTTCTCGCCACGAAGTCGCTCAATAATATCAATGGTTAGCTCCTGCCCATACAGGTCGCCATGGTAGTCAGGGAGATAAACCTCTACTACACGCTGGCTGCCACCGAAGGTAGGGCGCTTGCCAATGTTAGTCATTGAGGGATAGGTTTGGTCATCAATATGAACCCGGCCGACATAAACGCCCTCGGCGGGGAGAGCTTGCTGTGGGTCAATGTCCAGATTGGCGGTGGGGAAGCCTAACTCCATGCCTCGTCCTGCCCCGGGGATTACATGCCCATGAAGGCTGAAGGGACGCCCAACCAGGTTCTGCACCCGTTTCATATCTCCTTCAGCTAGAGCATTCCTGATAGCTGTGCTACTTACCACCTCACCATCTATTACTATCGGGGGCACTACAGTTACACTGAAGCCCATTTCTCGTCCCAGTCTGCGCAGGGTATTGGTATTGCCTTCTCTGTTTTGACCTAAGGCAAAGTCAGGTCCGATTACCACTCCGCGCATTCCAAGGTATTTCTTCAATAGACCAACGAATTGCCGAGCGCTGAGCTGGGCTAACTCAGGGGTAAAGGACAAGGTAATAATAGCCTCAACGCCTTCATTCTTGAGAAGGTTTGTTCTTTGGGCAAGGTCGGTCAAGAATGGTAGCTTAGTTTGAGGTGACAATATCTCTTGGGGATGCTGGCGAAAGGTTACCACTCCACTAACCAAATTCTGCTGCCTGGCAAGCTCCTTTAGCTGGGAAATCAGGTATCTATGACCGAGGTGAACGCCGTCAAAAACACCAATGGTTAGTAGCATATCTTTTTCGGCTGATAGCTTGACCAGCTCTTCCTCTATCTGCATAGCCCCTTATACTACCATAACCCTATCTGAGCGTCAACAATTTGACATTGGGGTTTAGCAACCTATCCCCCTGACCCCCTTCCCTTATTAAGGGAGGGGGGGGAAATATTTAATTAAGAGAGGCGAAGCCTCTCTTTAACTCTCTTACTTTTTGGGGTGTCTAAGAGGGGCTGACGCCCCTCTTTCTTCTCCTTCCCCCTCTCCTTTCTAAGGAGAGGGGGATTAAGGTCGAAGACTCTTCGAGGGGTGAGGTTAATAAACAATCTCTTGACATAGGGCGCTGAGTTGTTAAACTAGCTTGGGGTTAGAGTGAGTGTAGCTGGCTTTTTTATTTTGCTGGCAATTGCCATTATACTCAGGCTTGTTGGCAATAAGCTGGTACCCGTAGTTATGCCTGCCGGGCGGCTTAGGACTATAGGCTTGGGCTGGGCGGGTGGCTTTTTGGGTAGCCTGTTAGATAGTGTTTTATGGCAGTTTGGGCCTGAGGTTGCTGGGATAAACCTGGTGGCGGCTGCGGTTGGCTGTGCCCTTTTTATTCTCTTTTTTGGTCTATTCCCCTTCATTAAAATATTGCTGGGGAAGATATAACCAAGTTCACCTGTTTAACATCTTCTTAAAGATGTCAAGCAGTGCCTTGCTATACGGTATCCCCCGATAGTGAATGTCACAGGGGAATTTATCGCAGCTCAGGCAATAGGCTACCCGGCTGTTGATAGCGCACTCCAGAACGGGGCAGGGAAACCCCGCTTCCGTTAGTGCTTTCAGTTTGGCAGGGGCCTCCTCATCAGTCCCGGGAACACAGCCAAGGCACTTCTTCTGCTCATAGAGAGCGCAGACATCACAGGCAATGCCACATGCTCCAATACTCATTTTTTTACCTCCACAGTCCTGGATTAATTATCAGTGTCATCTATTATAGAGCATAGGTTTTTTAATAGGCAATCGATTTTGTGCTATACTTAGATAAAGCCAGCGTAGCTCAGGGGTAGAGCAGCGGTTTCGTAAACCGCCGGTCGTCAGTTCGAATCTGACCGCTGGCTATATTTTCAGCTTCATTTTCTACTGTTTCTCACCCACGCCATCGACTTTTGCCGACATTTTGCCGACATTTCTCGCCTCCATTAGCCTTGGCTCTAGCACTTCGTCCAGTCGCTTACCAGCTGCCTCCTGAAGCCCTGGCACAAGATGGCTATATACATCCAAAGTAAAGGCTACGCTTGAATGGCCCAATGCTTCACTTACTATCTTGGGATGGATGCCAGCTAGCAGCATTAGACTGGCAAAGGTATGCCGTAAGTCGTGGAAGCGAGTGCCCGGAAGGTCTGCCCTCCGGGCAATCCTAGCAAAGTTATGAGTAAGAGTGCCAGGGTCCATAGGAGTGCCGTCAACATTGCCAAATACCAAGTCGTCCTCGCTCAACAGTTTTCCCAGCAACAGGCACTCCGTTTCCCTTTCAGTTCTATATTCCCGGAGAAACAGTGCCAAAGAAGGTGACAAACCAAGCCGACGCCGGCTGTGTTCACTCTTAGGCTCCTTAAACTGGCATATGCCCCGACGCTTATATAGCACTTGAGTAACAGAAAGCGACGCCAGGTCTAGGTCCAGGTCACGCCACCGCAGCCCTAACAGCTCAGCCTGCCTCAAACCTGTTTTAACTGCCGTGTGAATGATAGGGTAATAACGTGTATCTTGGGCGACGTTGAGCAGCATTGAAACTTCTTGGGGTATGAGGGTTTTCATCTTTGACTTCTTAGCCCGTGGAGGATCTACCAGTTGAGCAGGGTTACGAATTAATAGCCCCTGCCTGACGGCATAATTTAGTGCCTGAAATAAAACCCGATGGATATGAAGGACACTTCGCGCAGATAGCCCCTTTTCATCAGACCCGGGCTCCGAGAGGGCACGAGCATAGTATTGTTGTATGTGCTGAGGCTGAACCTGGGATAGAGGTATCATACCCAGGTTTGGAATGAGATGGCGCCTTATAATGGTGTGGTAGCCGTCTAAAGTCCGAGGAGAGCAATTAGTTTTAACGTAGCCATTGAGCCAGTCGCCCAACCATTCGCCAAGGGTAATCCTCTTTGGCTTAATAAAACTCCCTTGCTCAACACTAAGCAATAGCTCATGCAGCCGTCTTTGTGCGTCCTTTTTGGTGCCCTGGATACTCTCAAAATGCCTTAGGCGCTTGCCTGTTGCCGGGTCTTGACCAACATCAAGGCAAATTTCCCAAGAACCCTTGCTCCTTTGTCTAATGCTCCCTTTCATTCCTGTCTCCTTTCTTCAGATTATTTCGTAGTCCTGAATTACACCGGGCAAAGATGGCAGTGCCCCGGGAAAGCACGCATTAGCTCAATGCCATCCAGGGCGGAGTCTATTTTACCAATTATGTCCTTTAGCTTCTTTTGCTTCTCCACTTCCTTTAGTTGTGCAGTAGCAGACTCCAGCTCGCTCCATTGAGATTGTTGTTCAGCTTCTTCCAGTATGCCATACAGGTACTCTTGTAACGCCTGTCTACTGGCACTGTCTTTCGCTCGGGCAACTAGGTCCCCTGCTGGGGTTATTAGGTCTCGCTCCCTACCTTCTAGCTCCTCGCGGGCGGCACCGCTCGTTTTCAGGAGAATGTTGCCAAAGAGCCACCTTCGGACTGATTCCATGTATTCCGGGTCAATCTTTTTCCATCGCTCAGGCTCTGTCTCATCACTGACCCACAGACCGAGCTGCCGGCTCAGGGTTTCATAATCAGCCACTTCTTTTCGCCAGCTATCCCAGTGAACCCACAAATCGGAATCCTTGGTATGCTCCCTGAGTGCTTGTGTTAGATGTTTGACCTTTGGTAGTGGATTGTGCATCCGCCACCACTCGTAGACTGTGTAGTTAGTTGCGCCTAGGCCGGGCCATCCCAATCTTCCTGCCAAAGATATTGGCCCCGGTAAGCGTAGTGGCTGAAACCCCGTGGTACTCTCAGAACGTGAAGCGTCCAAGCGCCATCTCAAGCTAACTGGGACACCGTTAGCCAGCTCTTGGAAGTGACCACGCAGCTCCTCTATTAATACCTGTTTTCTAGCTTCCTCAGCGAGAATATCCCCCCGCTTTTCCTGAAGATGCAGTCTAACTGTTTGACGGTGGCAACCTATAGCTTCAGCTATAACTTTAACCGATTGGCCTTGACGGCGCAAACGGAGCATCTCCTGAACCTGTTCCTCACTGAGCCGCTTCCGCTTTGGAGAACCCTTCTGCCTTGTCATTTAAGCCTCCTTTTTCATTAATTTTTTAAAAAAACTTAACAGAGGTTTTTGTATTGGATTGTGCCATTGTATATAATTTTTGGCTTTGACTTTGAACATGCTAATCATCATTTATCCTTAATCTACAACTTGACACGCCCTTGCTGTTATGGTATGTTAAAAACAGCATACCACATTTTTGACGCCGTGTCAATACCACAAAGGAGGATATGGACATAATGGACGAAAAAAGACTGACCGTCAGTGTCGATGAGTGTGCAGTCCTACTTGGGATTAGCCGCGGGCTCTGCTTTCAGATGGTGCATGAAGGCAAGATTCCTCACCTGAGGTTTAATAAACGCATTCTTATACCTAAATGGGCTATCGAGCATCTTCTCCAGGAGCCTCAGGAGGCTGCTACCTCAGAACGCTCAAGTGGTTAAAAATGCAAGTGCCCCGGGCATCATCTAAAGCCGGGGCACTTGCAGTAGAGGAGCACATCAATGGGGTTGACCCATTTAGATAATAATAACCCACCCCAAGACAGAAGTCAAGCTGAGGATTTCTTTAAGGCAATTTTCACCAAGCTGGCTGGGGGCTTCTTAGAGATTAGGGCATTCCCCAGCAACAGGGATAAGCCTATCCAGAAGTTTTTCCCTATTCCCAGCGAGCTGGATAAGGCATCTGCCTTCGCTACTGAGCTTAAGTCCCAGGTATTTTATGGTGCGGCCCCCAGGGCACGACAGGAAGGTAAAGCGGAGGATGTTGCTGCTCTGGTGACTCTCTGGGTAGACGGTGATGCTGAAAAGGGAGCTTTACCTTGGACTGTCCTCACCTTAACACCAATCGCTGTGGTAGATTCGGGTAACCCATCGGGGAGGAATTACCACGCTTACTATGCCCTGGATATCCCACTTGAGTTAAAAACCGAAGCGGACCCTAACAAAGCTAAGGTTTACTTGGATGCCCTGTGCACTACTCTCAGGGGCGATCCAAAATCCTGTGACATCGCCCGGATATTGCGTGTCCCGGGCACTTACAACACCAAAGACCCCAGCCACCCCGGGCTTTGCCGAATCGTTGAGCTCAACCCCGACGCCCGCTATTCAGTCGAGCAGATTCGGGAGGCTATTACAATATCACTCATGCTCCGCCACTGGGAGAGGGGGCAGCGGCAAGACTTAGCACTGTCATTGGCCGGCTATTTAGCAAAGTGTGATGTAGCTCAGGATGAAGCGGAAACTCTGTTGCTGTCACTACTTCAGATGACCGGTGACGAGGAACCCAAGATGCGCCTTCTAGCCCTGGCAGCTAGCTATGAAAAGCTACTTAAGGGGCAACCGGTGAAGGGCTACACTGGGGTCGAGCAGTATTTGGAAAAGGGAGAGCTCACCGCCCTAGATAGCTTGTGGGGAGGACCCAAGGAGCAGCGCAATGCTTACCTGTACAAAGATAAGCTTGGCTGGCACCTTAACATGCCGAAACTAGTTAATGACTTGCTCGTCGAGTATTCATTCAAGACGATGAGGGACAATGAGGAATGCCTTGTCTATGAAGGTGGCGTGTATGCTCCATTTGGTGAAGCAGTAGTTAAAGAAGAATGTGAAAAACGAGTACCTATAAAGTTTATGTCCCGATACGATGTTAACGAGGTCATCGGACACATAAAGCGAAAAACTTATGTGGAACGTAAGGAGTTCAACAGGGAGAAGTGGATCCTGAACCTTCAAAATGGCCTCTACGACATCCGCACCGGCACCCTTAGTCCACATACGCCTGAGTTTTTATCCACCATTAGGATACCGGTAACATATGACCCCACCGCTGATTGCCCTCGAGTTAAGCAATTCTTTAGCGAGGTACATAGTCGAGATGACATACCGGTAGTGGAAGAGCTATTTGGATACAGCCTGACTCCTGACTACTCTATCCAAAGGGCATTTCTGTTCATTGGTGACGGGGCGAACGGCAAGTCTACGGAGCTTGAGCTGCTAAAGCACTTCCTTGGCAAGGATAATTGTGCCAACATATCGCTACAGGCTATCGAGAGCCACCGGTTTGCTGTGGCTAGTCTCTTTGGCAAGCTGGCCAACATATACGCTGATATCCCTTCAACCTCGATGCGCCATGTGGGGTTATTTAAGATGCTAACTGGCGGCGACACGATAGGTGCCGAGAAGAAGTTCAAGGATGCTTTCTCTTTTGTTAACCATGCTCGGCTTATATTCTCAACTAATAAGCCCCCAAAGGTAAATGAGGACTCTCTCGCTTTTTGGAGAAGGTGGATTATTCTTGACTTCCCCAACAAGTTCGAGGGTCCCCAAGCAGATACTAGGGTCCTACAAAAATTAACTACCAAAGAAGAGCTCAGCGGCCTACTTAACGTAGCCTTACAGGGACTTAAAAGGTTGCTCAGCCAACACAGCTATAGCTACCAACCAAGCCCAGACGAAGTTGCTACCAGGTATCTCAAGGCCGCTGACTCTGTCTATGCTTTTGTTGAGGACATATGTGAGGTTGACTCCGATGCCTGGGTATCAAAAGATGACCTTTATGACGCGTTTTGCGCTTACTGTAGGGATGAGAACATCCCACTTAAAGGGAAGGAGGCTTTTGGTAGGGGGTTAAAGAATGCTACCAACGTGCGTCTCACAGAGCGAAGGCAACGCGTTGAAGGAAAAGAAACACGCGGCTGGGGAGGGATTGGACTCAAGGCGGGGCCGGGGTTCCACAACAGGATAGGGGAAACCTCTGAGGCCCCTGACGCAAAAGGCTCGATGAAACCTTGTCCTATTTGTGGCTCAACTGACTTTTGGCTGCGTCCGGACGGTCAAGTGGTTTGCAACCGTTGCCACCCTAAGCCTAAGTAACGGAGGTAATGTTGTATGATTTTTTAGGAAAAGGTGTCTCAAAAATCAAAAAGGTGTCTCACTTTTGTATCTGTGAGGCAGGATAGACACCTTTTTCCCCTTCTTTAAGTTCATGAGGGTAAAAATATATATAAGGGGTAGTAAGATTAATATAGCCAAAAAACCTGTCTATCATGTCTCACAAAGCTATTACTTTACAATAAAGTAGTCTCAGTCGCTAAAAAAGGTGTCTCAGGCAAGGGGGAGACGGGGCTAAAGTTACAACTGGGGTTAAAAACAGTGAAGGAGGCAACCAATGGAGAGGCTAGAATTGAGATTTTGCTACGAAAAGGAGACCAAGAACACCATCCGGTATCAAGAGGAGCTTGGCGCTGTCGCTCACAGCAGCCGGGATATCGCTGTGGGCAGTCTCTATATTCAGAAAGAGTGCTTGGAGGAGCCGGCGCCGCGGCGGCTTAAGGTGACCATTGAAGAGGATACCAATGGCAAGTGAGATTAAGGTTAGCCGGCAGAGGTTCGGCCGGCCAGTTTGCCAGAGGTGTAGCTAGGAAGGAAACAAAAGATGGAGTTCCATGGTGTAAAACTATTACCCAAAGGGCTACCCGAGATAATAGCCCACTTGGTGCCTTACGACATTTATCCGGACACAAAGGTTATCGCCCTCCCGCGTAAAGGAATGAAATTTAATGGGCGTGGTGGCAGTGGCGAATTAGGGAGTGTTGGCTTTGATCACCTAACAGCTAGTTATTGCATCGTGCTTTACCCCACCCTGTGCTGTTCAAATGGGGGGCACGGAAATGATTACCCCGGCACACCTAGCTTTCGACTCTGGATGGGTATGCTTCACGTTTCCCTTCATGAGATAGGGCACATGGCTACATATGACCTTTACTATAACCTTCCACACGATTATGAGCATCACTATGAGAATCATCGCTGTGTGGAGGAGTTAGCTGATGATTGGATGAATGACGCCATGGCGAGAATCCTTCAGGTTGACCCCAGGCTCGGCCAGCCGCCAGGGGCGCTCACTGGCTATCCTGGGATTTTGGCTTATGAGATGCGAAGTAATGGTGGAAAGCCTTGGGACGGCTTTAATCCCCGCAGGATAGCCGACTGGCGTGGGCTAAGGTGTGGAGGTCAGGTTACAATAAATGATATTGCCGAAAAACTTACGTTGCAAGAACACCCTGGCTATGAGGTCCCCCCAGGTTATGAGGGTTGGGCAAAAGCAAAAGCAAGGTATCGCAGGGCAGTTCATAAGGCAGCAAAAGAATTAGGTATTGAGCGTTGCTTCGTTAATAAAAATAGTCGCCGCTACTTGATGTTTAATGTGGGCGAGGCAGAGGCAGTCTATGAATGGCTAATTGCCAACAAAGGGGAGCTGGTAGACGCCTATCGGGTGCTAAAGCTACAACAAGAGTCACCGAAGCATTGGGCCTGGCAGCTTATAGATGGTGACTGGGGCTTACTGGGTATAGACACTCCAGAGAAGGTGCCGCCGGAGCAAATGAGGCTACCCCTTTAAGATTTAAGAAGAGAAAGGAGGGTAAAGGTTGATGATCTAGGTTGATTATGGTGGTCGGCTGACTCGGGCAATAAATGTAAACAAAGGAGCTATATAAAATGACTACAATTGAAATCAAAGGCAAAAGTGTCCCTGAGATTCTAGATGAGAAGAAGGCATTGGCAGCGAAAGGGAGCTGTAAAACATGCCAGTTTTGCATACCCCAAAATAATGAGTACTACGGGACAACGCATTACTGTGGCATTCAAGGCAATGTTAATCCGCTGCATTTCAGTCAAGCGGAACTGGACAAAGAGCCCTATCCTTACGGTCCTTGCGATGATGGTAACTGGACAGAGATTAATGATGACGGTAGTAGAGAGCGGATTTATGGCTGCCTTGCCTATATGCCTCGAACGGTTGAGGGCGTTTCCTATGGTGACGCAGTAGTGAGTAGGCAGCGGGCGTTTATGCATTGCCTAGCTGAAGCTGTCAATCTCCATTGTGCCGTTGAGGATGTATGCAGTGGTAAAGCACAGGCAAAGCTAAGCGAACTCCTAAAGTGCCTAAATACCGGGGACTTCTCGGGTTATAGCTTGGTCTAGCTTTGTCTGCCCGGGCATGAGGGCATGGGTTAGAAAGAGTAACTGATGAGTCTATTAAAGGAAAGGAGGTTAAAACAGTGGAAAGGATTTGCGGTAACTGCGAGCACTGCGAAGAGGACGTCAGGGGAATAGCGGTCTGTACGGTGGGGCCAAGAGAGTATACCACTACTAACAAAGACGGGTACTACTTGGGCGGGACGATTGTAATGCCCTGGGAGCAATGTAAGTGGCCAGAGGACGAAGACCACATTAGGTCATTCCTTCAAAGATTTGAACCGATAGACGAAGCGAAGACCGCCGAGCTATGGGAACGGTTGGAGCCGCGGTACTATGTTGACCTGATTACGAACAGGTACCCAGGATACAAAGAGGTCGAATTCAACTTGTTTCATTGCGAAATACCAGAAGAAGAGGCAAGGCACTTTACTGTTGGATCCAATCACCTTGACCCCTACGTGGTGAGCCATATTGAGCAAACATTCAGTAAAGACGAAGTGAGGCAGTTGCACAGATATTTTTCGGAGCATTACAAGCCTGACCGCCTGAAAGCTCAAAGAGCGGGACCGCCATCAAACAACTGTATAGGGTTCGGCGCATATCCGGTCGGCGGCTTGACTGACTTCTATTCATTCAGTGAGGTTGATGATTATTCACTTCCCTTCAAGGTGTGGGGGTTCTTCGACCTGAGAAAGGCGAAGGAATTAACCTGCCATAGCGAGCTCCGGGTGTAGCCTCTCTCGAGGGTAAGCTATGGCGGCCTGGGGTGCCGCTTTAAGGGCGTAGAAATGAGCACAAAAACTAAATTTAGGATTCCTCCAAAATCAAAGTTCATGGGGCTACGGTTAGACCCAGAAATTGTGGACTTGATTATAGAGTTAAACGAGGCGGGCTATTTCACACTATCTAGTTGCGCCGGGCACCATGGCAAAGGCAGGGGTAAAATGAGAGGCTTTATAGCTTTTCACCAGTATGATGACAAGGAAGGGATAATCAGGATTCTTAAGGCTTATGGGTTAACTGATATTAGGATAGAAGATCAGTTTTATGAGTATGATGCGGAACATGAGTTTAAAGGTATCGCTACGCTGGTTAGCTTTGCGCCTATCGGAGAGCCAAGGGATTTTACAGGGGATGATGACATCGACCAGCTTGATAACGAAAGGCAGTTATTACTTTTATAACGGTCCTTTTTATCGGAGCTAGACCTATAACAAAGTAATTAAAAAAAGTGAGCAAAGAGGATAACGAAAAACGATGATAACAACCGCAATTTCTAAATCTTGGCTGCTGTTTGGTCTCTTCAGCAGAAGCTGTCCGCGGTGCATAAAGGGATTTTTACTGTGGGATGGCCAGATGAATGAGGCAGTATGCTTGAATTGTGGGCATCGATGTTATCAGCTTAAAAATAAGCGTCAAAAGAAAGAAAGGTAAGATGACACAGGTTACCCCGATACGCGACTTAAAAGGGTACCTTGAACCGGAGCAGGTGGAGAGGCTGATTGCCGCTGCCACCAACCCCAGGGATGCCCTACTTGTCCGCATCCCGTGGCGAACCGGCATCCGGGTGTCAGAGCTGATCGGCATAAAGGCATCTGACATAGACTTCGAGAACAGGGCTGTCATCATCAAGGTGTTGAAAATGAGAAAGAGGGATGGAAAGGTGGTCGAGAGAAGAAGGCTGGTGCCTGTTGACCAGGGCACCCTGGACATGGTGAGGGAGTACCTGGAGTGGCGAAAGCAGTTCCCTTATAAGGGCGACCTTCTGTTTCCCATCACTAGGCAGAGGGTTGACCAGATTTATTGGAAGCTGGCAAGAAAGGCTGGGATAAAGGAGATAGGCGACCCTGCCATTTCCAAGCATAGGAAAGTGCATCCACATCTGCTTCGTCACAGCTTCGCCATCTATTGTGTGAAACATAGTATGTCGATTGAGCGATTACAGAAAATCTTGGGGCACTCAAGCCCCACAACTACTAGTGTCTATCTCCAGTTTTCGGCGGCTGACTTGCACGAGGACTACGATAAGGTATGGGAAGAAGATGAAACAGCAGAGACCAAAGAGACCAAGGATTAAAAAGGCGCGGAGAGAGCCAACCCGGGAGAGGAAACCGAGGAATCCTCCGCAAATAACCCTTCCCTGGGGGAGAGGCGCCAGTCTGTATCGCCCTGGCATCTTTGTAAAAGAGTATTTTGTGGAGCATGAGGAAGCCTGCGCTGCCGATATTTACTATGCTCTGAGCCGAGAGATAGAGCGCCTAAATAAGGAAAGAATTGAGGTAGGCGAAAAGCCTTTTAGGAGGCCAAACTACTCAAGCTTTGCCAAGTATTTCCACTGGTTCAAGTTGCTTGGCTTAGTTGAGCCCGTCGATAGGCGCGAGCCGGCCATATATGACTTCTTGGAGCAGCGAGAGTTTTACAGATTGACGGATAAGGGTAAAGCTGAAGTGAAGGCTTGGGAGGACCCGGTTAGGGTGGCACACCCGGAGTTTGGCTAAACAATGTTCAAACTCTAAACCGATTTTGTCATAGAGCGTAGTCCAATCAGTCCAGCCTGAGTCCAAGGGGGTACAGTTGGCTACACCCTAGCTAGGGACAGTGGGTACACTTTAGCTAGGGACAGTGGGTATAGTTTGAAGCTAAATCGTAGCACCCGTGGCAAGTATGGGGCCAGCAACTGGCGTAGTCCAGCCCGAGTCCAATTGCTTACAGTTGCTTACACTTTAGCCTATACTTTAACACCACGCCTAGCCATAAAGCTGTCGTAGCCTTTACTGGCTTGCTCCAGCTTAAACTCCAAATCTGGATGTAGCTTGACTTGCTTTACGCCGGTTATATCCTCAGTGAGTTTAGCCAATACTTTGACAGTCGGGGTCGGGCTAGTGGCTTTATCAGAGCACCCATCTAGCCATAAAGAAAGCTCAATATCAGTCGCTCTAACAATGAAGGTTCTCATATACCTGCTAACAGCCAATTGCTTAGCCTTTGCCCAATTAAAACTTTGTAGCTTTGTCAACACAAAAGCCATGAGCAAGTTTATCATGTCAGTCCTTTCTAATTTTGCCATTTACGCCACCACTTTGATTTTACACTAATATATATATATGGGGCAACCTACTAAGTGTAAGCCAAAAGTACCCCAGGGTCGGTCATCGTTGGACTTCTCCCGGATAGTTCCGTTTTGTAGACTCACCCTAGTTACTTGCTCACAGTTCCCGGCGATTCAACTATAACTATAGCCTGACGCTCTGAGAGCCAAAATTAGTGGGGTAAAATAATTCCCACGTGGGAAACTATGCCGGTTGAGGCGAGGATTTTTGACTTAAGCGGTCGGCAAAGTTTTCTCAAGAAAACCTGTTGCTCAACTTGACAGGTATAAGCGGATGCGCTTATACTAAACCAGTGGAGATACGATTCAGCCGCCACGCCAGGAATAAGATGAGGCGGTATAAGCTAGCCCCAAGGGAGATCGAAGAAGCTATTACCTCTGGGGAAAGGCTGAGTCGGGGAGATAAGTGGAAATCTCAGCATGGGAGACTAAAGGTAATATGGCTGATGGTAGGCTCCTACGCGCTGGTGGTCACTGTAATTAAGACTAGACCGAGGTGAAAGATGGTAAAAGAAGCGAAGATACAAGAAATGCCAAAGGGTACCCTGAAGATTGAGTATGACCCCGAGGTTGATATCCTCACCATTTTTCTTAAGGACCCTGGAACTCCATTAAGTCATAGTGGTGAGGCAAACCCCGGAGTGATACTGAATTATGCCACCGATGGTAGCCTTTCTTCGGTAGAGATCCTGGATGCTAGTAAACTTTATTCCTCTGGGCAGCTGGCAGCTTGTAGTGTTGACGAGTTTATTGACCTAAAACAAGCATCCCAGCTGGCTGGGATTGCGCCGGTTACCTTGAGAACCCAGGCAGAGAAGGGAAGGCTGTGGGCGATAAGGCTTGGTGGTCAATGGGTGACTACGCGGGAACGACTTCAGCACTACCTCGACAGCCGGGCTAAGAATGCCAGAGCTGCAGCCAAATAAAAGGTTCCAGAAATTTCTTCAAATGGGAGACGCTAATGGGGAAGGCGTCCAGGGAAAAGAAGATTCGGAAAATCCTCCCGTCAATCATGGCAGAGATAGCTGATGAAACTAAGGTTTTTGGTTGCGGGCCTGAGTGTCCGTATGATCCTGATTCTTGTCCCTATAAAGGCGATGCTCATGCGTGCCCCTGGGGGATAGAGCACCCGGAGTTAACGGCAGCCTGGCGGGAGGAATGTGCTAGGCTAATCGCCGAGGAAAGGTTAAGGGGTAAAAGGGTGCTATGAGTAACTTGAGCTTCGCCCCTCCTTTCGAGAACTCAACATAGAGAATATCAGTAAAATCGCTTTTCCCTTGAGCCTTGCCACAATGAAGGCAGCCGTAAGGATAGAAATATGTATCTGCCTTACACAAATCCTTCAACTCAGTTTCAGTCAAGAACTTAGCTCCTAGTTTAGTTAAGGCTTGCTTTGCTTTCTCATATTTCATAATTCTCCCTGTGCTATGTTTGTGCTCTCAGGGTGTCGCTCCATTATAAATTTATTCTTCATTTTGTAATGTTTTGTATTTACCTAGCTGGCTGTATCGTCAGGTGAATGCCCGCCTTTAGGAGAGCATCCTTTGACAATTTGTCGGCTTCTTCATTTTGCTCCCTAGGTACCCACCAGTAACTGAGATTCAGGTTGTTTCTCTGAATCAGCGCCTTGGCCCTGCGATAATAAGGTAGATAAAGCCCCTTCTTAGCCCTCCAGGTACCGCTCATCTGCTCAATTAGCATCCTGCTATCTGAGTATATTACAGGCCTCTTGGTGAGTTTCCTATCAATATGGATGCCCTCAGTGATATACCAATTCAGGAAAGCAATTAACCCGCTGTATTCGCCTACATTATTGGACATCTTGTTACCATTGCCAACAACCTTGCTTTCTGAAAATAGGATTTTCCCCTTGTGCTTGACTAAAATCCCATAACTAGCGGTGCCCCCCGGATTAACTGGCTCACAGGCACCATCTATCCAGACTCTCAATCTGTCTTTAGCCAGTTCTTTTTGTTGCTTACTCTTGGTCATTTAATTGGTTTTTCCCCTTGTACCCTCAGGGTGTCGCATATTTAATCCTCCTTACCTCTTCTTCCAGTCTGGCATTAACGTAGTCCAGTTTCAGTCCAAGTTCAGTCCATCTTATTGACCTGTCTTTGACACTGGCAATAATTTTAGATATAGGACGTGTCCTTGACACTGTCAATAATTTTAGATAGTTGACGTGTCTTTTACAGTGTCAACCCGCTAGTCGTTGACACCTACTTTTACGTCAACATTTCCACCTACTTTTACACCCCCTTTTCCGCTTAAAATGGCTGTCAATTAGCTGTCAATTAGCTGGCAATGACTCCCGGCAGCTAGAACGCTCAAAAAGCCATTACCAGCGGTGCTTCAACTTGCCCCACGATGTTCCCCTCGGTCTTCCCCCTAATGTTCCTCTGGCTCTTGCCGATGCTGTTTACCTAAATCTCCCACAAGGCGATGAAGGCTTGGCTCAAAAGCCTTGCCAATCTTGCCGACTAGCATTGGAGCTTGCCAAGCCCGAACTTACCAGAATATAACCAAATTCCATTTTACCACTTTTATCAAAAAAGTAACTACTTCTTTTTCTTTTCTAAAGGTTCTTTTGTAAAGTATGCTTATTGTAGCAGATATGAGATTTTGAGTAAATCATAATTCTGCTAGCACCTTAACAACTGAATATAGCCAAAGCTGAACGCTTGCCTTATAGGAAGGGGGTAACTATGAGGCAAAGCAAACTAACTGCGGAGCTAAAGGCTAATGCCCAAAGGGTAGCTAATGAGTTACCAGAGCGGTTACTCAAAGGCAACAAGGCAAAGCGTGGTAGTTCCCGCAAGCGAAAGCGTAGGATAGAGCTTGACCAGATAGAGCAATCCTATGACCAGCTTGAGGGTGAGTGGTTAGACTGGTTAGCGGTAGCTAGATGGTATGAGCACAAAGTGCCTAGTCAAGATAGATACGACTTGAGGCACGATATAATGCTACGCCTTGCCAAGCTAGCCAGCAAACATAACACCTTAAGCAAAGCGGGGATGTGTAGGGTAGCTAGCTATGTGGTAGCCGATTATTGGCGGGCACACTATAAGCTGACAAGCGGGTTAGACTGTGGGCACTGTAGCACAAAGCAAAGGCAAAAATGCCGGTCGGAGTGGCTATACTCCGAGTGCCCAAAGCTAATCAAGCTAGAATACCTCTCAAAGCCTATAACCGATAGCGAGGGCAATATAACCGAGCTAGGCGAGCTGATAGCCGATGACCACGCTATTGACCTTGACGCTTGGCTAGATGCCAAGACCTTTAAGCTAGGTTGCCCAAAGCGGTTGATAGCTATAGCGGAGAAGCTAGACTGTGGTGAGAGCCTAGACGGTAAAGACCGCAAATACCTCTGTAAATGGCGAAAAAAAGAACAACCAAAGCTGTTTTAAGGTAACAAATTACCCTCTTTTGGCGATATATATAGTGGAGCTTCCGATTATGCCAGCGGGTAGCGGGTAGTCGGATAGTTACTACTAGGTGAAGCCGAGAGTCTTGCCCACTACTCGGATAGCCAAAAGGGGGTTAAGTGGAACAACTGAATATCGTGGGCAAGCGTTCAGGCGAGGGCTTTGTCGCTCATAAGGCTATGCTGGTAAATGCTCTATCAAGGGCGTTAGCCGATAGAGTAATGCTGATGGACTTGACCATAGGGCGTAGAGGCTTACTCGGATACCTTAAGGCTTTGGGCGGTAGTAATGTCGTCAAGGTTGTGCCGTCTAGTGCTAGCGAGTCGCAGACTAACGGACATAAAGTCCTTAAGGTAATCTGCGGTGCTAATACCAGCTACCTAGCCGATAGCGACTGGATTGGCGACAAAACGCCTTTGACCCTTTGCGATGTCAGGGTTAGCCCGAATAACTCCGTCAAGCCCAATGTTGGCGGTATAGAGCTAGCCGAAGCACTAGCTAGGGTTTTGCCATTCACAGCTAAAGATGATGAGGCTAGACCAGTTTTAGCCTGTGTCCTCTTTGTAGCCAAAGATGGTAAATTGACGCTGGTTGGTGCTGATGGTTTTAGGCTAGCGGTTATCAGCCTTGATTATGATGATGGTGATGGGCAAGCCTTGATAAATCGGGATGAGCTTAAGGGTGTGGTAAATGCTCTTAAGCGGGCAAAGCGGGCAAGGGTTAGCTTTGAGGCGGGGGGTGAAACCATTGGCGGTTATAGCCTCATTATAGATACGGAGCTAATCCGCTATAAGTGGTCAAGCGTCAACGGGGACTACCCCGACTATCAAAAGCTAATCCCTACCGAGTTTAACACCGTAGCCCACTTTGACACGGTAGAGGCAATCAAGGCGGTCAATTCGCTCAACACTCTATCCGACAATCCCAAAAACTACCCTCTGGACTTGACCATTGGCGATGGCAAGATAGTGATGGCTAACCCCGATGAGAAGGGGCAAACCGAGCTAACAGCCGATACCGATGGACAAGGCTTTGTGCGGATAGACGGTCAATACCTTGCCGAAGCCTTAAGAGCTTGTGGGGGTATGGCGGAGTTTTCTCTTACCAACGCCTATAGCCCGATGCTCTTTACTGTTGACGGTTATCAACTGGTAGTAATGCCGTTGATGAGCGACAAGGCTAATGAGCAAGCCAAAGCCGAGAGAGAGGCAAAGGCACAAGCCGAGCAAGCCGAGAAGCCTACCGAGCCAGTAGCCGAGAAGCCTACCAAGCCAAAGGCAAAGCGTAGCCGAGCTAAACAGCCAGTAGCCAAATAGAACGCTATAGCCCAAACAGAACTAGCCACGCAAGAAGGCGGGGGAAGCCCCGCTTTTTTGCTTTTTTAGGGGTATTCGCTCCCCAAGCGTGGGAACGGATACCCCTCTTTTTGTGCGTGGCAGGAAGGGGGAGCTATGACCACGCATAGAGGCTACCCCAACGATGGCGATGGCTACAGCGAAGCCCTATCCTACGACCGACTGGAGCAACCCTGGCATCAATGGGCAAAGATAGCCAGAAACTTTAGCCGCCAACTGGACAATGAAATGGACAGGGAAGACCTGATGCACAACATCATCGTGAGGTTAGCCGAGGTTGCCGAGGTCTATCGCCAGCAGGGGAAGCCTTTGACCAAAGGGGGGAGTATAAGGGTAGCCCAATACACCCGTCTCCGTTTCTATCACCAGAAGAAAAGGTGGAGAAGAGTTTTTACGGTAAGCCTCAGTAGCCCAGTCCGAGACGACGACGGCAACGAGACGGAGTTCATAAACACCCTTGTTGACCAAAAGGGGGTAGATTTGGACGCCTTGATTGACTTCAAAAACTTCTACCACAGCCGACCTCAAAAGGAAAGGAGAGCTATTCGCAAACTGATAAAGGAAAACTGGCGAAGCCTATCAGGCAATGATTGGAGGCTGATTAGAGAGTTTAGACGGGAGTATAAGGCATTGGCGTAAAAGCCCGGTGTTGAACGGGTAACTATGCCCAGAATCCGAGGGGGGGCAGCGGATTTGAACCGCTGCCCCCCTTTTTTTGTGCCTAAAATCCCCCCTTGATAGCTCCCCCGGGGGTAACAAATCACCTCTTTTCGGCGATATATATAACAGGAGGTGTTTTATGGACAATAAACTACGTAAGCAGCTGGGGGAGATTCTCAAGAAGTCAGATGCAAAAGAACTGAAGCTTACGCTGGACTTCTTTGAGCGCGTCAAGTCTATCGAGTTACCACCGGAGAGCGATCGCGCCTGGCTATCCAAGCAATTTAGGATTCATCTGCAGGCGCTCAAATTGGGGGTAGGGGAGCGACAAGCCGCTAGGCTATTCCCCCACATTGTGTTTGACATGGGCAGAGCCTATGAGCGTTACTATGCTCAGAAAAAAGGCTATAATGGAGAGGGGTGAGAAGATGCCGGCTAAAGTTCATATGTCCAAGAAAGAATTAAACGACTTGATAGACGCCGGGGAGAAAGTCGGGACCGATACCAGCCAGCTTAAAAGTTTCCTGGCTGAGCTCCCCTCTGAGAAGGCGGCTAGAGCACCTGCGCCCGTAAGAAGGTTAGAGCCAGAGCGTGAGGAACTGGTAACCGGTCCCGAGCTGGAGAGGCTACGGGTCCTGGCTTGCCCCCACATAAGAAACTCCCCTTACTGGGAAGATTTTGTCTCCCGCCGCGTCCTGGTATGCTCAGAGTGCCAGAAGGCAGGATTGCTAGTTGGGGAAAGAGTACAACCTCGGTTACTCTAGCACAGGATAACCTTCCTCTTCCCAAGGGGAAGGGGTTGTTTATCAACCTCACCCCCTTAGTCCCGCTTCCTTGGCAAGGTGTCAAACCATTGACCACCCCAGAAAAACGCCAGATTTTGATTACAGGGCTTGCGCGGGGCATTGTAGAGTAAATTCCCTTCTGCTTATCTGCAGCTTATCCAGCTTATCCTCAGGTTGACAGCACCATAACTCACCCCTTTTTATTGTGCCTTGTAACCGCCGCAGATATTTTTGCCCTAGTCTCGGCTGTGAAATGTTTGCCTGTATGAGTGGCAATCTGCTTGGCTCGATACTCAGGGTCTTGCCATTTCTTCTTTACAGCAGCGCTCAGCTTTGCCCGATACTCAGGGTCCAGCCACCACCTCTTTCTTTCTAGCTGTGTTTCAATTAGAAAGTCCACGGACTGCCTAGCGACTGCGCAGTACCCCTTAACCTGACCATCTGTGGCTACAGCTTCAACTTGTTGTCCGCAAGCAGGACAGATGACCTGGACCCGCTCCAGCTTTACCAGTCCTTCGCTAATCACCTTGGGTACGACTACTTCGAGAACCTGATAACTATGCTTGGCGGCATAGCAATTTCGTGCTGCACACCGTCGAGATACTTGCTGACTATCCGCAACCCGTCCTCGTGGGCGTAGATACTGGCAATGAATTCGCCACCTTGCCAGACCTCCACCATAGGCTTCCCTGTCAGCGTGTGAGGGGCTATGCGAAATTCCATTTCTCCCCTCTATCTTAGTATTTGGGGCGGGATGCCACTTGCCCGATTACAGCTGAGGCACCACACGGGAGGGGAAGAGGAGAAAGCCTTAGCCTCAGTTTCCCCTGGCAGAGCCCGCCCATGCTTGATTCTTCTTATTCCAGCAATCTTATTCCAGGGCACATTACCCTTGGTAAAGCGCCCCCTGCTATCTCTATGTTCTATCGTGCTAACCATTGTATGACTTGAAGGCGGGATGCCACTTGCCCGATTACAGCTGAGGCTACCCACACGGGAGGGGGAGGTAAAGTATTTAAACTAGTTGGGAGAAAAGGTAAAACCCCTAGTACCTCAGTTTCCCCTGGCAGAGCCCGCCTTTATTTACCTCTGTCAATAACGCACTAGAATCGTTTTATTATCATCCCTTTGCTAACTTGTAAATGCCTCTACACAAAATGGCAGAGCCCGGCAGTGGATTTCTCTAAATGATAAGCCTTTGTGGGTCAATCTCCTGTCTGATAACTCTCAACTCCTCTTCTGTAATGGACTTAGACTCAACTGCTCTTGAAATATCAATTTCAAAGCCGGTATTTTCTTGCACTTGCTGTGGAGTTACCCCTGGGTAATACTCCCATAGGTATATTTCTTTAGTTTCCTCATCAAACCTCATTATTCCCAGATTGGTTACTACCGCGCTTGGCCCACCCCTATCCAGTCCGGTTTTCTCCCTTGCCCCAGGTCCTGAAAGCCACCCCGGGCTTGTCAGATAATCTACTTTCTCCACAAATCTTCTTTTCTCATGCTGCATGAAAATAATTACCTCGGCGGCTAGGCAAGCGGCGTCACCACCGCCACCACTGCCTGAAAACCTCACCGAAGGATGCCAATAATCACCTATGCATGTGCTGTTCAAGTTTCCAAACCTATCAATCTGTGCCGCACCGAGAAATGCCTTGGTGTAAACTTTCTTATGACTAAGGATAGAAAAGGACTCCAGCAGTCCAGCATTCATGCTTGTCCCATACATGACACGCAAATCAGCCACCGATATCGGCAGCTCAGGCAGTACTGTGTCAATCCCACCGGTTTCAAAGAAGATGACACTTTCAGGAGCATATATCTTCTTTGCTACTGTGGCAGCGATTAGTGAAAGACCAGTGCCACAAAAAATCAAATCCCCATTTTTGACCATTCTCCCCGCCATGATTGCCATAATCTCTCTTGGTTTGCATTCCAATTTCTTTTCACCCCCTCTTTAACCCAGGTCTGAAGCCAAAGGCGGGGTTTGCCTTGATTTCCAACAATCTCTTGACCCCAACCTTAGTCAGATATTCCTCATGGCTAGAGACACCATATACCCATTGGCTCAGATACTCCTTAAACTTCTCATCATCCTCTGCCATTTTGCGATACATATTGAGATGCTGGGCATCATAGTCGTAAAAGTTAAAGCAGCTGGTAGGATGTGCCCCATACGGTGCTGGTACAATAGCATCAACCATAAAAAAGGGCAGGCAGTTTATATCGGGGTTTTGCCTCAAATAGGACTCAGGAACGATTTCCTCACAGGTAACAACCAATTTATCGGCGCATTTTGCAATCTCCACGTCGGTGAATTTCAATCCTTCTATACGTACCGTTCCCTCCTCGCCAACATACTGAGCGTGTATTAAGGCAACATCAGCATTTACTGCTGGCACTAGGACAACCTTATCGCCTTCAGCCGAGAATGGGTTGTTCATCACAATCAACTTCTTCTTGGCAACTTTATATTCCTGCCTTGTTTCAGGATGGAAGCCTTCCTTTGAAATGATGTCTGAGCCCAAAGAGGTCTTCGTCACCATAAAGGGAATTCCCAGTGACCCGGCAAAAAACCTTAACGTCATCTGATAATTTGTGTAGTCTTCCCACTCTATCCCTCCACTTTGCACTGCCTTCCTGAATCTCACCATTGTAGGGGCAAACCTTCCCATCCCTCCATATGCTAGCTCTACTCTCTTAGCACAACCAGCCCCTATCAATAAGTCAAGTGCTTGACCATGAGAGTGGACGTAGAGATGGAGATTCTTCTTTCCCTGCCTTATAATCTCGTAAGTAATCGCCATAGGATTCCTAGCAGGGCAGAAACCACCAATTGCAATGTGGCTCCCGTCTTTTATGAAAGTGGTCACTGCCTCCTGTAGGGTCATTATCCTTGGCATACTTGAAGCCCTAGCTTTTGCAATCTTGACTTTATAGGATATCCTGTCTCCGGGTCCCATCCCATCGCTCCATAATATTGCTTGCGCAAGAGGTCAAAATCTATAGCGATGCCTTTAAATGGACCGGTAGTCGCTAGTTGACTAACCCTTTCAGGTAAGCAAAACTCCTTGGGATTAATTCCTTCTCTAATGTTAAATAACTGACGCAGAGTTTGAATTCTCTCGCCTGTTACTAATATTTCTTCAGGAGTAAAGTCCCAGCCAGTAACTGCAGTAATAAAGTCTATGAGTGGGAAAGTTCCTTGGAACATGACGAACTTGCATACACCCGCACAAGCTACCACCTGCTCGTACTTAATGGCACTACTGTAAACAGCAGCTTTATGTTCGTAATCATGGAGCTCTACCTGAGATTCCCAAAGTTCAGGATAAGGGCCTGGTGAACTTCCTCTCTCCAATATAGTCCCGGCAAAGAATGTAGTATGTCGCCCCGGTGTTGGGTCACATATATAACCAGTGCCACGAGCGGGAAGTTGCCGCGGGTCATGAAAACCCAACTCTTGCCCACCTACGTGAATCGCAAGCTCCTCAGCTCCATGCCCAATTTTTTCTGCTGCTCTTTTAATCCCATCAGCAAGTACAGTGCCAAATCCTTGTCTCTTTACTATCTTTCTTAGCATGGCTATCATGGCAAGGGGGTTATTCCAGGTGAGTTCAATGCCATCGGTATCTTGCTTGGTGATAATCCCGCGCTGATAACACTCGATAGCGAAAGCAATGGTTGTGCTCGCGGAGATAGTATCTATGCCATAGCGGTTACAAATATCATTACCCATTATAATTGAGCTCATATCATTATTCAGGCACATAGGGCCAAAGCCAGCTATGGTTTCGTATTCCGGTCGGTGACATTCTCCAGTCTCTCCTGTCTTCACGTTCCCCCCGCAGCCTATAGGGCAGCCGGCACAGGTAGACCTGCTTACTAAATATCTATTAATACCGGTGCCATATGGTTCTATATCAGGAGGCATACTATCTTGTCCAATCAAGCTCCAATTCTTGATTGGGGTAGCTCCTCCAACTATAAAACCTTCAGTTGACCCAGCTGTCCCCATATTCTTCAAAGTGCCAATAAATTTCACCTTTGTCGTTTTAACATCCCTAATAAACTGTCTCTGAAGCCGTTGCACTCGTGCTGCATCTGCCACGGGTACTGCCTTTTGCCCCCTCACCGCAATAGCCTTTAGACGTTTAGAGCCCATGATTGCTCCTAGCCCTGATCTAGCAGCTGCCCTACCCCTTTCAGTTATTATTGATGAAATCAACGACTGCTTTTCCCCCGCAGGGCCTATACACGCTACCCGAAGCCTGCTATCCCCTATCTCTTTACGTAACATCTCTTCTGTCTCGATGGTATCCTTGCCCCAAAGATGAGAGGCATCTCTTAGCTCAGCTTTACCTTGATATATTAATAAATAGACTGGTCGGGCAGAAACCCCGTAAAACAAGACCCCGTCATAGCCAGCACGCTTTAATTCGTAGCCTATGTACCCCCCCACATTGGCATCACCCCAACCCCTGGTAATAGGAGACTTAGATACTATCGTAAGCCTGGACGAACTAGGGGCAGCAGTACCACTTAGCAACCCGGGCATAAACCCCAAAATATTCCCCTCGCCTAGAGGGTCTATCTTACCCAGCTGGTGCTCATAGAGCAACCTTACTCCCAGTCCGACTCCGCCAATAAAGCCTCGGTACAAGCTATCGTGTAGTTGCTCTTCCCTCGCTTTGGCTGAGGTCAAATCTACAATCAGAATTTTGCCTGCATAACCCGTTGCCAATCTTTTGCCTCCTGCCATCCCTTAAAGGAGGTGCATCTCGTCTAATTCTCTCATTAATTGTCCACGAAAATCTGGATGGGCAATGCTGATTAAAGATAGGGCTCTCTCTCGTACGCTTTTCCCACGCAAGTTGGCAATTCCATACTCAGTTACAATATAGTGGACGTCGTTTCGTGAAGCCGTCACCACAGCTCCTTCATCAAGTCTCGGGACAATCCTTGAATACCTCCCTCCTCTAGCTGTAGAAGGAAAGGCCAGAATAGCCTTACCGCCTTTAGATCTTGATGCCCCCCTGACAAAATCCACCTGCCCTCCCACACCACTAAATTGTTTGAACCCAATGGTATCTGAGGCTACCTGACCAGTAAAATCAACTTGGATAGATGAATTGATAGCTACCATATTATCATTCTGGGCAACAATGAAGGGGTCATTGGTATAATCCACAGAATGCATTTCTACGAATGGGTTGTTATGAACAAAATCGTAGAGCTTTCTTGTCCCCATGAAAAAGTTAGCAATTAGCTTTCCTCTATGGAAATTTTTGCCCGCTCCTAGCAAGGGCAATGGTTATTTTGGCGGGCTATCCGAAGAGTATTTTGCCGGGACATGAGTGATTAGCTCTCTCTTAAACTTTATTGCGTTATTCTCTAGTGTGAATTCGTAGTGCACATTCAAAAGGAAGACCTTAAGGAGTTCTCCTGTTACCGGATGCCTCATTTCCTCTTTTACGAAACAGGCAGCCATCTTCTTTTTATCATCGACCATAATGTACAGGGGCTCGGGTTTGTACAGTACCGTAGCCCTGTATTCGTCGGCATGACCGCAAAGATGATCTGTCCACAAATCCCGGTCATAGAATTTCGGTGCATCGCCCCAGCGTACCATAAAATCTGATGCGAGAAATTCTTTCACCTTATCCACGATCTTCGGATCTTTCTTGGGATCTATTGAAGGCAGAATATCAAAATATTTCTCTACGTTCCCCATCATATTTTTATAGGTCAATTCCATTCGCTTTACTCCTTTTTAAAACAGTATGTACCAAATTTCCAGCTTTTCTTGGTTTTTCACCCCCTTTCAGTCTTCTGACCATCCCTTAAACTATTCGTCGCCACGAACTAACTGTAGTGCTTCACTGTACCAGCGGCCCTTCATCAAGACAACCTCTCTAGATAAGCAACTGCACTATAGAGCCCACGTCGTCCAACTTTTCCATTTCCCTTACCTTTTCGGCCGTCTTCCGCAGGTTATCCTCGGGTATATGTTTCACAGCGTAAGCGGCACAATCAAAGAGCTTATCAATTATGGACTCCCAGGTCATGGGTTTTTTGGGATGCCCGTAGGCGAAATCTACTCTCTTTGACAATAGTCTACCCTCATTGGTTTTTATCTCCACTATGGCCGGTTCCACCCCAGATGGGACGGTGAGGTTTTCATCTAGCCTAGGGATTACCTTCTGTGCTATCCGGAGAACCCTATCGTCCCTGATAGCCTCAGCACTGAAATCCCTGATGAGTACTTTGTTCTTGACAATAGCAGTGGCTATCGTCCAGGGGAGGCTGAACTGGGCATCAACAGTTGTCTTGGGCTCGCGTTTCAGCTCTAATGGCGTACAGGTGAAGGTATGTGTCCCTCTCCCCACAGAAACAGTGACCTCTGTGATATCCTCTGGCTTGAGGGCATATTCACGCACCAGGTAAAGGGTAGCATCAATAGCCGGGTGATTGGCCCGGCAGGTAGGATAGGGCTTAAGGCTTAGATCGGCACCCTCAAACCTTTTTCCCAGTTCGTTGGTCAGATATTCGCGGTCACAGCCTCCTGAGAAAAAGATGGTATATAGCCCTGCCTTTCCCTCCAGACAGTTCCTGGCACCGGTAATATCCTTTTGCGCCATAAGAGCGGAGACAATGCCGCCTCTGGCGGCAAAACCGGGGCACATCCGTTTGGTCAAGGCAGCCTCAATAGCACATTGCATGGTGCCCGCCGCCTGCTCATAGGCGATACCGAAGGCATTGGCCATCTTGTCCTCATCAAGCTCCAGTAGCTTGCCGGCGCTGGCAGCGGCACTGAAATAGCCATAGAGCGGCGTGTTCCACCAGCCGTCGTACAGCATGTCGGTCTTGAACCTTGTGGCACCCGACAGCCGGGTACTCAGGTCAAGGCCCAAAGTAACGGCAGTAAGGAACTCTTTACCGCTTACCTTCCCTTTTCGCTCTGCCATAGCTAGGCATACCGGCACAACCACCGCGCTGGCATGTACTATATTGCCATCATGGGTATCATCATAGTCCAGGGCGTGAGCCATAGAGGCATTGGCTTGGGCGGCGTTGGGAGCCGGTACTCTATATCCATAGCCAAGGATGGTGCTTTCCTGCTTGCCTCCCCAGTCCCTTGCTAGGTCTACTAGCTCCTGACAGCCTTTTGCTGTGCTTCCGCCGATAGCAGTAGCCAGAATATCTAAGGTTAGCTTTTTGCTTGCTTCCAGGGCATCGATAGGGATGTCCTCGTATTCACTGGCTACTATATTCCGTGAGAGTATGATTGCCACGTCCATGTTACTTTCCACAATTTTTTTCATACACTGGGATGCAAAAGTGCTGACGCTGCTATGTAGAGCATGAAAAGCAATGCCATGATTATCCCTGGAATAATGCCGCGATAAAGAGTCTGGCTACGGACTCACCAACAAACCCGCCATATATAATTAGGCCAGAGATATACACCAACCACAGCTATGCCTATCAGCGATGTTATTACCTCCAGCCCATCCCTTGTTCTTTTTGGCCCTGGCAACAAGGTCAACACTGATATGTGCTCCCTCTCTCATGGCATAAGCAAAGCCAAAATACACTATAATGATAAAGCGGCTTGTTAAAGCCATACCTCAGAATTACACAGGGTAATCAGGCCCACCATGGCGATAACCCCGATGCGGGCTGCCACATTACTGAGACCACCAATAATCTTGTCTAGAAACTGCCCTGCTTTTTCCATAGCTGTAGCTAAGCTATTGTTTCCTATATTTTGTGACAGTTATTCCTATATGCAGGTTATGGTCAAATTGCCCCACTTATCAACCTCAGCTCTCTGCCCCGGATAGATTACTGTAGTGGTGTCTAGTTGCTCCACTATAGCCGGCCCTTCGAGGATTTGCCCAGCCTTAAGCTCAAACCTTTCGTAGATAGGAGTATCAACAAAGTCCCGATACTCATGAAAATAAGCCTTGCGATAGTTCTTAGCGATAACCTTACCACCTAAGCCAGTGCCGATTTGCTCCAATTTAGGTTTCGGCTCTGCCTCTTGCCAGTACACCACCCGTAAGGCTACGAACTCTACCGGGTTACCCGGAAGGCTATGCTGATAGATACTCTGATGAACCTCGTGGAAACGCTTGACTACCTCCTGAATCATTTCCCTTGTTATCTCGCTTCCCCCCTTAGGAAATGGCACTTCAAGCTCGTAACCCTGCCCTACGTATCTCATCTCCGCAGAACGCTCGATATGTAGCTGCGTTGGTAACATGCCCAGGCTTTCCCTTTTCTCCTCGCAGATTTCTTCCAGTCGGCTAAATACCTGCATGATGTCTTTAGGATCAACCTCGTCTGCTTTAGCCATAAGTGTTCCTACCTCTTCATGTTCGACATTGGCTGCCAGCAATCCAAAAGCAGACAAAACTCCAGGGTTTATCGGGACTATAGCCTCCTTTATTCCCAGCAACTCAATCAGCCTGCCAGCTGCTATCGGTCCGGCTCCCCCAAAGGCAACAAGGCTGAAGTCCTTAGGGTTATATCCCTTTTGCACCGAGACAAGGCGGAGCTGATCAGCCATCTTGCTGTTAATGATCCTATGAATTCCTGCGGCTGCCTCAGGAAGGCTTATATTCAACGGTTCAGCAATGCGCTTTTGAATGACCTCCTCGGCAAGCTCCGCCCGTAGCTTTAGCTCTCCCCCGGCGAAGTAATCTGGGTTGAGATAACCAAGGACAACACTGGCGTCGGTGACCGTAGGCTCATCGCCACCCAATCCGTAGCAAGCCGGCCCGGGATCTGCACCAGCACTCCGAGGGCCTACTTTCAGCCCGCCAGCTGCATCCAAATAAGCTATACTGCCACCTCCTGCTCCTATGGTGTCGATGTTAAGCATTGCTTGTCTCAACGGGTAGTTGCCTAACTTACTTTCGGTGGTTAAGAAGGGTTTGCCGTCTTTTACTAGAGCCACGTCATTGCTTGTTCCACCCATATCAAGGGTTATCACATTATCCCGGCCACAGAGATGGCCAACGAAGATACCACCCACAACTCCAGCCGCAGGTCCTGAGAGAAGTGTCACTACTGGCTTTCGAATGCATATCTCAGCACTGGTCACCCCACCTCTGGATTGCATCACTTGCAGCACCACCTCAATATGGCGTTCATGCAATCCGTCTTCCAAACCCCGAAGATACGTCTCCATTGTAGAGCCAACATAGGCATCAAAAGCAGTGATGACCATCCGTTCATATTCCCGAAACCTTGGATTAACGACAGATGAAAGAGATACCCTCACCTTTGGGTAGCGCTCCTTTATCAGTTGCTGAGTGCGTTGTTCATGCGTTGCGTTAATGTAACTAAATAGGTAGCAAACTGCGATTGCCTGTACCCCCTGTTCCACTAGGTAGTCCACTGCTTTAAGGACTTCAGCCTCATCAAGCGGTATTAAGATATCACCGTTGGCAGCTATGCGCTCTTTTATTCCTATAATGCGATTCAGCGGACAAAGGAAGGTAGGCGTTGGCACCTCGAAGAAAGGGTCATACATGCTCGGCCTATCGCTACGGCCTATGACTAGGGTTCCTTGAAACCCGTCAGTAGTTAGTACCCCCATCTTAGCGCCTTTGCGTTGGACGATGGCATTAGTGGCGACGGTTGTTCCATGGACTAATCGCATGATATCGGCGGAGGATATACCGACCAAGTCCCTGATTTTTTGCACACCTCTCCAGAAGCCTTGTGCGAAATCATGCGGCGTGGAAGATGTTTTTGTTGATGTCATACGCCCGGTCGCAGTGTCCCAACCCACCACATCAGTAAAAGTGCCCCCAATATCTACGCCAATTAGTAAACCCATTGTTGTTCTCCTAAACCTGCTCTATTCTCTACCCAACTCAGGGCCTCGGTCATAGATCCAAGTAACCGGCCCCCTCAGCCTTTTTTGTTTTTCTCTCACCCTAGACGTCTCCTCAGGTTTAATAATCAATGACTCTGGATCAATAATGACCCCATAATCATTAGCAGCTTTGAGCGAAACCCTACCTTCTATAACATCCTGAAGAACTGCCTCGGGCTTCCGGTTCAAGGGGTCGCCATAGCCACCGCCTCCCGATAGGAAGACATGAACCTGGTCGCCCTCACTCATAACATAATCCTTCTTTGATGGGATCTCTTCTACCTCCCCTGTCTTCCGGACAATCAAAGCCCTGCTCTTAGCTCCAGGCATGCCGCCGAAGAGTCCCCAAGGCCCTGTATAATGCCGCTCCCCCCGGTAGCTAAACGAAGCGGTTCCTCTCAAAAGCTCCAATACTCTGACTGCACCTAGTCCGCCCCGATATTCCCCTGCTCCCCCTGAGTCTGTGATTAGATCATGTTTCAAAACCCGGAGGGGATAACTTGTCTCCACAGCCTCAGACGGAATATTAAGCATGTTAACATAATCCGTAAAGACTGAATCGACTCCATCCCCGTTGGGTCGGGCTCCTTGCCCACCCACCGTGATATCTAGGGTAACATACTCCCGACCCGTTAACGGATCGGTCCCCCCTATGTAGTTAGACAACGGACCGGTAGAATTACAGGCACACAAGCGCTCAGGCATGATTTTGACCAAAGCACCTAGTATAACAGCCACCATTAGCGCAGCAGTGTGTGATCTGTTACCAAGCGCAGCTGGTCGGCAGGCATTAACTATACTTCCTTCAGGGAGTTTGAGAGTCAGGGGACGGAAAGCCCCGACATTATTAGCAACATCAGCACCGGTGATAACTCTCAAACAATAACAGGCAGCGGCTAGAGCAGTGGTGGGCACTGTGTTAACCGACCCCTTTACTTGAGGATCGCTGCCAGAAAAGTCCACAATAAACTGATCTCCTTGGATCGTTACTGTGACCTGAATCTTGATGCGTCGATCCAACTCTACCCCGTCATTATCCAAATAATCAGCAAAAGAATAAGACCCGTCCGGTATTTTCCTCAATTCCTGGCGGGTCAAAAGCTCAGCATGATCAATCAGATCTGTCATCGCTGCTAGTATCACATCCTTGCCATACTCATCGAAAAGCTCCAGCATCCTGAGTTTCCCTACATTTCCTGCTGCTACCTGACCGTTCAGATCGCCTAACACCATATCGGAGACTCTTACATTATTTCTAATAATGTCATGGATGGCTTTCACAGGCTTGCCAGTTTCGTAAAATTTAACGGGCGGTAGATTAAGGCCCTCTTGGTAAATGGACGTAGATGCAGTGGGAACCCCGGGCGCCATCGCACCTATATCCTGATGGTGGACTATGCTGCACGACAAACCTACCACTTCACCTTGGTAAATAATAGGCGTCACCATTGAGATGTCAGGCAAATGAGTCCCACCAGTGTAAGGGTCATTTGCAATGAACACGTCGCCTTCTTGCATTCCTGATGTCGGGAAGACTCTCAATATCTGGGGCACCGATGACATTAAGGTGCCGAGGTGTAGCGGTATAGCTAAAGCCTGGGCAATAGTCTGACCCTGTGCATCAAAAAGCGCCGCTGAACAATCCTTGATCTCTTTAACTATACTGGAAAAGGAGGTTCTTACCAGAGCTGTCTCCATTTCATCAGCTATGGAGGTTAACCGGTGTCCTATTACCTCAAGTGTGACTGTATCAACCATTTCTCCCCTTCTGCTTTAATGCCCCCAGTGATAAATCTGGGCATCTGTAGCTGACATACCTCGCTTATCGACTAGCAAAAATCTTATTAGGTATGTGCGTAATAATCTGATATCTTACCTTGACGGCACCTTCAACTAAGGTGAACTCCAAATGTTCATTAAGAAGTAACATACCAATAACCTCTCCAGTTACAGGGTGAAGCAATTCCTCTTTAACAAGCCCGTCTGCCATTTTCTTTCTCTCGTCGATCATAAAATACCATGGGGCAGGCTGGTAAATGACCCTAGCTCGATATATGTCGGCATGCCCACAAAGGTATTCTACCCACTGCTCTCGGTTGCTAACTTTTGGCGGGTCAGCCCAGTGTATTTTAAAATCTGGTGTGAAAAACTCCTTGATTTTATCGACAATCCCCGGGTCTGCTTTAGAATCTATTGACGGCAAGATAGCAAAATACTTCTCAATGTGATCCATCATGTTCTCATAGGTCAATTCCATTCTGATTACTCCTCCCATAAAAGTATAATATAACAGGCTGTCTAAAAACTCGACCTTTTTAATGACCTGGGAACCTTTCCCTAACTTTGGCTAACACCAGACACCCGCTAGCCTCAGTTTTTTCTCCTTCCGTCCCCGCATCCTGATAACATCTGAGGGGCAATCTCGCTCACAACAACCACAGCCATCACAAAGGAAGGGGGCAATAGAATCAATCAGCATCGTAAACCTCCTTGGGAGTGAATTTAGGCATGGGAATAGGGACTATCCATATTTTGAGCTTCCCGTTCTCTAGTTTGGTTCTAGTCCACATGGGGGTTACATCATCTCTATTGGGATAATCTTCCCTTTGAGCGAAGTATCTGCTCTCCTTCCTTACCAGGCTTGTTCGAGCACACAAATCAACTACTTCCACTATGTTTACCATCTCATTAGCTTTCATCAATTCGTGATAGTCATTAGCCTTAAGGCGAGGCAAGTCCTCCTC